>VOFI01004071.1_pt1 | contig 30375 bp, 44 predicted proteins | sample 5384131 | NCBI WGS metagenome assembly VOFI01 (sample SAMN12384728, study PRJNA508395) | human gut metagenome | isolation source: healthy gut H | host: Homo sapiens
TAGGAGGTAACTATCATGACTAAAGTACCATATATTGAATATCGGAAAATGAAAGGGTTCTATACCATTGAGGAAGTATGCGATCTATTCCAGATGGACAAAAACCAGTTGCGGCAAAAGAGCGAATTCTATTCCATTTTTCCGCGGCAGAATGAGATCGGAGAGTGGGGCTTTGTGACATATGATGTACGCAAGCTACACAACTTGCTTTACCATGAGGAGGGTCCAAGAAAGGATCAGGATCCATGGGCCTGAGCAATCTGTTGACGGTGAAAGAAGTAGCCGCCTATCTAAAGACCTCGCGGCAGCAAGTGCGGAAGATGATCCAGTCTGGAACACTCTATGCGGTGCAGGTGGGCAGGGGAGTATCGCATCCCGGAGGAAGCACTGGCCGCGTGGTTAAACCATACGGAGTGACCTGGAATGTCTCGGACTTCCTGTCAGAGAAACATCCGTGCTTGTATTGGACTATGGTCAAACCGGTTGATAAAAACACTTACGTGGGTAGGAGAATCAAGAAAAAATCCAGCGCAAAACCGGAGAGGCGTCACTTGCGCGACGCCTCTCCGCCTAAAACTCGATATTTCCTACCACGGGGCCTTTTTGTGCGCCGGACAAGCAAAATACTTTCCTAGTTCAACTTCGGACCAGATTCTGTTTGCTTTGTCGGTCATGGACCTTCCGGTAAGATTGCAGATAATACCGCCTACAAGTAACCCTACACCTAGAGTAGCTGCACCCAATACAGTAGTACCCAAAGCAATTCCACCGCCTCCGGCAGCTATAGCGTCACCTCCTAGAGCTGCTAATGTAGCATTGGTCGCTGCTATTCCGCTAAGGGAAGCGGTTGCGGTCCCTGTAGAGGCTGTTCCTAATGCCATGACAGCTGCTGTAGTAGCACCAGCAGCTGCAAAGCCACCTGCAGTGCCAAGGGCAGCACCGCCTAAACCACCCTAAAAAGCACGCCGGCACCAATGGAAATCTGTTCGAGTTCTTCTCGGTTGTATTGAGGAAGTTCAAATTGCGAATCAGAGAAGGTCTTAAAGCTTTTTAAAATGCGTATGCTTCTTATGCACAAACCAAGCATTACCCTCTCAGAATTCCATCAACACACACCAATTCAATATGATTTGAAAAATATTGTTTAATTGAATCAGAATGATCTACTACGATTATCGTTCTCCCTTTTTGTCTTATACGATCTAAGTAGCTCACAACGCAAAAAATCTCGTTGTTACTCAACCCTTTGAAGGGTTCATCAATTCCAAATATGTCTGCTCTAGAATTGATAGCTTTTAAAAGTTTGATTCGAATGTTTTCCCCCGGAAAGTGTTGATATGGGCTGTCCGATTTTCAGATGTCCTAAAAAGCAAAGAAGACGCTTCCTCTAAGGAGTGTGATATTTTATCGTCTAAATGAGAAAAAAACTCTTTCGCTTCATCAATTGTCATACTCCAAACATCGAATATGCTTTTACCGTTGAGTTTGTATTTTTTGGAGTATTTTATTGAACCCTGTACCACTACATTCTTTGCATTGGAGTTGTATTTTGGCATCATATCCTGTTCCAAATTCCACATATCCGGCTCCCATGCAAACTGGACACATTCCTTCACACCCAGTTAAATTAGAAAAAAATCGTCTGTCTTTTTTATGCTTATTCGCAAATAAAGTCGAAATCCTCACAAAAACACCCAAAGCTGTGGCAACGGAAGAATTTTTATTACCCAACAAAGGTTTCTGATTGATGTATAAATATTGCTCAAAATACTGCGGAAAATATTCACGCAATAAAGTGGATTTTCCAACTCCGGAATGACCGGTTATTAGATTCAGACAGCCTTTCCAATCTTAATGTCTACGCCGCTATATGCATATATTGAGTTATTTATTAAAACATGAACGGTTTCCTTTAGCGGGCGCGACTTCCATTTTATTTACAATCCGTTGCTTTTCTAAATAGCTATTTGCATCAATAAGATGCCCACCTAATGATCCGCCTTTTCGCCTAATGCAATAATTGTTCTTGCACTATTCGCAAAAACATCGCTATGGTCAACAACTACTATAGTGTGTTTTTTAGATAAAGCTGTAATACAATTATAGACGGAATCTTTTTCTCTACCAGACAATCCAGCTAATGGCTCATCCAAAACCAACAGCAAATTAGATAATTGCGTATTTAGCACTTGAACCATTCTTAATCGTTGAAGCTCGCCCCCGAAAGCGTAGGAATTGATCTATGAAAGCACAAATGCCCTAAATTTAGTTCAACAGCTTTTTGGACAAACTTATTTATATTGTTTAATGCGAATGTTAAGTTGCTATCTACTATTGAGGATACCATTCTTTTGATATGGTGTTGAAGTTGCACAAACGGCATCATCATAAAGTCACTAATAGATACTCCAAGAAGTTTGTATTGATCATATTGAGACGAGTATTTTTTTTTCCGTGACAGTGATCACATGTGATATCCGAAAAATATTGTGGAGAAGGTGTAAATTTTGCCATCATAGGTTTTTCGGTCATAATCCCAAAATACCGAGTGCTTCTTCTTGAGAATCCGGAACTCTTTTTATACCGAACAGAATATTTTTTTTTTCGCTTTCACCATAAAGAATACAATGCTTTTCGCCAGCTGAAAGTTGGCGGAAAGTTTTCTTGCTATCTATTCTATTATCCTCGCAAAACTGTTGGATTATTTGAGCATAGAAGTCCTTGTAACGGCTCCAACACCGAATAGGGTTTTTGCATAATGGCACATCATAATTAATAACTCTGTTTGGATCAAGTACTTTTACAGTACCTATACCATGGCATTTTTCGCAAAGATTCTCCTCTTTATTAAGTACGAAAAATCTTCAGGTAAGCCTAAAACAGCAGAATAAATTAAGATAATACTTCTATTGATCCCAAAATAAGTTCCGATTGTTGAACGTATATTATTATTAAAATTTGATTGTTTTATAGGAACTGCTGGTACCATGTTTTTATGCCCTTTTATACGATAGGTAGGCTCAGAAACGTCGTCTGCAAACATGGACATAAATTCGTGCTGTCCTATTTGGGCAATTGTGTCATAAGCAAGAGAGGATTTTCCACTGCCTGAGGGGCCAACAATAAGATTTATCCCATTGCACGCAAGTTGAATGTCAATATTCTTTAAATTATTTGTTTCAATACCCCAGATACTGATTAAATTATTCATGCTCAACCCCTCAATATTCAAAAAGTGTATATACAGTTTACGCATGTCCAATAAAAAACAAGTGGTGGCTGCCTTCTAAAAGTGCAGCCACCACTAAAGGGGCTTTCGCCGACAAAAAGTATCAAATTGACATATTAGTCGCTTGCTCGCTTACAATAATGCGGTACAAATCTCTAATAAAAACTCTAAGGTTTTTTGGGAATGGACACAAAATCTTTCATCAATAGAATGAATCGTATTCCCAGGCTTAAGGCCTAAAGCCGGACAGTCCATACACTCTTCGTGATTAACAGGAGTTAATTGAGACCACTCAATAAAATTTTTGTCCTTTATAGCAACAAAGTCATCATCATCAATATGTGCTACAAAGTATTCTTTGTTGTGCAGACATCCATGACATATTCCTACTTGACCATTCGAGCAATCACAATCTGTCCACCAGTAGTTGCAGCACAATCAAGGAAAAATAGACTTGGGCCTTGGAAAAAGATTTTAACTTGCGCATCATACGATCTTCATATATTCCGCGCTCTCGCAGTTCAATAAACCCATCAATGATAAACTGAGCTGCGGCTTCATTATAGCTTTGGGGAGGGACAAAAGTATCACTCTGACATCATGATGTTAAATCCAAACGCTTTAACACCATAGGTGTCAACCAATTTCAAAATATCCTTCGTATTTTTGATGGTTTCTTCACTCAAAGTGACGGAGAGAGAGACATCAACTCCCATTGCTTTGCACATATCAAGCTTCTCTAGAATCCGAGAGAAAACAGGTTTCCCTGCGACATCTACCCGCATACTATTTGCTTCTTCTGTAAAACCATCAATAGAGATTGCGATTGCAACACCAAGCTCATGAAGTCTGCGAACCTTTTCTTCATTAAGAAGCAAGCCATTTGTTACCATCGACATTTCAATATTTCGAATACACTGTTCTTTCTCACGAAGCTCGTTGATTCTCGTGGCAGTATATTCCAATATCTCAAAATTAACCAAGGGTTCTCCGCCATAGAAAATTAAGACCGGTTTATTCTCTTCCACATCTAAACCGGATACTTTAATTTGGTGGATAAAAAGTTGATGGCTTTATCTGCGGTTTCGGCAGACATGTTTTCCATTAAAAAATTACTTGTTTACCACAGTCATTGTTCCCAAGAAAGCAATATTTGCAAGCCAAATTGCACTGCTCGCTCAAGATCATATAACACACATTAACAGCAGGAGATGGAATTTTGATTTTACAAATTGCAGAATCCTATCATCTTCATTCTCATCTCGAGTAAGTATCTTGAACTTTGCAAGTTCTTGAACTTCAGTGTAGATTCTTTCCGGAGCATTTTCTATTTTGTCGCAAAAAGGGGCTTGCAAGCCATGCCTGCAAGCCCTCAAATGCGTCTTTAGATAAATACACCGGTTTCATCCTTAATGAATGGTAGAGTGCAACTGCATCTCCCAAATCATAGGAATGGGCAAACCGAGATATATTTACCATTCGATTTCCCCCGTTTCAGGAACGGCACGGCAAGAGCATGCACAAGTGCAGGAATTACAGGCCACGCAAGCACAACGAGCCATTACAATAGCCTCGTTGCAAATCATACCGAAGAGCTGCATATACTGCGCATTATTAGCACTCATTTCAAATTACCTCCCACTCAAAATCAGAAACACAACCACCAGAGCAAGAACACCGACAGTTGCACATACAACCAGTGCACTGACCAATGCAAGAGGCGGCGTACGAAAGTGCCTCCTTGCCGATGTTACCCAGCAGAGCTTCGTATGCGTCAGAACCAATACGAATCACAAGATTTCCTCCTTTCTCATCTATTTTCTCCGTTCTAACAATATAACACTCTTTGTCAATTGTCAAGATACAAGGAATACAAGTTTTATATTAATATACAGAAGCGTGTTACTGGAGACAAACGTAAAAAATCGAGAAAACCCTTTTATTTCGGGCTCTTGTGTACGGGGACAACGTATTTGAGAAAGACGGGATAAGGCGGGACAGGACGGGAGGCAGCGGGAAAGGCCGCTATTTACAAGGGAAAACGGGCATTTTGAAACGGGATGGGCCCGCGTCGGCGTCCGTTTTCTCTCAAAATGTTTGAGCGCGAGGGCGTCGACGCGGTCGGCGTCCTTTTTTTCGCGCCTCGAGCCGCTGAGAGCCCGCAGGAGCCGCGCGCCGCGTCGGGCGCGTGTGATAGGAAAACCCCCGAAAGCCTGATAAACGGGCATTTTCGGGGGTTCTTTTGCGATTATGGATAAGGCAGGGGCCGCGTCACCCGCCCCGGAAGTCACAGCAGCAGACCAAAGAGGGGCGGGGTCGGCGACCCTTGAGAATAGTATAGCAGACAGGGCCGCGCTTGTCGAGGGGCAGGCGTGCGAACGGGGGCGTTAGAGCGTGCGAAAATAACGCCGAAAGCGTGCGCGGCAGGCCGCAGAGCCGCCGATCACACCGACGCGGGCCGCGTTTGGGCGTTATATGGGCGTTACTGGCCGCGTTCAGGCGTGCGCGCAGGTCACGCGGCGCGGGCCGGAGCACGGGGAAAATCGGGCAGCAGGCAAAGTGACAAAACTGATCGAGCTTGTCATTTGTGTCACATTGAATTAAAAATGCCGGATTTAAGCCGTTTCTATACGTTGTGCGTGAGCAGAGAGCGGGGGGGAGGGGGCTCCTTCAATGTGACAGAAAAATGATTAAAAATTTAATCAAACGGGCGCAAAAAATCAGGCAAGGGCGGAGCGGTCATCGCGGTCGTTGGCTGTCTTCTTGAGCCCTTTTTCTTCGTCTGTATATGTCGAGAAGATAGAGCCCCTTTTTCATTTCTACAAAGTGAACATATTTGAAGTGAGTCAGCTCAAAAAGCTCCTCCTGATGGGAGGGCGGAAGTAAACGATACATCGCGACAAGGTCGGTTTCAATTTGAGACAATGGGACAGCGTCGCAAGTGAGTCCCTGCTCCTGTTTGAGAGCTTCAAGATCGGGCCGTTTCTCTCTGTTTGGAGATGACTCTGAACGGAGAGAACCGAAGACAAGATAATCAAGAGAGACGTCAAGATACTCCGCAACGACAACCAGTTTGTCGAGCCTCGGACTTTGTTCGCTCCATCGCTTAATAGTACCATTTCCAAGGCCACAATCGCGCTCGACACGCGTGAAAGTAAGACCTTTTTCTCTGATAACCGACTCAATTCTATTTATGAAATCGGACATTTTGATAGCCTCCTTGTATTACTCCGAAAAGAGTGGTTGTCGAAAAAATCTCTCCAAATAGAGAGAAAACATATTGACACCACTCCGAACGGAGAGTATAATAACGATAGATTAAAAATTTAATCAAAAACAGAATATCACACCAGAGGCAAAAATCAAGTACCCCCGGCAAAGTGAGCCCGCGCGAGAGGGCGATCACCTCGCTTTCTTAGTCAAAATCGTTTCGTGTTCCGCAATATGGGCAGCGTGAAGCCCGCCGTATTCCAGTACGGCGAACAGGCGCACTGCAGTTATAGCAGTAGTGTTTACGGATGCTTTTCGTGTTCGTATGCTCAGAGACTTCAAGCGTCACCTTGAAGCCGGACGCGTTCGAGACTGCGCTCGTGATTATCTTTTGTCCCATGAAGAAGCCCGTCGCGCGGGCTCACTTTGCCGGGGGTCAGAGACAAACAATTTGAGAAAATGGCGGAGTAAAAAGGGCGGTGAGAGTCTATCTCCCTCGTTTAATAAACTCTGTTCTCGAACCGTTGGGGAACAACGGTTCAGGAAAGCATCAAGCGAACGGTCAAAATTTTTCTTCATGGAAACGGCCCTCGCCGCTCTCTTTTACTCTACCATATTCTCACAGAAAGAAAAGGAGGCCGCTTATGCGTCACGGCAAAAACCGACTCGGAAGCAAAAGATCAGGCTCGGACAAGCGGGACTTTCCCCGGAGAATTGGCTCGTCATCCGCGAGAACAAGGACGGGGCCCTCATTCTCCTGCACAAGCACACCGACCATGTCAGAAAGCTCCCGGCGTTGACGACGTAAAGGGGCAGGCAGGAAACACCAACACAGACCGGGCACAGCTCGGACGCATCAGGAAGGAGCAGCAGAACCATGAGAAAGATGAAGAACATTAACGGCTATCTCGTCGTCCGTTTCAACGACCGCGAGAAGCGTGAGCATGAAGGCACCGCGCTCGGGAACTTCGGCGTCATCGACGCGGAGGTCTACACGGGCAATCTGGACGTCGACCGGGGCGCGATGGAGTACGACGACGCGGAGACCATCGAGGAAGCGGTCGAGCTGGCGCGCGGCCTTGAGGCCGAGCGCGATGCCGTGGACGACGAGGACAAGGTCAAGGTCGAAGTCATCGTCGAGATCGACGGGCAGGAGCACAACCCCGCGAAGCTGTTCGCGGCTGAAAAAGGCGCGCTCGAGCGGCAAATCAACAGCGACCGCTATCCCGACATAGACGAGCGGACGGCGGCGCATGAGCTTCGCGGCTTCGCGCTGGCTCTCCGTCAGCTCGGCATCATCAAGGAGGGCGACGAGGCGTTTCGTGTAAGCGCGGATGTCTTTGGCGGCGTGGCGAAACTCCCACCGACGCGCAGCGCGGACGGGCCGCGCGCCGGATGGCGGCATCTCGATGACGACGAGCATTTTCTCCCGCCTAAGCTCTACGCGTTGGGGCAGGCCCTCGCGGAAAACTGCCCGCAGAATGATTGCGTCGTCTACCGCAACATCTTCCAGCAGGCGCGGGAGCTGGACGAAGCCCTCGACGGGCTCGACGGGTATGCGGCGGGGATAATACGGCGCGAGCTTCGCGCCCGTGTGCGGGAGCTCGGCAGGATGTACCGCACAAACTACGCCATATCGAACTACAGGAAGGGGGCGAGGGCATGAGCATTTTCGAGTACATCTCCATCCGAGGCGACTCGGTGGAGTACCTCAACCGCCTCAAGAGGGAGGCCCTGATAGAGCAGAGAAACGTCGCGATGCGGACGAACCCCGGCGCGCAGTTCCGGGCATGGAGGCGGAGTTCGAGGAAGCAAAGCGAACCGTCGCCCGCGTGAACTTTATCCTTGCGGAGATGGGGCGGGGGCAGGAGAGAAGGCGGCAGAGGGCGCGGGTCATCCGCTACACGAAGGAAGCCGCCGACCTCCTCACCGCGTTCCTCGTTCTGCTCGTTGCGCTCGGCCTCGGGATTGCGGGCATCGCCGCCGCCTCGGTCGTGTTCGGCATCAGCCCGCTCCGGCTCGTCGGCCTTGCGGCTCTGGCCGCGCTCGGCCTGACTGCATGGGGCGCGTGCCGACGCAGGAAGTAAATCTAAGAGGCAGTTCACAGGAAGGAGGCGCGCGATGAAGGACACAAGCAAGCTCACCAAGCTCGGCAAGCTGATCGTCAAGACCCTCACCGACAAGAACATGACGAAAACACAGCTCGCCGAAGCGGTCGGGACGTCCCCGCAGTATTTGAGCTATATCCTTTACGGAACCCGCTCGGGCGAGAAGTACATCCCGGCGATCATCGCGGCCCTCGAACTCGACCCCCGCAAGGTCGAGAAGGCGATAGCAGCATGAAGGGAGGGAAGATCGTGCCGGAGGTATTCATCACACTTGAAGAAGCCGCCGAGCTGGAAGGCGTCAAATATAATACCCTTGTGCAGCGCATGAGACGCAACCCCGAAGGGTACACCACGAAGACCCGCGCAAGGGAAGGGGGCGGCAAAGATCAGGTTATGATCTCCGTCGCTTCCCTCCCCGAAGGCGCGGCGGGCGCACAAGGCGGCGCAGAAGGCGGTCGGGAGGGATGTCATCATAGAGCAGAGAACAGAAGCGGCCCCGTGGTACGTCGGGGCAGACCTGAACGAGTACATCGAGAACAACAAAAAGGAAGTATTACGAGGCGGTCGAGCTCGCGAAGCGCGTGCAGGTATTCATCGACTACGACGGCGCGGGCAAGACCGAGTTTGCCGACCGCTACGCGAAAGGGCTCGGCGTCAGCATCCCGACTCTCTACCGCTACGCGCAAAACATCCTTACCGCGTCGGCGTGGGCCTTGAAGCTCGAACGGGAGGACGGGCAGAGCCGAGAGTATTTCAAGCCGCTTGCCCTATGCCGGAAGCCGAAGGAGAAGGCGACCTTCCCAAGCCTTGACGACGAGCAGCGGGCGGTCATTGAAAATATATGGTTTAACCGCGAGTTTGCCGCGAACCTCGGTACGCGGGGATGACTTTACGAGCGTTTCCTCGAGCTGGCCGGGGCGCAGGGATGGGAGAGCGTCCCGTCCATCAAGACAGTAAACCGATACATCAGCTATTTAATGGAACGGCCCGGGGCCGAGAGCGCGCGATACCTCGCCGCGAACGGTTTGCGGGAGTGGAAGAACAAGAAGATGCTCAAGGGCAAGCGGGACGCGACGAGCCTCAAGGTCATGGAGTACGTGGTCGGCGACGAGCACACCTTCGACTTTTGGGTTCAGTGGGTTGCCCCGAACGGGAAAGTCAAGGCCGTCCGCCCGAAGCTCGTCGCGTGGCTGGATATGCGCTCGCGCTGCATCGTGGGAGACGTGGCTTGTGTGAACGCCAACTCGCAGACCCTCAAAGGAGTCCCTTGTCAAGATGATTTACTCGCACCCCGGCGGCGTGCCGCAAATTATCCATGTCGACAACGGCAAGGACTACACGGCGAAGACCATGACGGGCCAGAGCCGGAAGAAGCGCGAGATCGAGTTCGACCTCGACAGCGAGACCATAGGCCAGTCCATCGGCGTGCAGGAGGTCGGACGGTCGCTCCCTCTATCAGCCGTGGGACAAGCCGATCGAGCGCTTCTTCTCGACCGTGTGCTCCAAGTTCTCGAAGTGGTTCGCCTCGTACACGGGCACCCTCACGGGTTCCAAGACCTACGCCAAGCGGCAGAAGGACGTCGACGGGATGCTCGAGCGTGGCGAGCTGCTCACGATGGAGGAGTTCTTCGAGGCGTGGACGGAGTGGAAGGAAACGAAGTACCACACCCGGGAGCACCGGGGCCTCAAGGACGCGGGCGAGAAGTGGGTCACGCCGATCTCGCTCTTTGAGAACGGCGAACGCTATGAGAAGGCAGCGCCGCCCCGGGAGTATGCGGCGATGCTGCTCATGAAGGCGGACACCGCCCTCGTGAGAAATCAGGGCATCCAGAAGTTCGGCACCCTTTACACCGATTATGAGCTCGCGCGCTACATCGGCAAGCGCGTCGGCGTGAAGTGGGACATCGACGATGTGACAAAGCTCTATGTCTTCGACGAGCGCGGGCGGAAAATCTGCGAGGCGGTTTCCGCCGAGCTGCTCGCCTTCGGCCCGCACTGTTCGCAGGCCGCGCTCGAGAAGCACCTCAGAGACCAGAAGCGGCAGGAGCGCGAGATGCGCGAAATCATTGACAGCATGACGCGGCCCTACAGGGAGCGGCTCGAGGAGGGCAGGGCGTCCGACGCGATCGGCAAGATCGACCTCACCATCAAGGCGGAACGCTCGCCGAAGGTGGTGCAGCTCCCCGTCGACAAGGAGTTCCGGGGCGAGATGGCGACCCGACCCGCGAAGAAGAAGGCAGGGGCCGAGGACGAGTTCCTCACCAACAAGGCAGACGACGCCCTCGCCCGTTTGAGTGCTATGAACGAATAGGAGGTATAACATGGAAGTCACAGCAGCAGCGCAGGAGAAGAACTACACCAGCATCGGCGAGAGCCTCGCCGACCGCGTGAAAAGGACGCTCGAGGCGAAGGGCGGCACGATTGCAAGCCTCGCCGGGGCGATCTCTTACAGCCGCCCGACCGTCTCCCGCTATCTGAACGGGAAGTATGACAGCGACGCGACCGACCTCGAGGCCCGGCTTGTCGAGTGGCTGAACCAGCAGGAGGGCGACAGCCCCGCAGCCGAACCCGCCCCGGCCCCGCGAAGGGCACAGCGTCCCCGGTTCTTCGAGAGCCGAGACGCGAAAGCCGTCCTCGGCGTGTGTCAGTCCTGTCAAGAGTATATCGGGCTCGGCATCGTGGTCGCCCGCAGCGGCACGGCAAGACCTACTCCCTCAGGAGTACGCCAAGCTCCCCCGGGTCGCCTATATCGAGTGTGACGACACCATGAGCAGCCGGGATCTTGTGGAGGCGATCGAACGGGCCCTCGGCATCCCCAGCGGCTACGGGACGATCTGGAAGCAGGGTCAACGGCATCCGGGACTATTTGCAACACGAACAAGGGCTACCTCCTCATCATCGACGAGGCGGACAAGCTCGTCTCGAAGTACACCCAAAAGAAGATGGAGATCCTCCGGGGCGTGTTCGATCAGGCCGACGTCGGCCTTGTGATAGCGGGCGAGCCGAAGCTCGAGGTACAAATCAAGAACTACCTCGCACGCATGGCGAACCGCGTCGACTTCTACACATCGCTCCGAGGGCTCAAGCCCGCCGAGGTGGAGGAGTACCTCGCAGGGTATGACGTGGCACCGGACGCGCTGGCGGAACTGATCGCCCGCGCCTGTAACGCGCAGACGGGATGCTTCCGGCTCCTCGACCGGACGATGAACAACGTCTTCCGCATTATGCGGGAGAACGGCAGCGAGACGATCACCTACAAGATTATCGAGCAGGCGTCGAGCATGATGATGCTCTAACGCGGACAGAACTTTTGAGAAAAACGGAGGTTTTACAACATGGCAAGAAAACGCGTAATCGAGGCCCCGGCCTTGAAGAATTGGGAGGACGTAGACGGGGCCCTCAAGGAAATCGCCGAGGCGCAGCTCGCGATCGGCGACATCGAGGCGGAGCTCAACCGCCAAATCAACGGAGCGAAGGCCGTCGCCGCACGGGAGAGCAAGCCGCACCATGACCGCATCGCGAAGCTCGAGCGCGATCTCAAGGACTTCGTAGAAGAACACCGGAGCGACCTCGGCAAGAGCAAGACGCGGACGCTCAACTTCGGCGAGGTCGGCTTCCGGCTCTCGACGTCGGTTTCCATCCCGAAGGCGAAGGAAAAAGTCGCGGAGATTATCCGCCGCCTCAAGGCCCGGCAGATGACGGACTGCATCATCGTCGAGGAGAAGATCAGCAAGGACGCCCTCAAGAAGTACGGGGAAGACACCGTCAACGCGGTCGGGGCGACGTGGAAGCAGAAGGACGCCTTCGGCTATGAAGCGTACAGCGAAAAACTCGAGAGGACGCTTTAAGGAGGGCACGGCGTTTGAAGGTCGACATATTCAGCACAGGCAGGAAATACAGGGTCATTTATGCCGACCCGCCGTGGAAGTTCAGCAGCAAGGAAGCAACTGGTAAAAAATCGGGGGGGTAAAAATTACCAGCTATACACCCCTCGAAAAAGTCTATCCGACCGTCCCGACGTCCGTCTTGAAAGAGTGGGACATCGGGCGTATCGCCCACAAGGACGCGCGGCCCTCTTTATGTGGGCCACCGACGCGCACATGAAAGACGCCCTCGAGCTGTTTCAGGCGTGGGGCTTCCGTTATGTGACCGTCGCCTTCGTGTGGGTCAAGAAATCCCTCAACGGGAAAACGCTCTCGAACCTCGCGCCGTGGACGCTCAAGAACTGCGAGCTCTGCCTGATGGGGACGAGGGGGCGGATGGTACAGTATAAGCAGAAGAACAACATCCCGCAGCTCGTGGAGGCCGTGCGGACGCGGCACAGCGAGAAGCCGCAGGAGGTACGCAGGCGCATCGAGGAGCTGTTCGGCGACGTCGAGCGCATCGAGCTATTTGCCCGGCAGCACGTCCCCGGCTGGGATTGTTGGGGAAACGAGGTGTAATATGACAGCAGCAACAAGGAAAGGGCGGAAGCCCGCCTCTATCCGTACATTATGGGCGATTGCCAAGTCGCCGGAGCTCGGGCTCTCAGACGACGACCTTCATGCGGTCGTGTATCGGGAGACCCGAAAGGAGAGCATGAAGCAGCTCACGCAGGGCGAGATCAACACACTCGCCCGCGTCCTGCAAAACATGAAGGACGGCGTCAACCGCGACACACGCCGCAAACGCACCGACGCAGGGCGGCGACCCGCGCACTGTAAACTTGCGGCACAAGATATACGCGCTATGTGACGCGCTCGGCTGGAATGACGACCATCGGCGCATTAACGGTTTTGTCAAGCGGATGTTCGGCGTCGACCGCGTGGAATGGCTGACGCTCGGACAGTGCGGCAAGGTGGTCGAGGCACTCAAGGCCATTCTTGAGCGGGAGCAGCGGAAGGAGGGGCAGCATGAGACAGATGCCCGATGAAGTCATCAAGGCGGAGACCGACGCGGAAATCCTCGACGCGCTGCAAGGCGTGAAGCTGATGCAAACGGAGCTCCGCGATGGGCGGGGGACGGGCATGACGCTCGCCTTCCTCGCGGCTTATTACGAGAAGCTCCCGACGGGCGTGACGCGACGCCTCACGGAAATTGACGCCGAGACCTTGCGGCACATCGGGCCGGTCACAGGGTACGGACTGCACGGCGAGCAGATGAAGCCTCTCGCCGACAAGCTGGCGGGCGACGCAGCGTTCGCGCAGGTTATCAGAGCGGCGAACGCATACAGGGCGAAACTCGGCTATCCCCGCCTCGGGCCGGACGGCTGGCCGGAGAAGGCCGGGGCGGGCCTTGCGAACGGTTAGGGGGCGGCGTATGGCAGCGAAGAAAAAACGCCTCACGCAGCGCGAGAAGGCGAGGAGGGCAGAGGCGAAAAAGCGGCTCCAAGAGGAAGGGCTTATCCCTCCTGACAAGCCCCGGCTCAACCGCAGGAAATTCGCCCGCGAGACGTGGAAGGAGTTCGAGGAGGAGCTCGGGAAGGACGGCGTCCTGATTGAGTGGTCACCATGCGGGCGATCGGCTTTATGGTCGGCCCCGACCTTCCGCAAGTATCACCGGAGCAGGTCGGCGTCCTCAAGCTGCTCAAGATCGCGGTCGAGTATAACAGGTTCCGAGAGCGTCTCAAACAGGAGGGGCGCACAGAGTACAACCTCGGGGGAGCTGGCGGACAAGGTCATCATCCCCATCTTGAAACTATAGGAGGAAGGAACACAATGAACAACGAACAGAAGCAGGAAATCATCAAGGCCCTTGCCTACGGCAAGACGCCGGAGGAAATCGCCGCAGCCGAGCGCGTGTCGTCTCAGGACGTCCGAGAGCTGGAAGCGGCGCAGGCCGACGCCATCGCGCAGGCCCGCGAGGAGTATGAAAAGGGAGGTTTTACAAATGGCGACTAAAATCAAGGGCATCGACATCTCGACATGGCAGGGGACGCCGGACTTCTCCAAGGTGAAGGCGGCGGGAGTTCAGTTCGTCATCGCCCGCGCAGGCTACGGACAGAACAACATCGACAAGCAGTTCCGGCGCAACGCGTCCGAGTGCAAGCGCCTCGGCATCCCCTTCGGCGTGTACTGGTTCAGTTACGCGCTCAATGCGGAGATGGCGCGGCAGGAGGCGCGCTATTGCCTCGAGGCGGTCAAGGGGTATCGGCTTGAGTACCCGATCTTTTTCGACCTCGAATATGATACCGTCCGCTATGCCAAGCAGAACGGCGTCACCATCACGAAGGCCCTCGCTACGCAGATGGTAAAGGCGTTTTGCTCTGAAATCGAGGCGGCGGGCTACTACGCGGCGAACTACATGAATAACGACTATGCGAAGAATATGTTCGACATGGCCGCTCTCAAGCAGTTTGATGTGTGGTATGCGTGGTATAACGCGACCATCAACCGCAGCGACGCGGGGCTCTGGCAGTACAGCAGTAGCGGCAAGGTGAACGGCATCTCGGGGAACGTCGATCTCGACTATGCCCTCAAGGACTACCCGACCATCATCAAGAACGCCGGGCTCAACGGGTCGAGAAGCCGTCCACCAGCAAGCCGGAGGAGGCCGACCCCGACGCGGGCGTCCCCGAGTGGCAGCGGGCCGCGTTTGACAAGCTCGTCGAGCAGGGCGTCATCACCACCCCCCGAGCACTGGAAAGCGACGCCTCGCGCAGCAGATAACGGTCGGCGAGGTCATGGCGATCGTGGCGAACACAATCAAAGACTAAAGGAGGCGGGCGCAGGAGATGGATGAACTCTCGAAGGAGCTGACAATCGAGATGCTCCCGTCGACGCTTTACAAGGAAATCGCCGAGGCGATAGGCGTCGAGAACTTCGTCAAGCTGGCCGACGTGGTCGGCGGCTCGACGGTTTACATCCCGAAGCCCGAGAGCGTCACCCGCCCCGTCCGCGACGCCCGCATCAAAGAGGAGTTCAACGGCTACAATCACCGGAGCTCGCCCGAACAAGTACGGCGTCACAGAGCGATGGGTTCGGCAGCTCTGCGGCGAGGGGAAGCTGGAGGGACAGATGAGCCTTCGTCGACTACGGCGATCGAGCCAAAACCGCTGACTTCTAAAGACAACATTTCTAAGAAGTAGTACCATATAAGGTTCCGCGAAAGGGACGGTAAAATAAGACTATGAGCTATGCTCATAGTCTTATTTTTATACTCAAAGGAGGACACCAAACATGAACATGGACATCATCCAGCAAGTGGGCGTTTGAGATGCTGCTCAACGTCGCGCTTGTCGCTGTACTGAGTCGCCGGCAGCCTACGCAGTTTACTACATCCGGCTCGGCGCATCCAAGCTGAAAGCGCAGACCGCGCAGATCGAGGACGCATCCACTCGCAAGGTGCTGGACGACGCCTTGAAGGATGTTGAGAACCTCGCCACGCTGTCGGTGAGCGCGATGGAGCAGACCACGGCAGGCGTACTGCGCGAGGCAGTCAAGGGCGGAAGGCAAGCCGCGAGGAGCTGGTCGCGCTGGGCAAACAGGTTTTTGATGAGGTCAAGGCGTCGATCGCGCCGGAGGCGCAGCGGGTTATCACGAAGAACCTCGGCAGCTTCGACGAGTATCTGACGAAGTACATCGAGGCCACTGTCTGGAGAAAGCAGAACGAGCCGTACATCACCCTTCCGGAAGTGCGCTCATCGAAGGCGAAGCGGAACGGTAAGGCGGGAGGCGGAACATGGACGTCTCTCAGATCACCGCCCTCATCGGCGCGGCGGCGTCGCTGCTGTGTACCGTCGTCGTCGGTGCGCTCACCTTCTTTATGAAGAAGACGCTCACAAGTCTTGAAGAGGCGGACAAGCGGAACGCCGAGGACATCAAGGCACTGGACAAGAACCTCAACGACCTGAAGGCAGACCTCCCACTGATCTATGTGACGCGGGAGGACTACATCCGAGTTATGAACCGAGTCGAGGACAAGCTCGACCAAATCCTCTACGGAGGCAAAGCCAAAGGAAAGGAGGAGTGACCTCATGGCAATCCTTGACGAGCTGACCGAGCAGGAAGTCGCCAAAAACAAGGCCGTCCGGGGGTACATCATCCGGGCCCTCGCGAAAGGCTCGCAGAACGCGCTGCTCGTCCGGCAGATCACAAACGCCCTCGTCGCTGACGGCCTAATCTACTCGCCGGACATTTCAAAGCCGATCGAGTATCTGCAGGAGGCGGGTTATGTGACCTTCACCGACCGATCGGTGAACGCCTACAACGCCTACCGCAAGGACTCCATCATCAAGCTCACCCGCAAGGGCGTCGATCTCGTCGAGGGCACGATCAACGACCCGGGCGTCGATGTCTAAGAAAGAGCGCCGGAGGACGCGGATCAGCTCGACGATCGACAAGCTCCCGGACGACATCAAGACGGAGCTCGACGTCCGGCTCGCGGACACGGCCAACACCTACGAGGAGCTCTCCGCGTGGCTCAAGGCGGAGGGCTACGAAATCAGCAAGAGCGCGATCGGGCGCTACGCGATCCGCAGCACCCAGGCGGCGCAGCGGGTCGCCGAGACCCTACAGCGCACCCAGGCGATCGCCCAGGCGGTAGAGGCGCACCCGACCTCGACTACACGAAAGCGGCGTCGATGGTTCTCATGGACGGCCTCATGCAGCGCGTGAGCACGGCGGAGGGCGACTTCCAGGAGATGCCGCTTGACAAGGCGGGGCGGCTCATCGCAAGCCTCGCCCGGAACGCCACCTATGAGAAGCGCGTCCGGCAGGACATGAAGAAGAAGGCCGAGCTTGCCTTCGACCAGCTTGAGGCGGAGCTCATGGCGGCGATCAAGCAGCACCCTGAGCTTGCTGGCGAGCTTCACGACGTGCTGGAGCGTGCAAGAGAGAAGGTGCTGGCAGATGGCGAAGATTGACCTGAACGACTACCTCGAAAAGCTCACAGAGCCGGAAGACCGGGAAACGGTCGCAAACCGTGCGTATCAGCGGGAGCTGTTCGAGCAGTACGTCACAAAGGACGGCAACTTTCCCGAGCAGCGGGCGCAGCTCCTTGAGGACTTCAGGGCCGGAAAGGAACTGACCGGGCCGAAGGGACTGCGCCGGAAGCTCGGAGCCTTCGATCTTGAATACTTCGGGCGGGCCTATCTCGCGCACTACTTCGTCCGCCCGTCGCCCAAGTTCCACGGCGAGCTGGACAGGATATGGCGGGAGGGCGTGCTGAAGGGGATGAACCCGGAGGTGGACGCCAAGCGGATCAGCCGCGCGGATGGGTGCCGCCGTGCGATCGAAGCGCCTCGTGGCCACGCCAAGAGCACGACCTTCACTTTCAAGGACGACCTGCACGCCGCCGTCTACGGCTACAAGCACTACGAGATCATCCTCTCGGACAGCTCGGAACAGGCCGAGGGCTTCCTCGCCGACATCAAAACGGAGCTTGAGGAGAACGCTGCTGAAGGAAGACTTCGGCGAGCTGGAAGGCAAGGTCTGGAAGTCCTCTGTCATCCTGCTGGCCAACGGCGTCAAGATTGAGGCGCTCGGCGCGGGCAAGAAGATCCGTGGCCGACGTCACAAGCAGTGGAGGCCCGACCTTATCGTCTGCGACGACCTCGAGAACGACGAGAACGTCAACACAGCCGAGCAAAGAAAGAAGCTCCGGGACTGGTTCTATAAGGCCGTGAGCAAGGCGGGCGACACCTACACGGACATCGTCTACATCGGAACGCTGCTCCACTTCGATGCGCTGCTGGCCAACGTAGCGAAGAACCCGAGCTATAAGTCGATGCGCTATCAGGGCGTCATCAGCTTCGCCACCAACGGCGAGCTGTGGGACGCATGGGAATCCATCTTCACCGATCTCTCCAACGACAACCGACAGGAGGATGCACTGGAGTTCTTCCAAGCGAACCGCGAGGCGATGCTGGAGGGCACGGCGGTCTTATGGGAGGAGAGCTCTCCTACTACGACCTCATGGTCATCCGCATCTCCGAGGGTGAGGCGTCCTTCAACAGCGAGATCCAGAATGACCCCATCGACCCGGAGAACTGCACCTTCCAAGAAGAGTGGTTTGACTTTTGGGACGACGAGGGCAAGGCGCAGCCAGACTTCTCCGAAGAACGCGGTCACGGGCCTCGACTTCGAGATCATCCCCTTCGACTCGGACGATGAACGCGACAAGGAAATCGCCGAGTTTATCGAGGGGCAAATCAACAGCATCGAGAGTTTCGAGGATGTGCAAACGACCTCCTGGACGCGATCGGGAAGGGCTTCGCGGTCTCGGAAATCATGTGGAGCTACGACGAGGGGCACGTTGTCGTCGAGGACATCCGTTCCCGTCATCAAAAGCGGTTCTTTTGGGACAGCGTCGACGACTCCTTCAAGGTGAGAACCCGAGGCCCCGAGGGCATCGAGCTCCCGACGAACAAGTTTATTGCACAATACAAGGCCCGCAGCGGGCACCCCTCGCGCGCGGGCGTGCTCCGCGTCGTCGCGTGGATGTACCTCTTTAAGAACTACGCCCTCAAGGACTGGGTCGCGTTCTGTGAAGTGTTCGGGATGCCGCTCCGGCTGGGCAAGTATCAACCGGGCGCAAGCGAGGAGGACAAGCGGGCGCTCATGCAAGCGCTCCTTCGTATCGGAGCCGACGCGGCGGGCATATTCCCGGACGGCACGGCGATCGAGTTCGTAACACCGAAAAGACCAGCTCGACCGACCTCTATGAACGGCTCGCCCGCTATTGCGACGAACAGGTCTCGAAGGCAATCCTCGGGCAGACCTTGACCTCGGACTCTGGGGGCGGCAGCTACGCACAGAGCAAGACGCACAACGACGTCCGACATGACCTCACCGTCGCAGACTGCAAGGCACTCGCGGCCACGCTCCGGCGCGACCTCATCCGCCCCCTGGTGCTCTATAACTTCGGGGAGGACAAGCGCATCCCCTATCTACGGTTCGACGCCGAGGAGTCGGAAGACCTCACCCAGACGGCGACCGTGATCGGGACGCTCATCCGGGAGGCCGGTCTCAAGGTTCCGACCTCCTACATCTACAAGAAGTTCTCCATCCCGAAGCCCGAGGGCGACGAGGAGGTCGCCACCCCGCCCGGGCAGACGGCGCAGGGGGCGGGGTTCGGCCCCTTCTCCTTCAAGGCGCAGCCCGGCGAGCCGATCGCGCTCAAGGCCGGGGACGGAGCGGGGCACGGGACGCAAGAGCGCGTCGACCGTCTGGCGGCAGCGGCCACCCGGAAAAGCGCCGGGGCCTTCAAGAAAGCGTTCGGCCCGGTTCTCAAAAAGATTGAGAACGCGGAGAGCCTTGAGGAGCTCCGCGACATGATGGAAGACGAGAAGGCCGTCGCCGCCCTGTTCAGCGAGATGGACATCTCCGACGTGGAGGAGCTGCTTCAAAAGGTCATGCTCTACGCCAACCTCGAAGGGAGGGCGGCGGAAGATGGACGAGATTGAGGCCGTATTCAACCGGAAGGACATGACCTTCGAGGAGGCCGTCCAGTATTTCAAGGAGCGCGTCCCGGTCACGGCGTCGGTCTTCTACGGTATCGCGGAGAAGTACCGGGGGCTCGCCTTCACAGTGGGCGGCTACACGAAGGCGCAGATCCTCAAGCGGTTCTACGAGGAGATCCTCGCCGCGCTGGAACAGGGGAACACCCTCTCGGAGTTCCGGCGCAATATGAGCGAGTTCCTTGAGGCCGAAGGCTACGAGGGGCTCGACCCGCTGCAAGCCGACCTCATCTTCCGCACCAACATCCAAACGGCCTACAATGTGGGCCACTATGAGCAGATGACAGACCCGGGCGTCATGAAGCTCCGCCCCTATTGGCAGTACGACGCCGTCAACGACGCCCACACCCGCCCGAGCCACCTCGCGATGGACGGGCGGGTCTTCCCAGCAGACAGCGAGGTATGGAATACATGGTTCCCGCCGAACGGGTTCCGATGCCGCTGCACGGTCAAGACGCTCTCAAAGAGACAGGTCGAGGCCCGGGGGCTCAAGGTGGAACAGACAGCGCCGGAGGGCCTCATGCCCGACCCGCACTTCTCGACCAACCCGGCAAAGGTACGCTTCGAGCCCGACCTCAAGGACTACCCCTGCGCCGCTTCGTGAAGGCGTACCAAAACCGGAAAAGAGAACAACCGGGCAAATAGGCCCACAGAGGCCCCAGGAAGGGCCGAGGGGCTACGGGGGATAATTCCTCGGGCACCGCGGGAACGGCGTTCTAACGCGGCTAACGCCGTTTCCGGGGCATAGCGGAAAACACAAGGGAGGACACAACGAAAATGAAGCAGATTTTTTCATCTTGAAAGGGGGGGAGCGTCGACGTCCGGGCGCGCCGGAGGTCATCTCCGTTTTACCGCTCGGGGCACGTTGTAAGCTCGAAGGGCGAGTTCGACGTTGACGCGGAGGGCCTTGAGAGCATGAAGGGGAGATCGCAAAACGCGGCGTCGATCTCGTGGTCGACTATGAGCATCAGACGCTCAAAGGGAACGCAGGCTCCCGCAGCCGGATGGGTAAAAAGGAGCTATTTCTCAAGGACGGCAGCATCCGAGCGCGCGTCGAGTGGACGCCAACCGCAGCCGAGTACCTCAAAAATAAGGAATACCGATACCTCTCCCCGGTCATCACCGTCCGCAAATCGGACGGGAAGGCGATGGGCCTGCACTCCATCGCCCTGACAAACACCCCGGCGATCGAAGGCATGAAGCCCGATCGTCAACTCATGACAATTTTGAGAAGGAGGACAAAACAACATGAATGAATTTTTTGCAGAAGCTCGCCGCGCTGCTCGGTTTGGGCGAGGACGCCACCGAGGAGGACATCCTCGAGGCCCTCAAGAAGAACGCCGAGGAGATGAAGACCCTCAAGGAAAACGCGGAGGCGGCAAAGAAGCAGCAGGGCAGCGAGCCGCCCGCCAAGGAAGGAGACCGTCGCCGCAAACAAAGCCGTTTGCGAGCTGCTCGGCCTCAAGGCGGGGCCCCGACCGACGACGTGACCGCCAAGATCATGGAGCTCAAAGGCGGCACGATTGACGGCGTCAATGTGCTCGAGAAGGTCAAGGCAGCTTGAGGGCAAGCTCGCCGACCGCGACGCCGAGGACGCCGTCACGATGGCACTCAAGGGCGGGAAGATCACCCGCGGCACAGAAGGAATGGGCCAAGAGCTACGCACTGAGCGACCCGAAGGGGTTCGCCTCCTTCGTCGAGAAGGCCCCGCAGGTCGTACCAATGGGCGAACTCAATATGAACGATGATGTCAAGGCCTCAAGGTCGGCGGCAGCGAGCGAGGAGACCCTGCTCGTGTGCAAGCCCTCGGCGTCAGCCCGACGACATCAAAAAATACGGGGAAGGAGGACTAAAATCATGGCAGCATTAACAACCGACTGATGTGAGGGACACCTCTGAGATCGCAAACGGCGCGAAGCGCATCAAGCTCCCTGTCAAGGGGAAAACGACCATCTTTCAAGGGGCGATCGTTGCGGTCGGCGCCAACGGCTACGCGATCCCCGGCAAGAAGGCCGAGACCTCAAGGCAGCGGGCAGGGCCGAGGAGACCGTCGAGAACAAGGGGGGCGACGGCGAGGCCGTCATCCGCGTCGCTCGCGGCGTCTTCATCTTCGAGAACTCCGCACCAGCGGCAATGATCACCGCCGCCCACGTCCTCAAGCCGTGCTATATCGAGGACGACCAGACCGTCAGCAAGACCGGGACGGGCAGCAGCGTCGCGGTCTTGTCATCCGCGTGGACGATGAAGGCGTCGCGGTGGAGATGGGCTTCGGCCTGACTGCTGCCGCCGCAAGTGTGGGCGGCTAAAACAGTAAGGAGGAAACATCCATGATGATCATCACCCCGCAGGCCCTTAGAGGGATTTACGTCGGCTTCAATACCTTGTTCAACAGGGCGTTTGAAGGACGCAGCATCCTTTACCATGAAAAGGTCGCGACCGTCGTGCCCAGCACCAGCGAATCCGAGACCTACGCATGGCTCGGCGACATCCCGGGGATGAGGGAATGGATCGGCGACCGCGAGATCCAGAACATCAGCGCGAGCGACTACACCATCAAGAACAAGGACTTCGAGCTGACGATCGGCATTGACCGCAACGCGATCGAGGATGACAAGATCGGCCTCTACAATCCTTCCATTCAGATGCTCGGCGAGTCCGCCGCGCTGCATCCCGACGAGCTGGTCTACGGTCTGCTGGCCAACGGCTTCACCGAGAAGTGCTACGACGGCAAGGCGTTTTTCGCTACCGACCATCCTGTCGGCAAGGACAAGGCAAGCAACAAGGGCACCGCGAAGCTGAGCATGGACGCCTACAAGACGGCGCGTACATCCATGATGAGCCTGAAGAACAGCAAGGGCCGCCCTCTGGCGCTGGTTCCCGACCTGCTGGTCGTGCCGCCCGCACTGGAAGCGAACGCCCGGGACATCCTGGTCGCCGACTACATCAACGGCACCAAGAACACCATGCAGGGCACGGCGGAGATCCATGTGGGAGCTCGCCTCGCAAGCGACTCCGCTTGGTTCCTGCTCTGCACCAAGCGTCCCGTCAAGCCCCTCATCTGGCAGCAGCGCAAGAAGCCGAAGTTCGTCTCCAAGACCCAGGAGACCGACGACAACGTCTTCATGAAGAAGAAGTTCATCTACGGCGCAGACTCTCGCGGCAACGCGGGCTTCGGCTTCTGGCAGATGGCCTACGGCTCTGACGGCACCACCACCTAAACCGCCCGGGGCAGAAAGGAGGGCCAGCATGAGCTACAGCACACGCGCTGAAGTGCGGGACATGGTCAAGGATGACGCGCTCAACGCGATCATCGGCGACACCTTCATTGAAGACCCCGTCGAGCGTGAAGAGCTGGTCTCCCCGATCATCGATGCGGCGATCGCCGACGCCGACGCGGAGATTGACGGCTACCTCGCCAAGAGGTACGCCGTCCCGCTCTCCCCGGCCCCGAAGGTTATCAACAAGTTTTCCAAGGACATCGCGGTCTATAACCTGTTTTCCCGTATCGGCATCGACGAGAGCACCGACCAAAAGACCTATCTCAACCGATACAACGCGGCGATCAAGTTCCTCACGCTGGTCGCGGAGGGCACGGTGTCCATCGGCACGGAGACGGAAGACCCGGCGAGCGCAGCGGCGGGTGGTTTTAAGGTCAAGTCCAACAGCCGCCTGTTTACCCGCGAGAAGATGAGGGGGATGTAACGCATGGCCATGTACAGCATCCGGCTCGACGGCGACACGCGGGCGATGCTCCGCAGGATCAGGAGCTTCTCGGAGATCGACAAGCAGGGCATCAATGCGGCACTGGCTGAGGGCGCGCGCGAGTCGACGCTGGAACGGTTCAAGCAGAGCAAAGGCCCGGACGGGCGCAGATGGAAGACCTCCATCCGCGCCGCACAGGAGGGCGGCAAGACGCTCATCCAGTCTGCACAGCTCCGCAACTCCATCCACGACAAGTCGGACGCCTCCGGCTTCGCGGTCGGCACGAACGTCAAGTATGCGGCGACGCATCAGTTCGGAGAACCGGGCCGCACCATCCGGGCGCGGAAGAAGAAAGCCCTCCGTTTCCAGGTGGGCGGCAAGTGGGTCACGAAGAAGCAAGTCCGCATCACCATCCCGGCCCGTCCCTTCCTCGGTCTCTCAGAGGACGATATGCAGGAGATGAAGGCGACGGTCGAGGAGTTCATCCAGAAGGAGGATTGATCTCTTGCTCTACACGGAAAGCAAGCAATATCTCATCGACAAGCTGAAAGCGGCGGGCATCAAGTCCAAGCCGTTTACCACAGAGAAGGCTCTGGAGAAGAGCCAGGAGTCCCACATCGGCGCGGTCTTGTTCGAACGTGAGACTTTCACCCGAAACGGTTCCAAAAAGAGATACAGAGACGAAGAGGGAACGCTGCACAAAAGGCGGAAGATCATGGAACGGGCGACCACGTTCGGCGTGATCATCGGCGGCTACACCGATAATGAAGTCGAGGAGATATTTGACCGCTTTGTGGCGAGTCTTGACCGTGGCATCTACATCGACGGCAACTTCGTCCCCATTGAGATTGAGGGAGCGGATTGGGTCGACAAGGACGACTCTATTCTGAAGGCACAGGTCGCCGTGCAGGTGATGATCACCTTCAACGGCGGCGTTTACCGCGACACGGGCTTCGCACCTCTGACCGATGTCAGAGTGACGTCCGTGGAGAAGATCACATGAAAGGAGCCTACAGATGGCGACTAAAACACAGAAGCCGGAAGGCACTGCCGCGCCGGAGCTTGTGCCGATCGACAAGCTCCGTGAGCAGCACAAGGTTGGACGTGCCACCTACGCGGGCGTATGCGCCGCGAATGGCTGGCGGCCTGGTAAGGCGATGACGGAGGACGAGTTCCTCGCCGCCGTCGCCAAGTTCAACAACAGCCCGATGAACGGGCGTAAGAGCAAGGAGGCGAGGAAGTAATGCTTAGAGATGTACGCAGCAACGTCACGGACGGACTGCTCGGCTTCGCCACGGCAACGGGCGACGGTCTGCACATCAAGATCGGCGTCTCCCCTCTGTCACCGAAAAGCCCATCACCATCCTCGGCAGCATGGGCGCAAGCACCATCAAGTCCAAGCTGGGCCTGTCCCCGCTGGCCGATGCGGTCATGGACGCGGTGCAGGGCGGCGCGGCCCGTGTGTTCTGCATCCCCGTCGCCGCGAGCACCGCTGGCACGATCGGTGAGGTCACGAAGACGGGCGACGGCGGCGGCAGCGTGACCGTGCAGGGCTCGCCCAACAATGCCTACGCGCTCACCGTGCGCTTCACCGCGCAGGGCGGGCTCAACACCGCGGCCTTCGTCTACTCCATCGACGGCGACAACTTCTCAGATGAGATCACCGTCCCCGTCACTGGCAGCTACGAGATCGAGGGCACGGGCCTGACGATCAAGTTCGCCGAGGCGAGCTCGCCGGATCAGAAGCCCAGCTCCTTCCTCGTGCGCGACACCTACACCCTCAAGACCACTGCACCGAGCATGACGAACGGCGATGTGCTGGGCGCGATTGAGAAGATCAAGAGCTTCAACGAGGAGTTCGAGTTCGTCCACATAGTCGGCGGGAGCACGGTGGAGCTGTGGGAGGCGGTCAGTGAAGCACAGAAGGAGCTGATGACGGTCTGCCACAAGCCCTGCTTCTTCCTCATGGAGGCCGCCTATCCCGCCGACGAGGCGGATGGTGACCTGAGCGATTGGGCGCTGAAGATGGAGGCAGACCGTAAGCGGATCAAGAACTCCGACATTCAGGTCTGCGCCGCATGGGGTCGCCTTGTGCGGCTGGACGGCACCACGCAGATTGTCAACCTCGCGGGCCTCGCCTCCGGGCGCTACGCCATGACGAAGGTGAGCGTGTCCATCGGCAAGACCAAGGACGAGGACGCGCTGGGCTTCCCCAAGACGAAGCTGCTGGAGCTGGTTCCCATCGGCTACGACAGCACCGTCATTGAACTGCTGGACGTCGCGGGCTACATGACCTTCCGCGAGTACGACGGCCTTGACGACATCTTTGTCTATCACACGAAGATGATGTGCAAGGACGGCAGCGACTTCCGCTATGCCGAGGATGTGCGTGTGAAGAACAAGATCATCCGCGAGACACGCAAGAAGGCGCTGCAGTTCAAGAACGACGACATCGACCTTGAGGACATTCAGGGGGCGAGCTGGACGCGCGGGCGAAGTTCATCAGCGTGCCGCTTGACCGCATGGTGGAGGACAAGGAGATCAGCTCCTATGAGACCACCGTGGACGAGAGCTGCTACGATACCTTCCTCGAAGATGAGACCATGAGCGTCATCATCCGCTACCTCTCCAGAGGCTACATCCGCGAGGTCGTTATCGACATCGGGCGCTCGGCTCTGAGCAGCAACTAAGGGAGGAGGACAGGCAATGCTGAAGGTAAACGGAAAAGCCTATGATTGGGGCGACGTGGATCTGAAAATCCCCGGCCTGAACATTCAGGTGCAGGAGATCAGCTATGACGACGAGCTGGAGATAGAGGAAGTCTACGGCTCCGGCTCCAAGCCGCGCGGCTACGGCACAGGCAACTATAAGGCGTCCGGCAAGCTCTCCATGCTCCGCGACGACTACGACGATCTGCTGGCCTACTGCAAGCAGAAGGGAGTTCCCTTCTACAAGATGGAGCTGCCCTCCATCATCGTCTCCTACGCCAACGAGGGCGCACGCACGAAGATCGACGAGCTGAAGAAGGTCAAGTTCTCCAAGCGCAGCAACAAGGCAGCGCAGGGCGACAAGAGCCTCACCGTCGACATCGACATGATGATCGTCGGCGGCGTGTATCAGGACGGCGTCGCACCCGTCTAAGGACAACATTTTTGAGAATAACAAGGAGGAAGTCACACTATGGAAAGCACCAACAACCAGACCCCCGCCCGCAGCAGCGAGGAACAGCTCAAGGCCAAGTACGGCGGCAAGCTCTACCGCGTCGGCATCACCGTCCCTGTGGACGATGAGAGCGAGAAAGAGTTCTCCTACTACTTCAAGCGCCCCACCGTCCCCAGCTATGACCGCTACATCAAGACCGCTGCGCAGGGCATCACCAAAGCAAGCAAGGCGTTCATGCTGGACGCGGTCATCGACGAGGACGCCGAGCGTCTGACGAAGGACATGGAGGAGAACCCCGGCATCGCGATCTCCATCGGCAATAAGCTGACGGAGATCCTCGGTCTGACGGGTACGGCAAATTTGAAGAAACTCTAAGAGAACGGGTCGCGGAGGTACGGGAGAGCTTCGTGGAGCGCGGGCTCCTTGAGATCTATCGTTTTGTACCTCCGCCTCTCTTAGAGACCTTTGACCCTGAAACGATTGACGATGTCGACGAGTTCCTCGGATGGGTCGCAAAGGCCCGCTTCATGCAGGAGCTTGAGGAGGGCATCGTCACCCGGGCGATCGTGCGAGCGTTCCCCGAGTGACGGCCTCCCGTCGCCGATCGTTTTTCCGCCTCTATCTCAAACTGGAGGTGAAAGCAGAAAATGAGTTTAGAGTCCGTATTTAAGCTGTCGCTCATTATGAACATGATCGACAACCTCTCCGGCCGATGGCGGGCGTGGCGTCCAAGGTCGGCGCAAACGTCTCAAGCTGGACGCCGCAAGCCAGACCTTCGGCAGCATGGCAAAGGCGGGTGCGGCGATGCAGGAGACGGGCTCACAGATCGTAAACGCTGTGCTCGCCCCGGTAGAGGCGACCTTTGAAACGCGGCGTGCGCTGGGTGAGCTGGCCTCGCTGGGCGTGCAAGACCTTGAAGCGGTCGAAAACGCCGCACGCAGCTTCTCTGATCAGTGCAAATCATCCTTATGGTCGTCCTTGCGCTCGGCGGCTTCCTCAGCGTGGCAGGCACGACGATCGCCGTCGTCGGCGGTATCGGGCTTGTATTCACAAAAACGGCGGGGCTTGCAAAAGGGTTTATCGGCGCAATCAAGGGAATACCGTCAGCCCTTGAGACGATACAAATATACGGCCTATATGCGGGGGATGCAGTCAAGGCAGGGTTCGGAAAGATACGGTCGGCGGGCAGTACCGCGATTACAGCCGTCCGAAACGTCGGCAGCAGCCTCCTCACAATGGCGAAGGGCGCGGTCGTCTCAGGCGTGGCGGCAGCGAAGAACATGGCACTCAGTCTGGCAGGCATGGCGAAACAGGCCATCACGACCGCCGTGACAGCGATGCCGGGGCTTATTGCTTCGGTGTGGTCGTTTACCGCCGCCCTGCTCGCGAACCCGATTACATGGATAATTCTCGCGATCGTCGCCCTGATTGCCGTCCTTGTGCTGCTCTGGCAGAATTGGGACAGCGTGACGGCGTTCCTTCAAAGTGTATGGAACGCAGCTTGTTCGGCGATCTCGGCGGGTATCGACTGGCTAAAGCAAGGGTTTCAGGCGTTTATCGGCTTTTTCCAGAATATCGGCACCGCGATCAGCACAGGCATACAGAACATTCAAAACGTATTCACGAACATCGTCACATGGATAAACGAAAAAATTCAGTGGTTCGGCGAGGCGGGCAAGCGGCTCGTCACGACCTTCGTCAACGGTATTAAGAGCGTGGCGATGGCTCCCGTCAATGCGGTCAAGGGCATCTTTAACAAGATCGGCAGCCTGTTCCCGCACTCGGACGCTAAGGAAGGCCCGCTCTCCACGCTGACGCTCTCCGGCCAACGGACGATGACGACCTTCGCGGATGGCGTAAGCCTCGCGGAAGACGCCCCGGCCCGCGCGGTCGAAAAGAGCTTCGGAAGGGTCAAGGCTACCTTAGAGCAGGAACCGCCGAAGAAAGTCTCCCTCGGTTCTGCAAAGAGCGAGGAGGACGAGCAGGGCAGCAGCTCCGGCAAGGGCAGCGGCGAAAAGAGCGTCATCATTCAAAAGCTGCTCATGCAGGTCGACCTCAAACAAATCAAGGACTTGCAGCTCCTCCTCAAGCTCCTCAAGGAGCTCGAGGACTACAGCGAAGCAAACGGCAGCGACGACGGCGATGCCGAGCCGGAACCGACACCAGCCTAAAGGAAGGAGGACGCCGATGATATTCATAGAAGACGAGCTCGTCAAGGTGAACGGAGTCGTCCTTCCGGGGCTCGTTAAGAGCATCGAGGTCACGGAGGCCGCACAGATTGACGAGCAGGAAGTCGAAGGCAGCGCGACCAAGCCAAAACAGGCGACGGGCTACCAAGACGCGACGGTCAAGATCGAGCTCATAATCGACGACACCACGACGAAAACCAAGTACCAGCACCTTGCAGCAATTCGAGCGATTTTTCGCTCGCCGGGGCAGGCCGTTCCGCAGCCTATCCCGATTGTCTGCGAGGACACAGCGGCGCACGGCGTCGACAAAGTGCTTTTTAAGGGCCTGACACATAAGGCCGAAAGCAAGTCCGGGCAGCTTCCGGTCACGCTGGATTTTGTCGAGTACATTCCGCAGACCATACAGACCACAAAGACGACCAGCTCCAAGAGCTCAAATAAAAGCTCGGGAAAAAGCTCGGGCAAGAGCAGCAAGCAGTCGTCAAGCAGCGGGGCGTCGAGCTCCCTCTCGTCCGATTATAAGTCGTATTTATCCACCAAGCGGGGCAAAAGCCCCGCCGTGGATAATGCGAGCACCGCGAAGGGGGCGAACCGCGTCGCGCAGATGCCAAGTTAAGGAGGACACAGATGGAGACGCAAGAGTTATTTTATCCGCAAATCTCCGCAAGGGCGGGCCCTTACATCTTCGACAAGGGCGTCGAAGTGGAGGTTCACAGCTCAAAGACCTCATACTTCGATTGGGCGAAGATACGCTTCACGGAAGATTTCAACCAAAAATCGCGCTCGCTCGCAGGGACGAGGCGGCGATCGAGTTCGGTTATGACGGCGTCTTTGACGAGACCTTCACGGGGTTCGTCGCCAAGCCGTACAATGCCGGAGGCTTCGCCGACGAGATCAACCTCAAGGACGAGATGCTGCTCCTCGAGGACACGACTATAAACAACACGTTTCTCGACACAACACCGCAGGAAATGATCGCCTACTGTCTGACTCAGGCAGGCATCTCGGAAATGAAGCTCGCGGGCACCGCGTACCCGAAACGGGCGCGGCTCCCCATCCGGCAGATGAACGTCATTGAGGCGATCAACACGATACACGCCGCATGGGGCGAGGTTTCCTCGGTCAAAATCATCACAAACGAGGACGGCTTTATTCGTACCTATATCAATTTTTGAGAAAAGGAGGGGGAAAGGTGGGAGCCCTTGAACAGTTTGTCAAAACCGCCGTTGCAAAGCTCATACCGCAGGACTATCCGCATCTCAAGGAACCGGCTGTCATGTATGCGACTATCACGGGGGCGCGGAAGCTCGAGGAGACTTATGAGCTCAACGACCTTGT
>VOFI01001870.1_pt1 | contig 30354 bp, 64 predicted proteins | sample 5384131 | NCBI WGS metagenome assembly VOFI01 (sample SAMN12384728, study PRJNA508395) | human gut metagenome | isolation source: healthy gut H | host: Homo sapiens
CAGGATGTGGACCTGATGCTCTTTTACAAGGTCATCGCCTTTGACCATTTGCGGCAGAAGATCGTCCTCATGGTGAACATGCCCCTGGAGGACGTGGAGGTCCACTACAACAAGGCGGTGCTGGAGCTGGAGCAGATGGTCCGCCTCCTGCGCACCGGGGGAAGAAGGCAGAGCCTGCCGGCCGCCTCACCGGCCCGGTGACCCCCCTCTTGACCCGGCCTTCTGCCGGATGGTGGAGGAGGCCAAGGGCTACATCCGGGAGGGGGACCTCTTCCAGATCGTCCTGTCCAACCGGCTCTCCGCCCCGTTTACCGGGAGCCTGCTGAACACCTACCGGATGCTGCGCACCATCAACCCCTCCCCCTATATGTTCACTTCTCCGGCACGGATGTAGAGGTGGCCGGAGCCTCCCCGGAGACCCTGGTCAAGCTGGAGGATGGGGTCCTGCACACCTTCCCCTGGCGGGCACCCGGCCCCGGGGAGACCGCGGCCCAGGACCAGGCCCTGGAGGCAGAACTCCTGGACGATGACAAGGAACTGGCCGAGCACGACATGCTGGTGGACTTGGGCCGCAACGACCTGGGGAAGGTGAGCCGGTTTGGGACCGTGGCGGTGGAGCAGTTCCATACCATCCAGCGCTTCTCCCACGTGATGCACATCGGCTCCACCGTCCGGGGCGTACTGCGGGAGGACCGGGACGCCCTGGACGCCGTGGCGGCGGTTCTCCCGGCGGGGACCCTCTCCGGGGCCCCAAGATCCGGGCCTGCCAGCGGATTGGCCAGCTGGAGGGGAACAAGCGGGGGAGCTATGGCGGGGCCATCGGGTACCTGGACGTCACCGGCAACCTGGATACCTGCATCGCCATCCGCATTGCCTACCAGAAGAATGGGCGGGTCTTTGTCCGCAGCGGGGCGGGCATCGTGGCCGATTCCGTCCCCGAAACCGAGTATGAGGAGTGCCTGAACAAGGCCAAAGCTGTGATGCGGGCCCTGGAGCTGGCCCAGGAGGTGGAACCATGATCTTGCTCATCGACAATTACGACAGTTTTTCCTACAACCTCTACCAGCTGGTGGGGCGCTGAACCCGGACATCCAGGTCATCCGCAACGACGAGAAGACGGTGGAAGAGATCCGGGCCATGGCCCCCAGCCACATCCTCCTCTCTCCGGGCCCAGGCCGGCCGGAGGGGGCGGGGGTCCCTGATGGACGTGGTGCAGGCATTGGGGGGCGAGATCCCCATCCTGGGGGGTGTGCCTGGGGCACCAGGCCATCTGCGCGGCCCAATGGGGGGCACCGTCACCTACGCCCGCCAGCTGATGCACGGCAAGCAGTCCCAGGTGACCTTGGACCAGACCTGCCCCCTCTTCGCCGGCTGCCCCAAAGCCGGGCCGGCCCGGTACCACTCCCTGGCGGTGGACCCGGCCAGCCTGCCGGCCTGTCTCCAGGTGACGGCGGCCACCGACGAGGGGGAGGTGATGGCGGTGCGCCACAAGGTCTACCATTTACGGCCTGCAATTTCACCCGGAATCCATTCTGACCCCCAACGGCAAGACCATGCTGCAAAACTTTCTCAAGGAGATGTGACCGATGATTCAGCAAGCCATTGTCAAAATCGTGAACAAAGAGGACCTCACCTATAACGAGGCCTACGCCGTGATGAACGAGATCATGGGGGGCCAGACCACCCCCACCCAGAACGCCGCCTTCCTGGCGGCCCTGTCCACCAAGAGCGCCCGGGCGAGACCATCGACGAGATCGCCGGCTGCGCCGCCGCCATGCGGGCCCACGCCACCCGGGTGGACACGGGGATGGACCTCATCGAGATCGTGGGGACGGGAGGGGACAACGCCCACAGCTTCAACATCTCCACCACCGCTGCCCTGGTGACGGCGGCAGGCGGGGAAAGGTGGCCAAGCACGGCAACCGGGCGGCCTCTTCCCTGTGCGGCACGGCGGACTGCCTGGAGGCCCTGGGGGTGAACATCCACCAGAGCCCCACTCTGTGCCGGCAGCTGTTGGAGGAGGTGGGCTTGTGCTTCTTCTTTGCCCAGAAGTACCACACCTCCATGAAGTACGTGGGGCCCATCCGGAAGGAGCTGGGCTTCCGCACGGTGTTCAACATCTTAGGACCCCTCACCAACCCCGGCACGCCCACGGTACAGCTGCTGGGAGTGTACGACGGCTACCTGGTGGAGCCTCTGTCCCAGGTGCTCATCAGCCTGGGGGTGAAGCGGGGGATGGTGGTCTACGGCCAGGACAAGCTGGACGAGATCTCTCTGAGCGCCCCCACCCAGGTCTGTGAGATCCAGGACGGCTGGGTGAAGTCCTACACCATAACCCCGGAGGCGTTCGGCTTCCCCGGTGTGCCAGGGAGGACCTCCGGGGCGGCACCCCGGCGGAAAATGCCGCCATCACCCGGGCCATCCTCCAGGGGGAGCAAGGGCACCGGCGCAATGCCGTCCTCCTCAACGCTGGGGCAGCGCTCTACCTGGGGGGCCAGGCAGACACCATGCAGGAAGGGGTAGCCCTGGCCGCCCACTGCATCGACACCGGCAAAGCCATGGAGACCCTGGAGAGGTTTCTCGCCGGGGAGCAACCGGGAGGGGGTGGGGGCATGACCATCCTGGAACAGCTGGCCGCCCACGCCCGCCAGCGGGTGGCGGCGGACCGGGAGGCCAACAGCCTGGATGTGCTCCAGGCCCAGTGCCGTGCCCTGGGAAAGGGAGGCGGGGAGGGGTTCCAAGCTGCCCTGGCCAAAGAGGGCCTCTCCTTCCTCTGCGAGGTGAAGAAGGCCTCCCCCTCTAAAGGGGTCATCGCCAAGGACTTCCCCCTACCTGGACATCGCCCGGGCCTACGAGGCCGCCGGGGCGGAGGCCATCTCTTGCCTCACCGAGCCCAAGTGGTTTCTGGGGTCGGACCAGATCTTTCGGGAGATCCGCCAAGGCAGTGGCCACCCCCATGCTCCGCAAAGACTTTACGGTGGACCCCTACCAGCTCTACCAAGCCCGCCTGATGGGGGCGGACTGCGTGCTGCTGCTCTGCGCCCTGCTGGACACCCGGACCCTGGCGGACTACCTGGCCCTCTGCGATGACCTGGGGCCTGGCCGCCCTGGTGGAGGCCCACGATGAAAAGGAGGTTGCCTCCGCCGTGGCCGCCGGGGCCCAAATCATCGGGGGCAACAACCGGAACCTGCGGGACTTCTCCGTGAACCTGGACAACGCCGCCCGGCTGCGGGACCGCGTCCCCGGGGGGTGCTGTATGTGGCCGAAAGCGGGGTACACCGCCCGGCGGACGTGGCGGCGGTGCGGGCCATGGGGGCCGATGGGGTCCTCATCGGGGAGGCCCTTATGCGGGCCAAGGACAAGAGCGCTATGCTAAACCAGTTTAGGAGGAGCGTATGACCAAAATCAAACTCTGCGGCCTCTCCCGTCCCGAGGACATCCAGGCCGCCAACGCGCTGCAGCCCGCCTGTGTGGGGTTTGTCTTTGCGCCTAAGAGCAAACGGTATGTCACCCCAGCCCAGGCGGCGGACTTGAAACGGGGCTGGACCCTGCCATCCGAGCGGTGGGGGTTTTTGTGAATGCCCCGCCGGAGGAGGCGGCCGCCCTGGCCAACGAGGGGGTCATCGACCTCATCCAGCTCCATGGAGGGGAGGGGGAGGCCTACCTGCAAACCCTCCGGGCGCTCACCCCCAAGCCCATCCTCCAGGCCTTTCGGGTGGACACGGCGGCCGACGTGGCCGCCGCCGAAGCCAGCGGAGCCGACCTGGTCCTGCTGGACGCAGGAGAGGGCGGCACGGGGGGAGACCTTTGACTGGTCCCTGCTGGCGGGCATCCACCGGCCCTACTTCCTGGCGGGGGCTGCACCCGGGGAACGTAGGGTAAGCAGTTCGCCGTCTCCATCCCTTCGGGGTGGATGTGAGCTCCGGCATTGAGACCGATGGAAAAAAAAGACCCGGCGAAGATGGAAGCCTTCGTCCGGCGGTGCGAGAGGAGGAGATGATATGACCAATCCCAAGGGGCGCTTTGGGGTCCACGGAGGGCAGTATCTTCCTGAGACCCTGATGAACGCCGTGCTCCAGTTGGAGGAAGCCTACGAGTTCTATAAGGAGGACCCGGTCTTTCAACAGGAACTGACCGCCTTGCTCAACGACTATGCCGGCCGCCCCTCCCGGCTGTACTATGCGGAGAGAATGACCTGAGACCTGGGGGGCGCCAAGGTCTACCTGAAGCGGGAGGACTTAAAACCACACCGGGGGCCCACAAGATCAACAACGTCTTGGGGTAAGGCCCTGCTGGCCCAGAAGATGGGCAAAAACCCGCCTCATCGCCGAGACCGGCGCCGGCCAGCACGGGGTGGCCACCGCCACCGCAGCGGCCTTGCTGGGGATGGCGTGCGTGGTCTACATGGGGGAGGAGGACACCCGCCGCCAGACCCTCAACGTCTACCGGATGCGGCTGCTGGGGGCCCAGGTGGTCCCCGTCACCACCGGGACGGCCACCTTGAAGGACGCGGTGTCCGAGGCCATGCGGGCCTGGACCGCCCGGGTCCAGGACACCCACTACTGCCTGGGCTCCTGCATGGGGCCCCACCCCTTTCCCACCATCGTCCGGGATTTCAGGCGGTGATCTCCCGGGAGATCAAGGCGCAGATGCTGGAGAGGAGGGCCGCCTGCCCGATGCGGTGCTGGCCTGCGTGGGGGGGGGCGGTTCCAACGCCATCGGAAGCTTTTACCACTTTATTGGGGATCCCTCCGTCCGCCTCATCGGCTGTGAGGCCGCCGGACGGGGGGTGGACACCCCGGAGACCGCCGCCACCATCGCCACCGGCCGGCTGGGCATTTTCCACGGCATGAAGTCCTACTTCTGCCAGGACCAGTACGGGCAGATCGCCCCGGTGTACTCCCTGTCCGCCGGGCTGGACTATCCGGGCATCGGACCGGAGCACGCCCACCTCCACGACACGGGAAGGGCCCAGTATGTCCCCGTCACCGACCAGGAGGCGGTGGAGGCCTTCGAGTACCTGGCCCGCACCGAGGGGGATCATTCCCGCCATTGAGTCGGCCCACGCGGTGGCCTATGCCCGGAAGCTGGCCCCCACCATGGGGAAGGAACAGAGCATCGTTGTCACCCTCTCCGGGCGGGGGACAAGGACTGCGCGGCCATCGCCCGCTATCGAGGGAGGACCTCCAAGATGTATGATCGAATCCAAGCTGCCTTTGCCCAGGGGAAGGCCTTCATCCCCTTCCTCACCTGTGGGGACCCTGACCTGGAGACCACCGCTGCCACCGTCCGGGCTATGGCGGCCAACGGGGCGGACCTTATCGAGCTGGGCATTCCCTTCTCCGACCCCACCGCCGAGGGGCCGGTGATCCAGGAGGCCAACCTCCGGGCCCTTCGGGGCGGGGTGACCACCGACCAGGTGTTTGCCCTGGTGCAGGACCTCCGCCGGGACGTGACGGTCCCCCTGGTGTTCATGACCTACGCCAACGTGGTCTTTACCTACGGGGCGGAGGCCTTCTTTGCCCGCTGCCAATCGGTGGGGGTGGATGGGATCATCCTCCCCGACCTGCCCTATGAGGAGAAGGGGGAGTTCCAGGCCGCCTGCCGGAAGCACGGGGTGGCCCTGATCTCCATGATCGCCCCCCACCTCCGCCGGCCGCATTGCCAAGATTGCCCGGGAGGCGGAGGGGTTCCTCTACCTGGTCTCCAGCCTGGGGGTTACCGGGGTGCGGCAGGCCATCACCACCGACCTGGCCGCCATCCTCCAGGTGATCCGAGAGAATACGGACCTGCCCTGTGCCATCGGCTTTGGCATCGCCACCCCCGACCAGGCCCGGCAGATGGCCGCGCTGGCGGACGGGGCCATTGTAGGCTCGGCCATTGTGAAGAAGATGGCGGCCCACGGGCGGGGGCCCCCGCCGATGTAGGGGCCTACGTCAAGGCCATGAAAGCGGCGGTGGGGCAGGGCGCCCCCCAAGGAAAGGCATAGACAGGGCGAGGGTTTTCGGGTATACTATCGGAGAAAACCAGGAAGGCGGCAGCACGCCTTTCCCAAAGGAGAATGTATGATGGACCAAGCTTTGCGCAGCCGCTGTGAGCGCTTCCTTGCCAACCGGGACACCCTGAGAAAGGCCTTTCCGTGGGAGAATCCCTACCTTCACGCCGTGTGTGCCGGCATCCTCACCCAGAAAAACCAGACGGCAGAGGTGGACCGCCTCCACGACTGCCGGGACCTGCCCAGGGCCCGCACGGGCTTCTTTTCCAACTTCCGGGGGATCGCCCAGGAGGCAATGATCACCCTCCTGTCCCTGGAGCCGGCCCCCGGGAGAAACTGGACCAGGGGCTGCGCCTCTACGATGCCTTGAAGGACCACTTCCGCCCCTCCCAGTACCTCCCCCTGGCCGCCTTGCTTCTGGCCGACCAGGTGGAAGAGCGCCAGTACGGGGCGTTTGCCGCCCGCACCCGGGCCATCTACAACGGCATGAAGGAGGAGCACTGCTTCCTCACCGGGGTGGAGGACAGCGTGTTTGCGGCCCCTGCTGGCCCTCTCCCCCCGCCCGGTGGAGGAACTCATTGCCGAGACGGAGGCCTGCTACGATAGGCTCAAGCACCGCCCCTTTGGCACGGGGGCAGTTCACCCAAACCCTCAGCCACGTGCTGGCCCTGGGGGAGGAGCGCCCAGGAGAAGTGCGACCGGACCCTGGCCCTCTACGATGCCCTGAAGGACCGCGGCCGGAAGTACAGCACCGGCCACGAGCTGGGCACCCTGGGCCTGCTGACCCTGGTCCCCGGAGAGGTGGGGGCCCTGGCGGAAGAGGTGGTAGAAGTTGACCACTTCCTCTCCCAGCAGAAGGGGTATGGCCTCATGGGGGTGGGAAAGGCCCAGCGTCTCATGCATGGGGTGATGCTCACCGCCGGCTACATCCTGGACCAGAACCAGGCGGTTTTGGGGGCGGCGGCAGTGAGTACCACCGTCTCCCTCATTGTGGCCCAGGAGGTGGCCCTTTTCACCGTGGTGGCCGCCGGCAGTGCTGCAGGGATTGCCGCCAGCAGCACAGGGCAGGAGTGACCGTAAACACCGAAAAACGCGCCCAACGGGCGCGTTTTTTATGGGAGAGGGTCAGGGCAGGTCCTGCCCCCCAGCCAGGTGAGAAGGCTGCGGGCCAGGGCGAGCTGCTTTTCGTTCATGGGGCGCAGCAGTTCGGCCACGTCCTGCCAGCCCTCCTCGGGGTGGCGGACGGCGCCCACCAGAAACTCGTCTGGGGTGGTCTCCAGGGCGATGGTAAGGCTGCATGATGACCTCGGTGGAGGGATGGAGATGGCCCGTTCGATGTTGGAGAGGTACTTGTCTCCGATCCCAGCGCGCTCTTCCACTTCCGACTGCTTCAGGCCCAACTGTTTCCGGCGTCGGGCGATGCGTTTTCCGATGAGGGAGTAGTCTAACGTCATAAGGCACCTCTTTGGTCCTTTTGGTTTCTCCGTTATCCTATCCACTTTCCCGAAAACCATGAACCGATGAAAATCGGAAAACATCTTGACATTCCGGAAAATAGTATTTATAGTCGAATTACCAACGAAAAGACGGAGGGATGTCCATGGGAGACCGGGCAGAGCAGATGCTGCGTCAATGGGGCGTGCCCCCCAACTATGTGGGCTACGCCTACCTTCTGGACGCGGCGGACCTCTTTCGGCAGGGGGGTGGCACCTCCCCCCCAGCTGTTTGAGACCATCGCCCAGCGCCACGGCAAGCGGGGGGTTCCAGGTCCGCAAGGGGATGGCCAACGTGGCCAAGTACCTGCGCACCACCGCCATGGGCCTGGCGGCGGGAGCAGGGCAGGCTCCTGTCCCACTGGGACGTGATCTTCCTGCTGTGGGGGGCAGTGGGGAAGGGGCAGCCCTAGCCGTTTCCCCCCTTCCTGCCAAAAGGCAGCCCAGACTGGGCTGCCTTTTCTGTATGCAACAGGGAAGGGGCAGGGCATGTGCCGGCCGGCGGCCTTACATGCTCTGCTGGAGAATGTCCACAATCTCCTGGTGGCTGAGCACCTTGTAGCCCCTTCCATCACGAAGGAGCCCTTGGCGATGCCCTCCACCATGTCCTGGGTGACCCCCAGTTCGGCCAGGTGGAGCACCAGGCCCATCTCCTTCATCCAGGCCTCCATGGCCTCCAGGCCTTCCTGGGCGATGGCCTCGTCGGTCTTGCCCTCGGGGCGCACCCCCCCAGACGTTCACGGCGAACTTCTTGAACTGGTGCAGGCCATAGGGGAGGATGTGCCGGTAGTAGGGCAGGGAGACCGCCGCCAGCGTCATGCCGTGGGTGGCGTTGGTGTAGCCCCCCACCGCCTGGCCCAGCATGTGCACCATCCAGTCGGTGGACTTGCCCCGGGACACCAGGGTGTTCAGCGCCCAGGTGGCGACCCACATGATGTTGCTGCGGGCCTCGTAGTTCTTGGGGTCCTTCACGGCGATCCGGCTGCTGTGGATCAGGGAGCGCATGAGGCCCTCCATGAGGTAGTCGGAGGTGGAGTCGTCCTCCCCGGAGAAGTACTGCTCGCAGATGTGGTTGAAGATGTCGTAGATACCCGCGACCATCTGATAGTGGGGGAGGGTATAGGTGTACTCCGGGTTCAGGATGGAGAACTTGGGGAAGACCTCCTCGCCAAACACATGGCCGATCTTCAGCTTGGCGGCGTGGTTGGTGATGACGGAGCCGCCGTTCATCTCCGACCCCGTGCCCACCATGGTGAGCACGCACCCCACGGGGATGAGCTTGTTGTCCGGGTCCTCCATCCGCAGGTAGTACTTTTTCCCAGGGGTCCTCATCGCACCAGGCGGAGACGGAGACCGCCTTTGGCATAGTCGCAGCAGGAGCCGCCGCCCACAGCCAGCAGCAGGTCCACGTCGTTCTCCCGGGCGATCTTGCAGCCCTCGTAGAGCTTATCCACCGTGGGGTTGGGCATGACGCCGGGGTCCTCGAAGACCTCCTTGCCGGCGGCCTTCAGGATGGCCACCACCTGGTCATAGATGCCGTTCTTTTTGATGGACCCGCCGCCGTAGATCAGCTGGACCTTGGGCCCGTAGTGGGTCAGCTCCCCGCCAGGGCGTCCATGGCGTTGGGGCCGAAGTGGAGTTTGGTGGGGTTGCAGTAGGTGAAGTTGCCTAACATATCGTGTTCTCCTTTATCCTTCGTAGACTTCCTTGGCCATCCGGAAGGCGGCCCAGGCCTTGGGCCAGCCGGCATAGAAGGCCGCGTGGGTGAGGATCTCCGCCATCTCCTGGGCGGTGACCCCGTGGTTCTTGGCGTTGAGGATGTGGAACTGCAGGGGAGCTGTCCAGCACCCCGCTGGCCATCAGGGCCGTCACGGTGACGATGCACCGGTCCCGGGTGGACAGCTCTTCCTCCCGGGCCCACACCTCACCGAAGAGGACGTCGTCGTTGAGCTGGGCGAATTTGGGGGCGAACTGCCCCAGCTGGTCTCTGCCAGCGGTGACTTTTTCTGCCATGGGAAAGGATCTCCTTTATCTTAGAATCTTGACGCCCCAACACGGGGCAGGGGTTTGCAGTTACCGGCCCAGGCTGGTGAGGAACTCCACCGTGGCCGGGTCGTAGTGGGAGAAGAAGGCGCTCTGGCCGTCGTCCAGGGCCCGGATGGCCACCATGTCCTCCTGGCTGAGCTGGAAGTCAAAGACGTCCAGGTTCTCTGCCATCCGCTCCTTGTGGGTGGACTTGGGGATGACCACCACGTCGCTCTGGATCAGAAAACGCAGGGCGGTCTGGGCCACGGACTTGCTGTACTTGGCGCCGATGGCCTGGAGGGTGGGGTTGGTGAAGAAGTCCTTCCGTCCCTCGGCGAAGGGGCCCCAGGACTCGTGAACCACGCCGTACTTGGCCATCACCTCATGGGCGGCGGCCTGCTGGAAGAGGGCGTGGGTCTCCACCTGGTTCACCATGGGCTTGATCTCAGAAAACTGGCACAGGTCGATGAGCCGGTCGGGGTAGAAGTTGGACACGCCGATGGCCCGGAGCTTGCCGGCCTTGTAGGCCTCCTCCATGGCCCGCCAGGTGCCGTAGTAGTCGTTGAAGGGCTGGTGGATGAGGAGCAGGTCGATGTAGTCGGTCTGCAGCTTGGCCAGGGATTCGTCGATGGAGGCCTTGGCCTTCTCGTACCCGCCGTTGGAGATCCACACCTTGGTGGTGAGGAAGAAGTCCTCCCGGGGCAGGCCGGACTTGCGGACGGCGTTGCCCACGCCCTCCTCGTTGTGGTAGGCCTGGGCGGTGTCGATGGAGCGGTAGCCCACGGCGATGGCGTCGGTGACGCAGCGTTCACACTCGGCGGGGTCCACCTGGTACACGCCGTAGCCCAGCAGGGGCATCTTGACACCGTTGGCAAGGGTGATGTATTCCATGTTGATTCCTCCTATTGCATTTGGGAAAGATGGGTGATCTTCTTCGGGTGTGTTACAGGTTAGAATGGGAAGCGGGGGTCAGGGGGCCTGGGTGGCCGGCCCATAGTTGACCCGGTACCGCAGCCAGAGGGTGCTGCCCTCGCTGGTCTCCGCCCCCAGAAGGGTGAAGGAGGAAGGGGGGCGTCGGTGCTCAGCCCCTCCTTGGCCAGGAAGAGGGATTGGGTGTTGGGGTTGCCGTCGGCGGCGGGGGCCACGACGAGGCTCACCTCGTCGCACATCCCCGCCTGGAGGAAGGACCAGTTGAGCACCCCCCGCCCCCAGCATCAGCACCTGGATGCCGAAGCGGGTTTTCAGCTTCTCCAGAGCCAGGGCGTAGTCCAGCTGGTCCTTCCCCGCCAGGATGTAGGAGATGCCCAGCTTCCGCAGGAAGGCCTTGTAGTCGTTGGAGGCCTCCTCGGTGAGGACCTCGATGACGTGAGCGGTGGTGGTCTCATAGGTGAGGGTGGCGCTCTCCCACCCCAGCTTGCCTTTGGGGTCCACGGAGACGTAGTACATGGGGGCCTGCTGGGCCACGAAGTCCCCCCCTCCGGCACCGTGGGGGGCGCCGGGGGTCAGGGCGGGGGGGCGCGGTAGTGGGTGAAGTTGTCGTCGGTGGTCACCTGGCCAGACAGCCACCCCTGGTGGCGGTAGAAGGGGTCCTCCCCGAAGGCGATGTCGTAGAAGAGGTCCCCGGCGGGCTCGCAGGCGGGCAGGTCCATGTAGTTGCCCATGATCTTCCCGTCCAGGGAGGTGAGCATGTGGCAGAAGATGTAGGGTCGGTTCATACAGGGGCCTTTCTCCCGGCGGGTTGGGTGTCGCTGTGGCCGTCCAGGTCCGGCCGCAGGGGCCGTAGAAGTAGGGAGGCAGTGGCACCGCCGTCCACCAAAATGTCGGTGCCGGTGAGGAAGGCCGCCTGGGGGCTCATCAGCAGGGCGGCCACGTGGGCCACCTCGTCGGGGGTGCCCGGCCGGCGGGCGGGGCACTTGGCAAACATATTTTTGTAAAAGTCCCCCCGGGGCCCGCGGAACTCATCCTGGGCCAGGGGCGTCACAATGATGCCGGGGAGATGGAATTGAGGCGGGCGCCCCGCTCCTCCCAGCGGACGGCCTCCGCCATGACCCGCTTTTCGTTGCAGCGCTTGGCCATCTGGTAGGCGTGGAGGGTGTCCCGCAGGTTGGCCGGCTGGAGGAGGTCCAGGGAGAGGAGCTCCTCGGTGGGGGGGTGCAGGCCAGGAGGAAGTCCTCCTCCGGGGTCAGCTGGGGCATGCGGTGGCCGGACTGGCTGGAGATGGTCACCCCACCCGCCGGGGGCGATGACCTTCCCCACCTCCTCCAGCAGCACGGCGGTGCCATAGAGGTCCACCGCCAGGATGGTTTCCATGGAGGCCTTGGCTGGGGAGACGCCGGCGGCGTTGACCAGCATGGTGCTGGGCCCCAGCCCCTGGGCGGTTTCCAGCATCCCCTGGATGGAGGCGCGGCTGGACAGGTCCATCTCCAGGGGCAGGGCCTCAAAGCCCACCTGGGTCAGGGTGTCTGCCGCGGCCTGGGCGTGGGCCAGGGAGCGGTCGCCGATGACGATGGTTTTCCCTGCCCCCACCCGGCGGGTGATGGACAGGCCGATCTGGCCGGCCCCAGTGAGCAGCAGCACGTCGGACATGGGGCGGTGCCTCCTTATTTGAGTTTGGCGTACTCCGCCGGGTCCACGGCCTCCAGCCACTGGCTGCCGGTGCCCTCACCGGGGACCTCCACGGCCAGGTGCTGGAAGGCGCTGTCCGGGGCGGCCCCGTGCCAGTGCTTCACGTTGGGGGGAATGTTCACCACGTCTCCCGGGTGGAGCTCCTGGGCGGGTTTGCCCCACTCCTGGTAATACCCCCGGCCGGCGGTGACCAGCAGGATCTGCCCGCCCCCCCCTGGGTGGCCTTGTGGATGTGCCAGTGGTTCCGGCAGCCGGGCTCAAAGGTGACGTTGCCGATGGGCACCTGCTGGGGGTGGTGAGCATGTTCAGGTAGCTGGTGCCGTCAAAGTACGCCGCAAAGGCGGTGTTTTCCTCCCCACGGGGAAGAGGCTGTTTTCTTTCAAGGTGTTCAGATCCATGTTAGTTTCCTCCTTTGATCCAGGCCTCCAGGGGCCCGCTCCTCCCGGCACACGGCGGTGCCGTGGATGGCAAGGCCTTTCCCCACGTTGGCGCCGTGGCACAGGCGGCGGATATCCGCCTCGCTGTGGCCCAGGCCACTGCCCTCGTGGGTGCAGAAGGGGAGGATGGTCTTGCCGGTGAAATCGAACCGTTCCAAAAAGGTAAAGACGCACATGGGCATGGTGCCGCAGTAGTTGGGGTAGCCCAGATAGATGGTGTCGTAGGGGTCCAGCGTCTCCGGGCAGGCCTTCAGGGCGGGGCGGGCATCCCGCCGCTGGTCGTCCTGGGCTTGCTGGATGCATTCGTTGTAGTCGTCGGAGTAGGGCTGCCTGGGCTCCAACTGAAGAGGTCGGACCCTGTGAGGGCCTGGAGCCGCCGTACCACCGCTTCGGTGTTGCCCACCGCCAGGGTCTGGATGGAACCGCTGACGTAGTTTCCCCGGCGGGAGTAGTAGACGATGAGTTGTGCCATACATGGCCTCCTTCTTATGGTGGGGATCCCTTGGATGCCCCTATTTTACCCCCGCCCCCTTGACAGGGAAGAATGGATTTTGTACCATGGTTATAACCAAAAGTTAGAACAGACAAGGGGGCACACCATGTATAACCCACAGCTGGACGCCTTTGTCCAGGTGGCTGACTGCGGCAGCTTCAACAAGGCGGCGGAGGCTCTGTACCTCTCCTCCACAGCGGTGATCAAGCAGATCAACGCCCTGAAAAGCATCTGGACCTGCAGTTGGTGTTTCGCACCAACCATGGCATCACCCTCACCGAGGCGGGGAAGGTCCTCTATAAGCATGCCAAGGGCATCATGGACTATTCCCAGCGGGCCATCCAGGAGGCTCATGCCCATGGCGGAAGCCGCCGCCACCACCTTCTGCGTGGGCACCTCCATCCTCAACCCCCTGCAAGCCCTTCATGGACCTGTGGTACCAGGTGAGAAAACCTGCCGGGGTTCAAGCTCCACATCGTCCCCTTCGAGGACGACCACCAGGGCATCCTGGGGAGATCGCCGCCCTGGGGGAAAAGTTCGACTTCCTGGTGGGGGCCTGCGACTCCCGCCAGTGGCTGACCGGTGCAACTTCTTCCCCGGGGGCCTACCGCCACTGTGGCGGTGCCCCGGGGGCACCCCCTGGCCCGGAAGGAGCGCCTCACCGTCCAGGACCTCTACGGGTACACCCTGATGATGGTCAAGGGGGGACTCCACCTCGGTGGACCAGGTGCGGAACTTTGTGGAGCAGCACCCCGCCATTGCCATTGAGGACACCCCCAGTTCTACGACATGGAGGTGTTCAACCGCTGCGTCCAGACCCGCAACCCCCTGATGACCCTGGAGTGCTGGAGCGAGGTGCCCCTCCCTGGTCACCCTTCCCGTGGACTGGGACTTTACCATCCCCTATGGAATCCTCTACGCCCTCCACCCGGACGGGGATACCCTCCGCTTTCTGGACCTGGTGAGGGAACAGATGGAGCAGGCGAACGGGGCTTGACAGAATTAGGATGTTTGTGCTAAACTTTGAATAGTACGAACGTACTAATTCCGCGAGAAAAGAGAGGGATGCCCTATGGGAGCCAACCCACGCCCGCCGGCCCTGGACACGGCGCCGGTGAACAAACTCATCTGGACCTTCTCCCTGCCTGCCATTTGCAGCCAGGTGGTCAGTTCCATGAACAACATTGTAGACCAGACCTTCATGGGCTGGGGGATCGGCGATCTGGCCATCGCCGCAGCCAACGTGGCCTTTCCCGTGTTTACCCTGATCACGGCCCTGGCCTGCCTCATCGGCATCGGCTGCGCCTCGGGGTACAGCCTCTTCCTGGGCCGGCGAGACCAGGCCGGCGCCCGGAAAAACCTGGGCAACGCCGTGGTCTTGGCGGTGGCGGTGGGCCTGCTGATGGCCGTCCTTGGCCTGGTGTTTTTAGAGCCCATGCTCTACCTCTTCGGGGCCACCGAGGCCATGATGCCCTACAGCCCGGCCCTATACCTTCGTCCTCCTCTTGGGGGTGCCCTTCGGCATCTTTGCCACGGCTATGGCCCATGTGATCCGGGCTGACGGCAGCCCCCGGTACTCCAGTGCGGTCCTGCTCTCCGGGGCCATTTTCAACATGATCTTTGACCCCATCCTCCTCTTCGGGTTGGATATGGGGTGGAGGGGCATCGCCCTGGCCACCGTGCTGGGGCAGATCCTGTCCGCCCTCCTGGCGGTGCGCTACCTGGCCCGGCGGCTGCAGATGGTCCACCCCAGCCGTGGGGACTTCCGCCCCGCCGCCCCGGCGGTGAAGAGTATCCTGGCCCTGGGCGGCCCCATCTTCTGCAACCATGTGCTGATGACGGCCTCCCAGATCCTCCTGATGAACATGCTGCGCACCTATGGGGCCCAGTCGGTCTATGGCAGCGAGATCACCATCGCCGGCGCCGGGGCGGTGGGGAAGGTGAACATTGTCCTGCTCAGCTGCATCATCGGCATCGCTTTGGGCTCCCAACCCATCCTAGGGTTTAACTACGGCCGGAAAAACTACAGCCGGGTGGTGGAGGCCTACCAGAAGGCCCCTCCTCTACGGCACCCTGGTGGCGGTGGCTGCTTTCCTGGTGCTTCAGCTCTTCCCCCGGCAGATTGCAGGCCTCTTCGGCTCCGGCGATCCTCGATTCTATGACTTTTCCGTGCACTACATCCGCATCTACCTGATTTTGACTTTCTGTAACGCCCTTCAGCCCATTACCTCCAACTTCTTCACCGCCATCGGCAAGGCCCAGATGGGGCTATGGATGACCCTAGTCCGCCAGGGGGTTTTGCTCATCCCCATGCTTCTGCTCCTGCCCCTCTGCTGGGGCTGGACGGGGTGCTGTGGGCCGGCCCCATCTCCGATGGGGGCGCGGCGGTGGTGGTGCTCCTGCTGGGCTTCCGGGAGCCGCCGGCTGAAAGCACTGCAAAAGGCCCAGGAGAAGGAGACACCCCAATGAAACGCGACACCCGTCAAGACATCTTGAACACCGCCCAGACCCTCTTTCTGGGGAGAAGGGATACAACGCCGTCTCCGTGGGGGAGATTGCCACTGCCCTGGGCATCAGCAAAGGCAACCTCACCTACTATTTTAAGCGGAAGGAAGCGATCGTAGAGGCCCCCTCTTGGAGAGCGCCAACCCCACCTTCCCCAGGACCCGCCCCAGACCCTGGCCCAGCTGGACGCCTGCCTGCGGGACATGGAGCAGGCCCGGGAGAACAACGCCTTCTACTTCCGCAGCCACACCCAGCTGGGCCAGCTGTCGGAGAAGATCCGGGCCAAGCAGCGGGAGGTGTACCGCCGCCACAGCCAGCTGCTCTGCCAGGGTCTGGCCAACCTGGCCGCCCAAGGCCTGTTCCGCCGGGAAGCCTTTCCCGGGGAGTACGTTCGGGTGGTGGACACGGTGTTCCTCACTGCCGTCTACTGGCTGCCCTTTTTGTGAGATCAAGGGGAGGTATCCTCCTTCCGCACCCAGGCCTTGGTCGGCGCTCCACCCCTTGTTGACCGAGGCGGGGGCGCCAGGCCGTGGCCCCCATCGTCCCCAGTCTGTGGGCAGGGGGCACGCCCGCAGACCCTTAGAAGTACAGAGAACAAAGGAGAGACATCCTATGAGCATCCTGCTTGGCATCCTGGGCCTGGCCCTGCCGGTGCAGACCAGTGTGAACAACAAACTCCGGGACAAGGTGGGCACCCCCTACAACTCCTCCCTGGTGTCCTTTATCATTTCCACCGTCTTTCTGGCCTGCCTGCTGCTGGTGACGGGGCAGGGCTTCCACCTGCCCATGGACCAGCTGGCAGGGGGAGCCCTTCTGGGTTTGGTTGGGCGGCCTGTGCGGGGTGGTCTTCCTCACGGCCAACGTCATCCTGCTCACCAAGCTGGGCAGTGCGGAGACGGTGATCCTCCCGGTGCTGGGGCAGCTGCTCATGGGACTGCTGGTGGACAGTTTGGGCCTCTTCCGGGCCCAGCAGATCCCCCTCACCCCCTGCGGGCAGGGGGGCGCGGTGCTGGTGCTGGCGGGGGTTATGGTGGTGGCCTGGTCGGGGCAGGCTGCCGCCGCCCAGGGCCAGCGCCCCGCCGGCAGACTGTGGCTGTGGCGCATCGTGGGGGTGGCCGCGGGGATGTTCAGCGCCACCCAGACGGCCATCAACGGCCATTTGGGCCAGGTGGTGGGCTCCCCTGACGGCCTCCATGGTGTCCTTCCTGGTGGGGCTGGCAGCGCTGGTGGTGCTGTGCGCCGTTCTCGGGTCAAGCAGGGGCCGCCCACCCTGGGGCAGGGGAAGTTCCCCTGGTGGACCTGGACCGGCGGCCTGCTGGGGGCGGTCTATGTTCTGGCCAACATCTACCTCTCCGGCATCCTGGGCACCGGCATGACGGTGATCATCCTCCTGGTGGGGGCCACCGCCGGTCATTGACCACTTTGGCCTCCCTAGGGGCCGCCCGGAAATCCCTCACAGTTCGGAAAGTGGTGGGCATTCTGGGGATGCTGGCGGGGGCCGCGGCCATCAAGCTGTTTTGATTCCCTGCGGGTTTTTCTCCATCCCCGCCCCTTGACAGGGCGGGGCGCGCCCCCAATAGACGGCAAGAAAAACGCCCCCGGCTCCGCCGGCGGCAGAAGGGAAGGGGACGCCACATGTACAACCCCAGCTGGAAACCTTCCTCACCGTGGCCGAGGCCGGCAGCTTCAACAAAGCCGCGGAGAAGCTCCCTCCTCTTCCCCCGGACACGGGGTACTGGAGTGGGGACACCTTAGGGAAACCTCCGCCTGACCTGGTACCACAACATCGACCCGGAGGAGACCGTGGCCATTGTCAACCACCTCCACACCCAGGCCGCAGCAGGGGGAGACGGTGTTCTACGACATCTACACCCCCGAGGAAAAGGCCGCCGACCCGGACAAGGCGGACACCGGCCTCTTCTTCCCGGGGGGGACCCCGGGGGGCAAGGTGGCCTTCTGCAACGCCGGCAGGGGGCTTTGCCTACGTGGGGGGCCATGCAGGACAGCTTCCCCCACGCCCTGGAGCTCTCCCGCCGGGGGTACAATGCCTTTGCCCTCCTCTACCGCCCCGGGGCCCAGACGGCCTGCGAAGACCTGGCCTGGGCCATCACCTTCGTCTCTGACCACGCCCAGGAACTCCAGGTGGACCTGGAGGGGTACTCCCTCTGGGGCGGCTCCGCCGGGGGGAGGATGGCGGCCTGGCTGGGTCCTATGGTCTGGCGGCCTTCGGCGGGGGCGACCTGCCCCGGGCCGGGGCGGTGATCATGCAGTACACCGGCCACAGCGACTACACGGAGAACGATCCCCCACCTTCGCCTGCGTGGGGGAGCGGGACGGCATCGCCAACTGGCGGACCATGGAGCGCCGCCTCCAGGCCCTGTCGGCCCTGGGCATCCCCACGGAGTTCCACCACTACCCCGGCTTAAGTCACGGCTTTGGCCTGGGCACCGGCACCGTGGCGGAGGGGTGGCTGGACCAGGCGGTGGCCTTTTGGGAGGCCAACACCAGCCCAAGCACCCCCCAGACGTGACGGCCGCTTGCGCCTCGAGGCAGAAGGCCCTGTCTCTACAACTCGCAAACCCTGTTTCCACCCGGCGGGGACCCCTTTGGGGTCTCCGCCTTTCCCTTTGGGTGGCCGGGGAAACCACTGTAAACCTTTGGGTAAGGGCTCCATAACGAATGGAAACTTCACAAATCCCCTGGGGGTTTATACTGAAGGCAGACCAAGGGAAGGCCCGCATTCCAGCAACGAACGGCGCCGAAGGAACCCTTTTGGGAAAGGACTGTGTGCGATGAACAACTTTATTTTCGAGAATGCCACCAAGGTCTATTTCGGCCAAGGCTGCGTCCAGGAGTACCTGACCTGCCTGGTGCAGGATGCCTCCACCGTGCTGCTGGCCTATGGCGGCGGGTCCATCCGGCGCAACGGGATCTATGACCAGGTGGCCGGCCTCCTCCGCCAGGCGGGAAAGACCGTGGTGGACTTCCCTGGCATTCCCTCCAACCCCACCTACGACCAGGTGCTGGCGGGGGCCAAAACTGGCCCGGGAGACGGGGGCGGACTGGATCCTGGGGGTGGGCGGCGGCTCGGTGATGGACTGCGCCAAGGCCATCGCCCTGGCCGCCCGGTACCCCCGGGACGTGTGGGAGGACTTCTGGGCCCGGCGGGGTCATCGACTTTGAACCCCTCCCCTGGGAGTCATCGTCACCGTGGCGGGCACCGGCAGCGAGTGCAACGGCGGTGCGGTGATCACCCACCCGGGGGAAGAAGATCAAAACCGGCCGGGACTACCCCCAGCTCAACCCCCGCTTCGCCCTGATGGACCCCACCTACACCTACTCCGTGCCCCAGGCCCAGATGATCTCCGGTGGGTTTGACACCCTGAGCCACCTGATGGAGATCTACTTCAGCCGCCCCGACGAGGACAACGTCTCCGACGACCTCAACGAGGCCCTGATGGTCAGCGTGATCCGCAACCTCCGGGCTGCCGTGGCCAACCCCAGGACTACACCGCCCGCTCCAACCTCATGTGGGCCGCCACCATGGCGGAAAACCGGGTGGTGAAGCTGGGCAAGCAGGGGGGACTTCCAGTGCCACAACATGGAACACCAGCTGGGAGCCTGCCACCAACTGCAACCACGGCCAGGGGCTGGCGGTCCTCCACCCGGTGTACTACCGGCACATCTATCCAAGTTCCTCCGGTTTGCCCAGAAGGTCTGGGGCCTGCCCCGGGACGGGCGGAGCGACGAGGCCCTGGCCCCTGGCGGGGATTGAGGCTTTGGCCGGCTTCATCCGAGACCTGGGCCTGCCCACCACCCTCCGCCAGCTGGGGGTGGAGCGGGAGCAGCTGAAGGAGATTGCCGATTCCTGCGGCATTTCCCCCGGCAGCTACCGGCGTATGACCCACCAAGAGATCCTGGAGCTCTTCCAGGAATGTTACGAATCCCCCCTGTAACCCGATGAAAGGAGATTTTCCCATGAAAAGTTCACTGCCATCCTGCTGACCCTGGTGCTGGCCCTGTCCCTGGCCGCCTGCGGCAGCGACACGACCACCGCTTCCGACGGGGAGGGCACCACGACCCAGGAAGACACCAACGCCGGCACCGCTTCGGTGGACACCGGCCGCACCCTGGTGGTGTACTTCTCCGCCACAGGGAACACCCAGGTGGCAGCAGAGTATATCGCCGACCCACCGGCGGGGACCTGTTCCCCCTGGAGCCCGCCGACCCCTACACCGACGAGGACCTGAACTGGACCGATGAGAGCAGCCGGGTGGTGCAGGAGCACGACAACCCCGAGGCCCGAGACGTGGCCTTGGTGGCAGACACCGTGGACAACTGGGAGGCGTACGACACGGTCTTTGTTGGCTACCCCATCTGGTGGGGGCATCGCCGCCTGGCCGGTGGACACCTTCGTGGCAGCCAATGACTTTACCGGCAAGACGGTGATCCCCTTCTGCACCTCCTCCAGCTCCGGCCTGGGAGAGAGCGGCCAGCTTCTGGCGGACCTGGCCGGCACCGGGGACTGGCAGGCGGGCCAGCGGTTCTCCTCCCACGTGGATCGGGATGTCGTGGAGACCTGGCTGGCCGGGCTGGGCCTTATGGCCTGAGCCAGAGAGGAGGCCCTGACCCATGGGACGACGCATCCTTTCCCTCTTGCTGGCCCTGACAGCGGGGATGGGCCTGGCTGCCTGCGGCCAAACCCAGTCCCCAGCGGAGGGCCAAGAGACGGCGGCCCCCGAAGCCCAGAACAGCGCCCTTTTGATCGCCTATGCCCCCGAGACCGAGGGGGGACCCCGTGGCTCAGGCGGCCACCCTGCTGGCAGAGACCCTGGGGGGCGACGTGGTGGAGATGGGCCAGGAGGGGGGACCTCACCCCCAGTGACTACGAGTTTGTCCTCCTGGGCTTTGCCGCAGCGGACAATGCGCTGCCGACGGCGGTGGAGACCTTCCTGGACACCTATGACTTTGGGGCCCGACCCTCTACCCCTTCGTCCTGGGGACGGGGAACGACGAGGCTTCCCTCCCTCGCCGCCCTCTCCCTGCACCAGCCCGGGGGGCCCTGCTGGGGAGCCGGCCCTCCTCTTCACCCCGGAGACGGAGGAGGCGGCCATCACCCAGTGGGCCCAGTCCCTGCCCCTGCGCGATGGGGGGGCCCTGCCCCGGAAGGGGGCACGGGGAACACCGTAGCCACCGCCCAGGTGACGCCCCACGCCCAGCAGGTCCTCTACCTCTGGGGGAGGAGGGCAACGCCCCCTGCCGTCACGGAGTACACCGTCAACAACGGCAGCTACTCGGATGACCCGGACTTCCGGCCCTATTTGACCACCTTCCCGGTGCCAGAGGGGACGGCGGTGAAAGGGGCGGTGCTCATCTGCCCCGGCGGGGCCTTCCAGTTCCGCAGCGACCAGCCGGAGGGGGTGGCGGTGGCCCAGGCCCTCAGCGCTCGGGGCTACCAGAGTTTCGTGGTGGACTACCGCCTGCGCCCCTACACCCAGCAGGAGGGGGCTTTGGACCTGGCCCGGGCGGTGCGGTTTGTCCGGGCCCACGCAGAGGACTACGGCATTGACCCGGCGGACATCGCGGTGATGGGATTTTCCGCCGGGGGCATCCTCAGCGGGGAGATGCTCCTCCACTTTGACGGCACGGTCAACGGCACGGCCCTGACCCGGACTACGTGCCCGATGCCCTGGACCAGGTCTCCGCCGACGGGGCGGCCTGCGGGATGATCTATGCCTTTTACGGCCGCCTCAGCGTGGGCACCACCGACGTGGACCTGCTGCGCAGCGGCAGCCTGCCCCCCACCTTCTACTGCTACGGCACCCGGGACCCCTTCTACCGGCAATTCCTGGCCAACGCCGACGCGGCGGAGGCGGCAGGGGTTTCGGTGGAGCGGCTGCAGCTGGACGGCATGCCCCATGGGTTTGGGGCCCAGGGGACTGGATCCCCACCTACGACCAGTGGCTGACCACCGTATTTTCCCAGACAAGTTGACAACTGCGGGACCCGGTCTTATAAAATCCTCCGCCGGCATCCTGTTCCTTTCCCGGCCTCCCCCGCAGACCCCTGCGGGGGAGGCCGAATTTTTTCCGCAAAGACCAAGAAAGAAGGCGCGTAGCAATGGGGGAACCCTCGGAAGAGCGATATCTGTTTGAAGAAATGCCGGTGCACAAGGCGGTGGCCACCCTGGCCATCCCCACCATCATCAGCCAGGTGGTCACGATGATTTACAACCTGGCGGACACTTTTTTTCATCGGTCAGATCGGCAACCCCGTGATGGTGGCGGCGGTGTCCCTGGTCTCCCCGTGGTTTAACCTTCTCACCGCCCTGGGAAACCTCTTCGGCCTGGGGGGCAGCAGCCTCATCTCCCGGATGCTGGGGCCCAGAACCACCGGGACGTCAAGCATGTGGCGGTCTTCAGTGTGTGGGGCGGTGGGACGGCCACCCTTCTCTTTTCCCTGGCCACCTACCTGGGCCGGGGGCCGCTGCTGACCTTCTTAGGGGGGCCAGTCCGGACACCTATGGCTATGCCGAGGGCTACCTCTTCTGGGTGGTGGTGCTGGGGGGCGTGCCCACCATGGTGAGCCTCACCCTGGGCCACCTGCTGCGCAGCGAGGGCCACGCCCGCCAGGCCAGCGCGGGATGATGTTCGGGGGCATCCTCAACGTGGTGCTGGACCCGGTGTTCATCTTCGGCTGCCACCTGGCGGTGACAGGGGGCGGCCCTGGCCACGGCCCCTGTCCAACGTGGCCTCGGTGGGGTTCTTCCTGGTGGTCTACCGCCGGTTGGGGAGGGGACTGCCGTCTCCCTCCGGCCCCGGTACTTCACCTTCCGGTTTATGGGACCCATCTTCTCTGTGGGGCTGGCCTCGGCCCTGGCCACCACCTTGGGCAATGCCGCCAACATGGTGATGGTGCGCCTGGCCGCCGGCTATGGGGACATCCCGTGGCGGCCTGCGGCATTGTCAAGCGGGTTGACCAGGTGCCCTTAAACCTCTCCATGGGCCTGTGCCAGGGGTTCATGCCCCTGGTGGGGTACAACTTCGCCGCAGGGAACTACCGGCGGATGCGCCAGGTGTCTCTGTTCTCCTGGAAGACCGCTCTGGGGATGTCGGCCTGCTTTGTGGCCTGCTTCGCCCTCTTTGCCCCGCAGATCCTCCACCTCTTTCTCCCCCGAGGCCCAGACCAGTGCCCTGGGGGCCTCCTTCCTGCGGATCGCCTGCCTGGCGGTGCCGTTGACGGCGGTGAACTTCCTCATCAGTTACACCCTCCAGGCCATGGGGAAGGGGGCGCAGTCAGCCCTTTTGACCTTCAGCCGCCAGGGGCTGCTGAACATCCCCCCTGCTGCTTCTCATGAACTGGATCTTTGGCCTGTACGGCATGATCTGGACCCAGCTGGTGGTGGAGGTCATCATGCTTCCCGTCTCCCTGGGGATGTACACCCGCACCTTCCGGGCCCTGGGGCCCCTGGACCCCCAGGGGAGATAACCTTTGGCTTTTCACTGATGAACCAACGGAGACTTCTGCCCGACGGCCCCGGGGGTAGAATACCCGTATAAGATAAGGAGATGAAGACGATGCAGAACAGAACGTTAGGCACAGACCTGTCCGTGTCCACGGTGGGCCTGGGGGTGCATGGGGTTCTCCCACGGCTACGGCCTGCCCACAGAGGCAGGGGAGACGGTGAAGCTGCTGCGCCGGGCTGGTGGACCTGGGGTACACCTTCTTTGACACCGCCGAGGTCTACGGCACCCAGACGGACCCCCACGCCAACGAGACCCTGGTGGGGTAAGGCCTTGGCCTCGGTGCGGGACCAGGTGGTGCTGTCCACCAAGTTCGGCCTGACCTTTGACTTTGCCAGCGGGAAGACCCCGCTGCCCATCGTGCCGGATTCCCGGCCGGAGACCATCCGCCGGTCGGTGGAGGGGTCCCTCCGGCGGCTGGGCACCGACCACATCGACCTCTACTTCCAGCACCGCATCGACCCGGCGGTGGCCCCGGAGGAGGTGGCCGAGGGGATGGCCGACCTCATCCGGGAGGGGAAGATCACCCACTGGGGGATCTCCGAGGCCAACGAGGACTACCTCCGCCGGGCCCATAAGGTCTGCCCGGTGACGGCGGTGCAGAACCGCTACTCCATGATGGCCCGGCAGTACGAATCCCTCTTTCCAACCTTGGAGGAGCTGGGGATCGGCTTTGTGGCCTTCTCCCCCATGGCCAACGGGTTCCTCACCGGCCAGTATGGCAAGGGCGCGGCCTTCGACCCCCGGTATGACTACCGGTCCAGCATGCCCCCAGTTTACCGACCAGGCGGTGGACCAGAACCAGGCCCTGCTGACCCTTCTGACCACCCTGGCCCAGGAGAAGGGGGCCACCCCCGCCCAGATCTCCCTGGCCTGGATGCTGGGGAAGAAGCCCTGGATCGTCCCCATCCCCGGCACCCGGAAGGAGGCCCGGATGGCGGAGAACGCCGGGGCCGCCCAGGTGGCCCTCACCCCCCAGGAGGTGGCCGCCCTGGACCAGGCCCTGGACGCCATGTCCATGTCCCCGGTGTTCGGGGGGACCGACCTGTCTGCCCACGCAAAGGAGGGTGACCAATGAAGGTCCTGCTTGTCAACGGCAGCCCCCATAAAAACGGCTGCACCCACGCGGCCCTGGAGGAGGTGGGCCAGGGCCCTGGAGGGGGGGGGTGCACACCGACTGGTTCTGGATCGGCAACCGCCCCTCACCGGCTGCCTGGGCTGCGGCTACTGCGCCACCCACGGAGCCTGCCACTACCAGGACCGGGTGAACGAATTCCTGGAAGCGGCCAAGGACTATGACGGCTTCGTCTTTGGCGCGCCGGTCCACTTTGCCTCGGCGGCGGCCTCCATGAGCGCTTTCCTGGACCGGGCCTTCTACACCGACCAGTGCGCTGGGCTGGGGCGTTTTGCCTTCAAGCCCGGGGCGGTGGTGGTGTCTGCCCGCCGGGGGGACCACCGCCACCCTGGACCAGCTGAACAAATACCTCCTCTATGCCCAGATGCCCATCCCCTCCTCCCGGTACTGGAACATGGTCCACGGCAACACGCCGGAGGAGGTGCGCCAGGACGCGGAGGGGATGCAGATCATGCGGGTGCTGGGCCGGAACATGGCTTGGCTGCTGGGCTGCATCCAGGCGGGCCGCCAAGCCGGCCTCCCCCTGCCGGAGCAGGAGGATAGGATCAACACCAACTATATCCGGTGAGGAGGGGTCCCATGGAGAGAACTTGGCTCATCACCGGCTGCTCCAGCGGCCTGGGGAAGGGGATCGCCAAAGCCGTCCTGGCCCGGGGAGACCGGGCCGCCCTCACCGCCCGGGACCCGGCTGCCCTGGCGGCCTTTACCGCGGCCTACCCCGGCCGGCCCCTGGCCCTTCCTCTGGACCTCAGCCACGCAGACAGCATCCCCGGGTGGTGGCGGAGACCCAGCAGCCTTCGGCGGCATCGACGTGCTGGTGAACAGCGCCGGCCACGGCTATCGGGCCGCCATCGAAGAGAGCCAGCCCCATCAGGTGGCAGAGCTCTTTGCGGTCAACTTCTTCGGGCCCATGGACCTCATCGGGCGGCCCTCCCCGGTATGCGGAGAGGGGCGGGGGATGGATCTGCAACGTCACCTCCATCGGCGGGGTGCGGGGCGCCCTGGGCAACGGGTATTACCCGCCGCCAAAGCCGCCCTGGAGCGGGCCTCCGAGGCCCTGGCCCAGGAGGTGGCCGCCTTCGGCATCCGGGTGATGCTGGTAGAGCCGGGGGCCTTCCGCACGGGGTTCTATGGCCACCGCCTGGCGGAGCCTCCACCCATCTGGCCGCCTATGACCCCATCGGAGACCGGTACCGAAAGGGCCCCGGCCCCCTGCCGGCCAACCAGCCCGGGGACCCGGACCGGGGCGGCCAGCGCATCGTGGAGACCCCTGCTGCGGGAGGACGCCCCTTCCGCCTCTTCTTCCTGGGCAGCGACGCGGTGGAGGCCGCCCGGGCCGCCTGGGAGGGCCGGCTCCGGGAACCCAGGCCTTGGCAGGGGGTCAGCCGGCAGTCCGATGGAGGGAAGGGGGAGAGACCATGATCCTGTGCGTCAACACCTACCGGGTCAAGCCCGGGCAGCGGGCCTCCTTGGTGGCGGACCTGGTGCAGGAGGGGATCGCAGACCAGCTCCAGAGGCTGCCGGGAATGTGTTCTTCGTCTTTTCCCTCCCCATCCAGGCCCCGGAGGGGCTCTCTGCCTCACCGATGCCTGGGAGGATGAAGCGGCCTTCCAGGCCCACCTAAACCACCCGGCCACCCTGTGCTGGGGGGAACTGAAAGCAACCTATATCACAGACAGCCAGGTGCGGCGCTATGACCTGTAAAAAGCGGCGCCCCCCGGCTGCAGAAAGGAGTTGTCCAAGGATGAAGTATTGCAAAGGCGTTGTGATCACGGGGGAGAATACCATGGCGGTGTCTGACCGCTGCCCCGTGCCGGAGGAACCCTGCCCCACCGGGGGCCCTGATCCGTCCGCTGATCTGGTCCCCCTGCACCAGCGATGCCCACCTGTGCGCTACGGGGTGTGCCTCCCTGCGCTATCTGGTGGGGAAGGCCATGGGCCACGAGATGTGCGGCGAGATCACCAAAGTGGGGGGCCGAGGTCCAAGACTTCCACGTGGGGGACCGGGTGATTGTCTGCGCCGTCATGCCCCATTGGCGGAGCCTGGAGGCCCAGGACGGCTGGGGCAAGCAGCGCCAGGACAACCTCTACGCCGGGGTGGATGACCCTCAGCGGGGCGGCTCCTTCGTGGAGGAGTACTATATTCGGGACGCGGACATGAACCTGGCCCACATCCCCGAGGGGGTCACCCTGGAGCAGGCAGTGATGGTGCCGGACATGATGTGCACCGCCTTTGAGGGGGTGCGCCAGCTGGACCCGGCCTTTGGAGCCTCGGTGGCAGTCCTGGGCATCGGCCCGGTGGGCCTTATGGCGGTGCGGGCGGCGGTCCTCCGCGGGGCAGGGAAGGTCTTTGCCATCGGCTCCCGGAAGGGGCTGCTTCGAGGTGGCCCAGGCCTATGGCGCCACCCACCTGGTGGACTACCACCACGAGGATTACCTCCAGCAGATCCTGACGGCCAACGGCGGCCCGGTGGATGGGGTGGTCCTCTGCGGCGGCGGCGAGGCGGAGCTGAGCAAGGGCCTCCCTCCTGAAAAAGGGGGGCACCCTGGTCAACCTCAGCGCCTACTTCAGCGGCCAGCCCATCCCCATCGCCCCCGAGGTGTGGGGCTTCGGCTATGGGGACAAGACCATCAAAGGGGTGGGCTGCGCAGGCGGCCGGCTGTGGATGTCCCGGATGGCCCAGCTCATCGCCTGGGGCCGGGTGGCGCCGGAAAAGCTCATCACCCACCGCTTCCACGGGCTGGATCAGATCCCTGCGGCCATGGACCTCTTCCTCCAGCACGACCGCTGCCTCATCAAGCCGGTCATTTACAACGACTGATCCCATATCACACAGGAAAGGAAGTTAAGACAATGGAATACGCAATCCTAAACAACGGCATCAAAATGCCCATGGCGGGCATCGGCACCTTCCTCCTCTCCCCGGACGAGGCGGAGTCCGCCGTTCTCCACGCCCTGGAGGGCGGGTACCGCCTCATCGACACCGCCAACGCCTACCTCAACGAGAAGGCCGTGGGCCGGGCCATGCAGGGGTCCGGTCTGAAGCGGGAGGACATCTTCCTGGGAGACCAAGCTGTGGCCCAGTTTCTACGAGCAGGCCGACGCGGTGGACAAAACCCTGGCCCGGCTGGGTACGGACTATATTGACCTCCTCCTCATCCACCAGCCCGCCGGCAACTATGTGGCCGGTTACCGCCAGATGGAGGCAGCCTACAAGGAGGGGAAGGTGCGGGCCATCGGCCTGTCCAACTTCAGCCAGGCCCAGATCCAGGAGATCCTCTCCCTCTGCGAGGTGAAACCCACCGTACTGCAGACCGAGGCCCACCCCTACTCCCAGAAGAAGGACCTGAAAGGGTTCCTGGAGAACGAGGGCATCGTCCTCCAGGCCTGGTACCCCCTGGGCCACGGGGATAAAACCCTGCTGGAGGAGCCCCTCTTTGCCCAGCTGGGCCAGAAGTACGGCAAGACCAGCGCCCAGGTTATCCTCCGCTGGCACATCCAGGACGGCAACATTGTGATCCCCGGCTCTAAGAACCCCGGCCACATCCGGGACAACTTCGCCCTCTTCGACTTTGCCCTCACCGACCAGGAGATGGCCCAGATTGCCGCCCTAGACCGGCAGAAGAACTACTACACCAGTACCCCGGAACTGCTTCGGCAGTATGTGGCCATGGTGCCCCCGGTGGACAGCCAGAAGTAACAAGGAGGCGCAGCATGCGTAAAAATTTCGGCGTAAAGCCTTGGTTTTATCCCCTGCCGGTGCTCATCATCGGCACCTACAACGAGGACGGCACCCCCAACGCCATGAATGCCGCCTGGGGCGGCCTGTATGCGGGGGACCAGGTGGTCCTCTGCCTGAGCCCCAACCACAAGACCACCGGCAACCTCAAGGCACGGGGTGCCTTTACCGTGCACTTTGCCGACGCGGCCCATGTGGTCCCCGCAGACTATGTGGGCCTGGTCTCCGGCCAGGACCAGCCGGACAAGCTGGCTAAGGCCGGCCTCCACGGGGAGAAGAGCCCCTTTGTGGATGCCCCCTGCTGAAGGAGTTCCCGGTGGCCCTGGAGTGCAAGCTGGTCAAGATCACCGAGGAGGGCAACATCATCGGCCAGATCGTCAATCTCAGCGCCGACGAGGCCGTTCTGGGGGCCGATGGCAAGATTGACTTTGCCAAGTTCCGCCCCATCGCCTATGAGCCCGTCTACAACGGATACCATGTGCTGGGAGAGCGGGTCGGCAGCGCCTTCCAGGACGGGGCCCAATTGAAGTAAGGGGGCGCTACGATGGAGCAGCTGGCTGGAAAAGTCGTCCTCATCACCGGCGCCTCCTCGGGCATCGGGGGGAGGCCACCGCCTGGCTGGGTTGGTGGAGCAGGGGGCGAAGGTGGTCCTCAGCGCCCGGCATGAAAGGAGCGGCTGGAGGCCCTGGCCGCCCAGCTGGGGGGGCGGCGCAGGTCGCCTTCCTGCCCTCAGACGTCACCCGCCGGGAGGATATGGAGGCCCTGGTCTCCCTGGCCCGGGAACGGTTTGGGAAGGTCGATGCCCTCTTTGCCAACGCAGGGGTGATGCCCGCAGGGAACCTCTCGGAATTGAAGGTGGAGGACTGGACGGCCATGGTGGAGGTCAACATCAAGGGGGTTCTCTACGCCATGGCAGCGGTCCTGCCGGAGATGATCGCCCAGAGGCGGGGCCACGTCCTGGTGACCTCCTCCGTGGCGGGAACCCGGGCGGTGCCGGGAACGCGGTCTACTGCGGCACCAAGCACTTCGTCCGGGCCCTGCTGGAGTCCTTCCGGGCCGAGGCGGTGCAGGAGGGGACCAACCTCCGCACCACCATCCTCTACCCCGGCGCGGTGCAGACCGAACTCCTCCACACCATCGCCCCCCTCGGAGACCAAGACGGCGGTGGAGGCCTTCTACCAGGCGGTGGGCCTGCAGCGCCGGAGGTCATTGCGGAGGCGGTGTGCTACGCCCTGGCCCAGCCGGAAAATGTGGACGTGTCCGACCTGGTGGTGCGTCCCAGCAGAGAACAGTGACCCCCGGGCCCAGGCGCCCGGGGAGATGGGAGGAAACCATGTTTACAGTCTGTCATATGTTTGTCTCCCTGGATGGGAAGATCGACGGGGACTTTTTTTGCTGCCCGGAAGCCGCCCCTGCCCTGGCGGCCTACGGGGCCCTTGGGGGAGGACTACCGCTGCCAGGCCATCCTCTACGGCACCACCACCATGCTGGGTGGCTTTGCCGACGGCCCGGCCCCCGCCTGCCCCCGGCAAGGGGCGCCCCTGCCCAAGGAGGACTCTGTGAACCCCCAGGGCCAGCAGGTGGGCCAGTTTGTGGTCTCGGTGGACCCCAAGGGGTCTCTGGCCTTTTCCGGGCCGGTGCTGGAGCGGAAGGGCCGCCCCGCCGCCCACGTTATCGAGGCGGTGACGGAGCAGGGTGGACCCGGCCTACCTGACCTACCTGCGGCAGGTGGGGGTGTCCCCTCTTCGCCGGGAAGGCGCAGCTGGACTGCCCCCTGCTGCTGGAGAAGCTGGCGGCCCGGGTTCGGGGTCCAGCGGCTGATGGTGGCCGGCGGGAACCTCCGCACCACCCTATGCCAACTCAGGCCCTGTATGAGAGAAAGGGCTGTCCTAGAGGCAATCGATGCCCTGCTGGTGCTGGATGTGCGGGGACCAGGCCTACTTCACCCAGCAGGGATACACGGATCAGCACACGCCGGCGGCGGGGCCTTTGCCTCGGACCCGGCGGTGATGGGCTGGCTCTTCCAGCAGTGAGCGGGGGAAGAAACCGGTGGCCCCAAACAAGAAAAGAAGGATGTTTCATGGAACAACGCAAGTACATCTCCATCCTGGGGGATGATCAGAGCACCTTTGAGGGGTCACCCCAAGATCGGCAGTTTCTATTCCCCCAGCTATGTCTCCTATGGGGGTTTGCCACCCCCGGAGGGCACCTGGTGGATGCAGCTGATCCACCGGCTGGGGGGGCCAGCTGCTGGTCAACAACTCCTTTGCCGGCTCCCACATCAGCTGCGCAGGGAACTATGCCGCCTGCCTGCCCCGGCGGATCCGCAGCCTGGCCACGGGCGGCGGCCCCGGACCCTGGTCTGGTGCACCGGCCTCAACG
>VOFI01003068.1_pt1 | contig 30339 bp, 29 predicted proteins | sample 5384131 | NCBI WGS metagenome assembly VOFI01 (sample SAMN12384728, study PRJNA508395) | human gut metagenome | isolation source: healthy gut H | host: Homo sapiens
CAGCAAATGATGAATGACATCAATACCTTCGATGTTGATAGACAGGTCGTAATACATACGGCTGTAACGTTCCACATCCGGCAACTGGGCAAACTGCAAACAGCGCTCCCCGCCTTCCGTCCGGATATCTATCAGACCGATTTCCTGTAACATCTCAATGAACGAGGGCTCTATGTGACACTTGTCGCAATACTCACTGACTATAATTAATTCGTTCTGCATAACTCGTTCTCCTTTTTAGTTCATACTTTGAATTTTACGGAACATTTCTTTCTGCTGTTCCGTCAGATTCACCGGCAACTTTACGGAATAAGTCACAATCAAGTCACCGGACTGGCCTTCTTTCTTGTATGCCGGAAAGCCCTTCCCCTTCAGACGGACTTTCGTACCGTTCTGCGTTTCGGGTTTTACTTTCAGTTTCACCTGGCCTTCCAATGTATCCACCAACTTCTCGCCACCCAGCAACGCCGTATAGAGATCGATGTCCACATCTACATACAAATCATCGCCCAAGCGTTTGAAGACGGGATCTTCCGCTATCACGAAAGTAATGTACAGGTCGCCCGCAGGCCCGCCGTTGATGCCCTCGCCGCCATAGCCTTTCAGTTTAATGACCTGGCCGTTCGCCACACCGGCGGGAATGGTGATGCGGACATTCTTGCCGTTCACCGTCAATATCTGCTTATGAGTCCGGGCGGCATCCCGAAGCGACAGGTTCAAATCGGCATGGAAGTCCTGCCCGCGAAAACCTGCATTCGCCCCGCCACCGCCGCGTGTACGGTGTCCGAACATCTGTTCAAAGAAATCGGAGAAGCCGTCTGCACCGCTTCCGGAAAACTCCTGCCCATCGGAAGAGTACCAGTATGTACCGCCCCCGTCCGTACCGAAACCGGCACCGCCCTGACCACCGAAGCCCGCACCGCCGAAGCCGCCGAAACCTCCTGCACCGGCCTGTTGCCGTGCCCGCTTCTGAGCCTCAAACTCATCGGCATGCTTCCAGTGTTCGCCATATTCATCATACTTCTTTCTTTTTTCAGGATCACTCAGCACCTCATTCGCCTCGTTGATAGCCTGAAACTTATCCTTGGCCGTAGCATCGTTCGGATTCAAGTCAGGATGGTACTTGCGCGCCAGCTTGCGGAACGCTTTCTTGATGTCATCCTGAGATGCCTTTTTGTCCACTCCAAGGACTTGATAATAATCAATGTAAGCCATAGTTTATAAGTTTTGTATTCTAAAATGGATAGAACAAATAACACACCAACATTGTTTTTAAGAAATTAAAATGCGTAAACGAAAGCTAAAAAATATTCAATATCACATAAACATATGATAAGCAAGAGTTTATTGACAAAACTACTAATACCATACTTTTTGCATCATTCTAAAATATTGTAAATGACAAATAATATCATCTAATAATTTACACCAAATCTTCCTAAAATTGATAGAAACCGCTTTATTTGCATTTAGGTAAAACCTTTTGTTACATAGTACCCCCACAACCTTAAATGAAAAACATTTTATGAAACGTTATTATCGGCTCTTAACACTGATTTTTGCATTTGCCGCACTCCCGTGCAAGGCGGACGAATGGATTAGAATCAACCAACTGGGCTATCTGCCACAATCCATTAAAGTAGCGGTATTCATGAGCGAAACAAAAACCGACGTACAAGAATACGCACTGGTCGATGCTTTTACCGGAAAAACGGTACGCACTTTTACTTCGCCCAAAGCCACCGGCCAATCAGGCAGCATGAGCAGTACTTACCGGTTGGATTTCAGTAATTTTCAAGAACCGGGCACATATTACCTGAAAGCGGGAAAAGCAGTTTCTCCACGCTTCCCTATCAATGCGCAGGTATATAACGGCACAGCCGACTTCCTGCTGAACTACATGCGCCAGCAACGTTGCGGTTACAACCCGTTCTTGAAAGACAGTTGCCACGTACACGACGGCTACATAGTGTACCACCCCACAAAAACCGGGCAACACATCGATGTGCGCGGCGGCTGGCACGATGCTACCGACTACCTGCAATATACCACGACTTCCGCCAATGCCATATACCAAATGATGTTTGCCTACCAGGAAAACCCCGAGGCATTCGGCGATGCCTACAATGCAGCCGGACTGCCGGAAGCAAACGGCATTCCCGATATAGTAGACGAAATAAAATGGGGGCTGGACTGGCTGAACCGCATGAATCCCGCTCCGGGCGAACTGTACAACCAGATTGCCGACGACCGCGACCACGCCGGCATGCGCCTGCCCAATAAAGATGAGGTGGATTATGGCTACGGACCGGGCAAAGGACGCCCCGTTTACTTTTGCAGCGGAGAGCCGCAAGTGCGCGGAAAATTCACCAATGCCACCACCGGCGTAGCAAGTACAGCCGGCAAGTTTGCCGCTTGTTTTGCACTGGGAGCCAGAATACTGAAAGAGTTTTACCCCGAATTTGCCGCTGAAATCGGTGAAAAAGCCGATGCCGCCTATCAGGAAGGTGTAAAGAAGCCGGGGACATGCCAGACCGCTTCCGTAAAATCACCCTACATCTATGAAGAAGACAACTGGACGGACGATATGGAACTCGGAGCCATGGAGCTATACCACGCTACCGGCAAGCCGGAATACCTGTCGCAAGCCCTCGAATACGGACGCCGCGAGCCCGTCACTCCGTGGATGGGTGCCGACAGCGCCCGCCATTACCAATGGTATCCGTTCATGAACATGGGACACTACCACCTGGCCACCGTAAACAACCCGCGCATCAGCAAAGAGTTCATCCGCAACATGCGCACCGGCATTGAGCGCACATACGAGAAAGCAGTCGAAAGTCCTTTCCTGCACGGTATTCCCTACATCTGGTGTTCCAACAACCTGACTACTGCCATGTTGACACAATGCCGTCTCTACCGCGAGACAACCGGCGATGAGACTTATGCCGAAATGGAAGCCGCCCTCCGCGACTGGCTGTTCGGCTGTAATCCGTGGGGAACAAGCATGATTGTGGAACTGCCGCTTTACGGCGATTACCCTTCGCAACCCCACTCCTCCCTGCTCAATGCAGGCGTAGGCAATACGACAGGCGGACTGGTGGACGGCCCCGTATACCGCAGCATATTCGAGGGGCTGCGAGGCGTAAACATGACCGGCATTCCCGGTACGCCCGGACAGGATTACGAACGCTTTCAACCGGACCTGATGGTATACCACGATGCACTCCACGACTATTCCACCAATGAACCGACTATGGACGGAACCGCCTGCCTCACCTATTATCTCTCTGCCATGCAGAAAGAAGGCATGAAACAGGCAGGTGCATCGGCAGACAAAAATGCATACGTCAATGGCGGTATCGTACGTACCGACCCGTCTAAAAAACAAATCAGCCTCGTATTCACAGCAGCCGACAAAGCTGACGGCGCGGATGCCATTATCAGTACCCTGAAAAGGCACGGTATCAAAGGAAGCTTCTTCTTTACCGGCGAATTTTACGAGCTTTACCCCGAAATAGTAAAACGGCTGCTCAACGAAGGGCATCTGGTAGGCAGCCATAGCTACGGACATCTGCTCTATATGCCGTGGGAGAACCGCGATTCCTTATTGGTTACCCGCGAGGAATTTGAAAAGGATATGCTGAAAAGCTACGAAGCCATGCGCAAGGCCGGTATTGAATATAAAGACGCCCCGATATACATTCCGCCCTATGAATATTATAACAAGGAGATAGCCGCCTGGGCAAAAAATATGGGAATACAAGTTGTCAACTATACTCCCGGAACCATGAGCAATGCAGATTATACCACCCCCGATATGGGACAGAAATACCGGAGCAGCAAGTTCATCTACAACAAAATCATGGAAGTAGAGAAGAAAGAGGGCCTGAACGGACATTTGATGCTGATACACTTCGGAACAGACAACCGCCGTACGGATAAATTTTACAACAGCTATTTGGATAAATTGATAAAAACATTGAAACGTAAAGGTTATACCTTTACCCCCATACTCGAAGCAATAGGTATTAAGACAAATTCAGCATTATAAAGAAGGTTAGTTAAAAGGTTATCAATCAAAGGTATTTTAAGGTAAAGTAAATCTGTTTGTTTTCAGTAAGCCTTTCCCTCACCCCCTAAAAAGAGGGAAAGGTCTAAATCAAGCCCCTTGCCTGTGAAGGTTCGGGGGCTTTTTTTATATGGCCAAACATGAATACCGCTTAATGACAATAACGTCTAATGGCGTGTAGCAGTTCTTCTATATCCTGTTCCGTAGTGTCAAAAGAGGTAACGAAACGTATCTCATTCTCTTCTTCATTCCAGAAGTAGAAGAAGTAGTCTTTCAACAAGCTGTCAATTACCGGACGGGGCATTGTCAGGAACAGTTGGTTACTTTCCACTTTCTGCGTAAAACGTACTCCGGGCAACTCTTAATCCGGCATATAAAAGCTGCGCCATACGATTGGCGTGTGAAGCGTTCTTCAACCAAAGGTCGTCCGTGAGATAAGCAGTAAACTGACAGGACAGGTAACGGAGTTTCGATGCGAGCTGCGCCGACTGCTTGCGTACAAAACAAGCCTCTTTCTTTAAAGCCGGATTAAAGATAATTACACTTTCGCCAAGCATCAACCCGTTTTTCGTTCCGCCAAAACTAAGAATATCAATGCCGCAATCTACCGTCAACTGCCTGAAGCTAAGGTTAAGGGCCGCACAGGCATTTGCCAGACGGGCGCCGTCCATATGGACGTACATGCCGTGCCGGTGTGCCAGTTCCGTCAACGCACGGATTTCATCGGGCCGGTAGATAGTGCCCAGCTCCGTACATTGCGAGATATAAAAAGCTCCCGGCTGGGAATGATGCTGCTCGCCGAAATGACAAAGATAAGGACGTACCAACTCAGGAGTCAGCTTTCCGTCGGAGTGGCAACCGGACGAATCTGACAGCCTGTCATGCGGGCAGGAGCGCCGCACTCATCTACATAAATATGCGCAGTTTCCGCACATATTATCGAATTATAAGGACGCGTGCATAACTGTAAGGCAACAGCATTGCTGCCGGTTCCATTGAATACAAACAACGGTTCGCAATCCGGAGTAAAAGCTTCCCTGATTTTGCAGACAGCCTCTTCCGTCCATACATCATCACCATATCCCACTGCATGGTCCCGGTTGGCCCTATTCAGCGCTTCCATTACCAAAGGATGCACCCCCGAATTATTATCTGAAGCAAAACTTCTCATGGTCTTTTCTGTTTTATTGTTGAAATGAATATGCAAAGGAAACAATATTATCCAACATAAAAAAACCGCGACGCCTTTATGCAAGACATCGCGGTCAATTTATATGATTAAGAAATCAAGGGAAAACGATATTACATCATTCCGCCCATACCGCCCATTCCGGGAGCACCCATCGGCATTTCGGGCTTATCTTCTTTCTTCTCGACAATCACACATTCGGTAGTAAGGAACATACCTGCGATAGAAGCGGCATTTTCCAGAGCCACACGAGTAACCTTTGCAGGGTCTACCACACCGGCAGCGTGCAGGTTTTCGTAAACATCGGTACGTGCATTGTAACCGAAGTCGGCTTTGCCTTCACGAACTTTCTGTACTACAACAGCACCTTCCTTACCGGCGTTGGCTACAATCTGGCGCAAAGGCTCTTCGATGGCACGTTTGATGATTTCGATACCGGTAGTTTCGTCGGCATTGTCACCCTTCAAACCTTCCAATGCTTCGAGCGCACGGATGTAAGCCACACCGCCACCTGCTACGATACCTTCTTCGATAGCGGCACGAGTAGCGCGGAGAGCATCGTCTACACGGTCTTTCTTCTCTTTCATTTCCACTTCGGAAGCAGCACCTACGTAAAGAACAGCCACACCGCCTGACAACTTGGCAAGACGTTCCTGCAATTTCTCCTTGTCATAGTCGGACTTCGTAGAAGCAATCTGAGCCTTGATTTGTTCGCAACGTTCCTTGATGTTTTCTTTTGCACCGGCACCGTTCACGATGGTCGTATTGTCTTTAGAAACAGTTACCTTGTCGGCAGTACCCAACATTTCGATAGTAGCCTGTTCCAGTTTCAAGCCTTTTTCTTCGCTGATTACAACACCGCCTGTCAATACGGCAATGTCTTCCAGCATTTCCTTGCGGCGGTCACCGAAGCCCGGAGCCTTCACTGCACAAATCTTCAACTGAGAACGCAGACGGTTCACAACCAAGGTTGTCAGCGCTTCGCTATCCACATCTTCTGCAATTACCAACAGAGGACGACCGGTCTGTACAGCCGGTTCGAGGATAGGCAGAAAATCTTTCAGGTTGGAAATCTTCTTATCATAAATCAGGATGTACGGTTTTTCCATTTCGCACTCCATCTTCTCCGTATTGGTAACGAAGTAAGCAGAGAGGTAACCACGGTCGAACTGCATACCTTCTACTACACCGATAGTGGTATCCGTACCCTTAGCCTCTTCGATAGTGATAACACCGTCTTTGGAAACCTTACGCATAGCGTCTGCAATCAGCTTACCGATAACCGGGTCGTTGTTGGCAGATACCGTACCTACCTGTTCAATCTTATCATAGTTGTCACCTACCATCTCGGCCTGGCTCTTGATAGACTCAACCACTTTGGCAACAGCCTTGTCGATACCGCGTTTGATATCCATCGGGCTTGCACCGGCAGTTACGTTCTTCAAGCCTTCGGCTACGATAGCCTGAGCCAATACGGTAGCGGTAGTTGTACCGTCACCAGCATCGTCACCTGTCTTGGAAGCAACTTCCTTAACCAGTTGTGCACCGGTATTCTGGTAAGCATCGGCCAGTTCCACTTCTTTGGCTACTGTTACACCGTCCTTTGTGATGTGGGGAGCGCCGAACTTCTTTTCGATGATTACGTTACGTCCTTTCGGGCCGAGCGTTACTTTTACTGCATTTGCCAGTGTATCGATACCTTTCTTCAGTTGGTCGCGGGCATCGATATTGAATAATATTTCTTTTGCCATAATATTTTTACTATTTATCAGGTTTACTATTTATAAATTTATTATCCCAAAACAGCGAGCACATCGCTTTGACGCATGATGAGGTACTTGGTTCCTTCAACTTCCAGTTCAGTACCGGCATACTTGCCATACAGCACTGTGTCACCAACCTTCAACACCATTTCTTCGTCTTTTGTTCCGTTGCCTACTGCAATAACTTCACCTTTCAAAGGTTTCTCTTTTGCCGTATCAGGAATAATAATACCGCCAATTGTTCTTTTCTTCTGCAGGTGCAGGGAGTATCAGCACTCTGTCTGCTAATGGTTTAATGTTCATAGTTCTTTTGTTTTATATGTTATACATTTGTTATAATGGTAATGTTGCTTTATACAAGCGATAAAGAACTTACGAAAACCGTGCCAAAAGGCAAAGCTGTTCGTTTGGCAGATAAATGCTGACAAAATGGCAAAGGTGACCGGCTATAAAACAAGAACTCCTCACCGGCAACCGTCCGGCAAGGAGTTCTTTACTATAATATCTGTTCTGTCCGTTACCCGCAATGGAAATACTTCTCAACCAGTTTCAGCATCTCTTCCGGACTATCCTGCACTTCGCTACGCAAAGTCCTATCCTCATAAGCACGCAACTTACTGATAATCCCGTCAATCATGGCAGGGCTGAAGACGTTGTATTTCTCGAAAGCGGCACGCTGTTTTTCCAGACAATCGGCAGAAGCGACACAACTGTCGGGCAACTGAGCCAGTTGTTTCAGTTTATCTTCGTTTTCTTTCTTGTGGATATTTACGTTCACGTAAGTCCTATCCGCAATTTCCAAAGCATCCGGCATCTCAAAACCGCAGCGGCAAGCTACTGCCAGTCCTGCAATCAGTTGGTACAAATCGGCCGAACCGTCCGGTGAACGCATCTCTACCGTCTGCTTTTGAGTGGTGTCGTAATTGCTCGGCGCTTCCAGAGGATTGGCAATCATGCACATATCGGTCTTTGCCGACCATCCCAACGGTACACGTACCAATACAGAACGGTTGCGGTCGCCCCAGCAAATATTGGTCGGTGCTTCCTGATGAGGAACAAGACGGAAATAAGAAGTAGGATTCGTATTGCCGAATGCGGTAATGGAAGGAGCCAGCTCCATCATTCCCGCAATTGCCTTGCGGGCCGTTTCGGAAAGTACGCCGTCTTTCAGCATCTGATTCTTTCCGTCCTTCATGATGCGCATGTGAATATGCAATCCGGAACCGGCCTTTCCTGCCGTTATTTTCGGAGCGAAAGTGATGTCGTATCCATACTGGTAAGCAAGGTTGCGGATAATCCATTTGGCAATCATCAACTGGTCGGCTGCCTGCTCGGCACGTACCGGCAGAAATTCGATTTCATTCTGCTCGTATATCTTACCGTCAAGGGTGAAGTTTCCCACTTCGGAATGCCCGTACTTAATTTGTCCGCCGGCTTGTGCAATGTACGCCATACACTCGGTACGGAATTCATTGAACTTGGCATACGGAGCAGACTCGTGATAACCACGCTGGTCGGTAGCCGGGAACATGCCGCTGTCTTCCGAAATGACGTAATACTCCAATTCGCCCATAGCCTGGAACTCCATACCGGTTACTTCCGTAAATGCCCGGCACGCCTTGCGCAGAGTGTGTTCGGGAGAACTTTCCAACGGTTCGCCGTCTTTATTGAAGAAAGAGCAGAGCATGGAAAGCGTAGGCTGCTCGGCAAACGGATCTATAAAAGCCGTACAGAAGCGGGGTATTACATATAAATCGCTGCTGCCCGCTTCAATGAAAGGAAACAGGCTGGAACCGTCCACACGCTCCCCGCACGTAAGTATCGCATCGAGATATGCGGCATCGTTAATGACAAAGTTCAAAGTTTTCAACCGCCCGTCGGCAGCAGGATACATGAAGTTCACCATAGTGATTCCATTCTCCTTTATATAAGAAACGATGTCGGCTTTTGTAAATTCGGAAGCCGGTTTTTGAAGCTTGGCCACCAACGGATTGGCATGCATTGAGAAATCTTGTTCCATGATTCTGGTTGTTTTTAGTTGATGATACGGTTAACAAAACATGTCCGTATTAAAAGTTTGGAACACGGACTCACAAATATACAAAAAGACAGCCAATTGCAATAAACCGACTGTCTTTATTTATTCCCGATATGGATAAATATTGCAAAAAACGGATAGAACCCGACTTTCCGTTCCCTGCCTACAGAATGTCATTCCAATAAATTCTCTATGGAATAGTTTTCCCAAAAAGTCCGGGTAGAGTTCACCAGCGAGCTGCCCATATAAAGCAAAAACAACACCGCTATGACAATCATCAGGAAACTGACCAGCGCATTATGCCTTTCTTGTTTAAATTGAACGGAAACCATACAAACCTCCTCTTTTATTGTCACTGCAAAGGTAAGAGCCGAATATTACATTCCTGCAACACCTGCGTAACAAATATACAAAAAAAGGAGCACAAACAGGCTCCTTTTTAATAGTATTTCAGTTTTTATTAACTCAGTTCGCTAACCAGCTCTTCGGGGGTAATCAATTTCTGCTCTCCCGTCTCCATATTCTTCAAGGTTACCTTGCCTTCGTTCATCTCGTTTTCTCCCACCAAAGCTACAAACGGAATCATCTTGGAGTTGGCATACCCCATCTGCTTCTTCATCTTGCAGGAATCGGGAAAGATTTCGGCACGGATACCTGCCGCACGTACCTGAGTAAGCACATTCATAGAGAAGGCGGCTTCTTTCTCACCGAAATTGATAAACAGAAGCTGCGTACCGTTCACCGCTTCCTTCGGATAGAGTTCAAGCTGGTTCAGCACATCAAAGATACGGTCTGCACCAAACGAAATGCCCACTCCCGAAACACCTGCCATGCCGAATACACCGGTCAAGTTGTCATAACGGCCACCACCGGTGATACTGCCAATCTGCACATCCAGCGCCTTTACTTCAAAAATAGCACCCGTATAATAGTTCAAGCCGCGAGCCAGCGTCAGGTCAAGCTCAATTTCGTTCTTCAATCCAAGCGCGGAAAGCGTCTTCAAGATAAACTCGCTCTCTTCCACACCCTTCAAGCCCTCTTCGCTGGCAGAAAGCACCTGCTTCAGTGTAGCGAGTTTCTCTTCGTTACTACCGCTCAACAAAATGATAGGCTGCAATTTGGCAACAGCCTCATCACTGATGCCCTTCTCTTTCAGTTCGGCGTTGACATTGTCCAGCCCTATCTTGTCTAGTTTGTCAATCGCTACGGTAATGTCCACTATCTTATCGGACTCACCGATAATCTCGGCAATGCCGCTCAATATCTTGCGGTTGTTGATTTTAATACACACACGGATGCCGAAGCGCGTAAATACGGTATCGACTATCTGCATCAGTTCCACTTCATTCAGCAAGGAGTCACTGCCCACCACATCGGCATCGCATTGATAGAACTCACGATAACGCCCCTTCTGCGGACGGTCGGCACGCCACACCGGCTGAATCTGGTAACGCTTGAAAGGGAACGTGATTTCATCCCTGTGCATCACGACATAACGGGCAAAAGGTACGGTAAGGTCATAGCGCAGACCTTTCTCACAAAACTTGCTTGCGAGCTTCGCGGCATTACGGCTCAACAGCTCCTCGTCTGTCAGACCGGAAAAGTAATCACCCGAATTCTGTATCTTGAACAACAGTTTATCGCCTTCTTCACCATACTTCCCCATTAAGGTGGAAAGCATTTCCATGGAAGGAGTCTCTATCTGCTGGAAACCATAAAGATGATAAACATCACGAATCGTATTGAATATATAGTTACGCTTCGCCATTTCTACGGGCGAAAAGTCGCGGGTTCCTTTTGGAATACTTGGTTTTGCTGCCATAATCGTATCAATCATTTATAAAATCAGATGACAAAGTTACGGTATTTTATTGATTAAGAAAAAAAATGCTTTCTCCATTTAGCATGAAGAAAGCATTTTTCTATTTCTACGGAACAGAACGTTCTTATTCTCTGCGTCCCATGAATATCATTATGTAGTAAACAAGCGTTGCCAATGAACCGAGCGCAGCTACCACATACGTATAAGCGGCCGAACGAAGCGCGTCTTCCGCCTGTGTATGATTGCGGGCATTCGTAATGCCGGAACTGCTCAACCATACCAATGCACGCTTGCTCGCATTGATTTCCACCGGAAGGGTGATGAAGCTAAACAGTGTAGTCATGGCAAACAGGATGATACCTGCCAGCAGCAACTGCGGAAAAGTGTTCAGCATCAGGATACCGCCCAACAGTACCCACGTCATAATGTTGGAAGCGAACGAAACCACAGGCACCAGTTTGCTACGCATCGTAAGCGGTGCATAGGCGCGTGCATGCTGCACGGCATGTCCGCACTCATGGGCGGCAACGGCCGCTGCCATAATGCTGTTGCTGTTATAAACGCTTTCGCTAAGGTTGACGGTCTTATTGGCAGGGTTGTAATGGTCTGTCAAGTGTCCCGGAGTATGTGTTACGGTTACATCGTAGATGCCGTTATCGTGCAGCATCTTCAAAGCCACATCGGCTCCCGTCATTCCGTTACCGGTGGGGATTTTAGAATATTTCTTGAATTTACTCTGCAGGTTCATCTGTACCAGCCAACTGACCACAGCCACCCCGATAAAGATAATCCATTGCATGCCTATCATTCCTGTTCCCATAATTTTCTTCTTTTAATAATAAATAAATGAATAATGTGTCGTTTCTGTTTGTATAACAAATTGTCTGCCAAAAATAAAGGGAAACTGCGAGCTATCTCCCGGTTCTCCCTATCTTTTAGGAAGAATTAAAGATTTACCGACATAACGGTTACAGTTTTAGCAATTCACCGGCAGCAGGCTACTCTTCCAGGTGCAGTTCGATGACTTTGTCAATATCTGTCGGGACTTCGGAAAGATAAAGCATGACACCATCCCGGCATTTCTGTATTTTCAGCGGCCGGCGGTCGGTATAACCTACAGCCTTCTTCACGCGCTTTCCATCCAAAGGCAGGAAAAGCGCTTTATCCTGCAAATCCAGAATATGCACATACAGCTTATTTCCCTTCTGCGTTGTCACTCCCCAAGGGTGAGGAGCCACACAGCCGCCACGTGTTCCGTAAATAGTTTACCGTACACTTTCATCCACTCTCCTATCTCTGCCAGTCGCTCCATGGCAACAGCCGGCAGCTCGCCATCGGGCTGCGGACCTATATTCATCAGGAGATTGGCATCCTTACCGGCTGCCTTCACCAAATAGTGAATCAAAGTTTTTGCCGGCTTATAGTTTTGGTCTGTAATCTTATATCCCCACATGCCATTCATTGTCTCACACGTTTCCAATGGCAAGTTACTGACACCTTGTCCGGAAAGTCCCGCCTTGTTCTCACCAGGCAAATCACGCTCAAAAATCTGTATATCTTCTCCCTCGAAAGGTGTCCGGTGATGATTATTACCAATCAGACAGGCCGGTTGCAGGCGGTGTATCAACGCATATTGTCCGGGCAACTGCCAATCGAAACCGGGATTCCGGTCCTGATCCCACCAGCCGTCGAACCATATTGCGCCTATTTTCCCGTAACCGGTCAGCAACTCCGTCAACTGGTTATTCATAAAAGCGTAATAGCTGTTCCAGTCTCCCGAAGGATCCGGACGCCCGGTTCCACGCCCCGTACGCCCCTGCGGAGCATCCTCGCGATACCAGTCTATATGTGAATAATACAGATGCAGGCGAATCCCCTGCTTATGACATTCATCCGCCAATTCTTTCAGTACATCCCGTCTGAAAGGAGTAGCATCCACAATATTATAATCGGAATAACGGGTATGAAACATGGAAAAGCCCTCGTGATGCCGCGAAGTGAAACAAATATATTTTGCTCCGGAAGCCTTGATAGCTGCCACCCACTTGGCTGCATTGAACCTGGAAGGATAAAATCCGCCCGCCAATTTGGCATATTCTTTATAATTCAGGTTATTATTGGTCATGGTCCATTCTCCGGTTGCCAACATGCAGTACAGCCCCCAATGGAGGAAAATGCCGAATTTGCTGTCCCTGAACTCCTGGCGCGACTGCAAGTTTTCTGCCGTAGGCTGATAAGGTTGCGACCTCCCGGAAGAGCAGAGAGAGAGCAGAAGCAATAATGAGATAATACGTGTTTTCATGGTAATAAATAAAAAAAGTACGGGTTACCCGAATTTATACAGTCCGTTATCGAAGCCACAAAATTCGCGTAACCCGTACGTAAGGTTGTCTATTTGTCAATCTATGTTATTCCTCCGTATAGCGTTCGATGGTTTGTTCGCGGTCGGGACCTACAGATACAATCTTCACAGGCACACCGAGCTGTTCTTCCAGGAACGACAGATAAGCGTTGAATTCTTCGGGGAATTCGTCTTCGCTCTGCATCTTTGTCATATCCGTCTGCCAGCCGGGCAATTCCACGTACACCGGTTCCACGCCTTCGATATCGAACGGGGAAGTAATCGATTTCCTCACCGTTGACCTTATATGCCACACAGGCTTTGATTGTTTCGAATGAGTCGAGTACATCGCTCTTCATCATGATGAGCTTGGTTACGCCGTCTACCATAATGGCATATTTCAAGGCTACCAGGTCAATCCATCCGCAACGGCGCTTACGTCCGGTTACCGAACCGAATTCATGTCCCAGCGTACAAATCTGGTCACCGGTCTTGTCGAACAGTTCCGTCGGGAACGGACCCGCACCTACACGCGTACAATATGCCTTGAAGATACCGTACACTTCACCAATCTTATTGGGAGCTATGCCCAAGCCCGTGCAGGCTCCTGCACAAATGGTATTGGAAGAAGTGACAAACGGATAAGAACCGAAATCAATATCGAGCATCGTACCTTGCGCACCTTCGCACAAAACAGACTTGCCGTCCGACAGCAGACCGTTTATTTCATGTTCGCTGTCCACAAACTTGAACTGCTTCAGGTATTCGATACCCTCGAACCATGCCTTTTCCAGCTCGCTCAAATCATATTCGTAATTCAAGCCTTTCAGGATTTGTTCGTGACGGGCTTTGGCAACAGCATACTTCTTGTCGAAATCGTGCAGGATATCACCTACACGTACACCGTTGCGGCTAATCTTGTCCGTATAGGTAGGACCGATGCCCTTGCCGGTAGTTCCCACTTTGGCATCTCCTTTTGCAGCTTCATAGGCAGCATCCAGAATGCGGTGCGTGGGCAAGATGAGGTGTGCTTTCTTGGAAATATGCAAGCGTTCCTTCAAATTATGACCGGATGCTTCCAATGCTTCCGCTTCCGCCTTGAACAGCGCCGGGTCGAGCACTACACCGTTACCGATGATATTCACCTTATCCCCCTGGAATATTCCAGACGGAATGGAACGGAGCACATACTTCTGACCTTCAAACTCCGAGTGTATGTCCGGCATTCGGTCCGCCTTGGAAACGAGCCACTACATCGTATCTCGGAGTTAATACATCAACGACTTTGCCTTTGCCTTCGTCGCCCCATTGTAATCCTAATAGAATGTCTACTTTCATTTTTCTTTCTTATGGTTATTATTTTTCTTCTTTCTTTTGTTTGCGCGGTCGCACTTGCTACACAAGCCGTACATGTACAGCGAATAATGCGTCAAGTTAAAGCGGCTCAGTCTGGTATTCTCAATGGCGTGCTGCAATTCCTCGTTCTGGAATTCGGTAACCTTGCCGCACTGTGTGCAGATTTGGTGATGATGCGTATCACGGTTATAGCATTTTTCGTATTGAGAGGAATTTCCGAACTGATGCTTGATAACCAGCCGGGCATTGATAAGCAATATGATGGTGTTGTACAGCGTCGCACGGCTCACTCTGAAATTCTCCTGGTCTGCCATCAGCGAATAAAGCGTATCAACATCGAAATGGCTGTCTATGGAATAAATAGTGTCGAGTATGGCATATCGTTCGGGAGTCTTGCGATGCCCGTTCATATTGAGATATTCGGTGAATATCTGTCTAACCGTATCTTTCACGTTCTGACTTTCCATTTAAAGGCGCAGTTTTTTAACAGCCAACAAAGTTAAGCCTTTTTTGCGGAAAGCAAACAAAAAAAGAAAAATTAATGATGAGAATGGTAAAGTAGCCAACACTCTATCACTTTACCGTTTTATCATAACGCCACCTCTTCCTTTACCAGATTGTAAAGCAGCCGTTCTGTCTCCAAAGAGGAACCTCCCATGCCTTCTACCCTGCGGCAAACCTGAAACGCATTTTCCTCGCCGTGCTGCATGAAGCGGCGGATAGCGGTCAGCGCGGCATTGCGCACATGATAAGAGCCTGAGAGGAACGCCGATATTGCCTGATCAAGGAATTCATTCTCCACCCGTTCGTTCATATCGCCTTTTTTCATTAACAGCCGGGCAATGGTAAGGAAACCGCAGACCTGCGTATATTCATCTTCAGCGGCAATCCAGTGAAAAGACTTCGCAGGAGCATACGGAAGATGTTGGAAAAGGTTCATACAGGTAAGTTCCGCAATCTCGATGTTCCGGATGTTCTCCACCCATATGTCCGCTATTTCGGGCAAGAAGCTGTCGACAGGCTGGAGCAATCCCGCCAATATTTTACATTCGCGAATATCTTCTTTCCAAAGTGCCTGCGCCAAGGCATGATCTTTCCCGTAAGCAGAAGCAATACTTTTGATACGGGGCAGTTCCACACCGAAGTTAAGTTTGTAGACCAAACCTTTCTCACGCATACTTTGAGACACAGCCCCATTCATGGAGAGGCGGAGCTGGGTTTTTATTTCTTTGAGTTGTTCTTTTAGTTCCATTAGTTTCAGAAATGAGAGTTCCGGTTATCACCTGAGGCAAAAAGCCTTTTATCTTAAAAGAGGTGTGTCAAAATGCACCTGATGATTTTTTTAGGCACGGATTACGCGGATTTCACGGAAACGGAAAAAAAGGATAAAGTAAATCCGTGCATTCCGCGTAATCCGTGCCTAAAAGAAAACAATAAAATCTCTAAATTACCATTCAATCGTTCACTGAAGGCAATACCGAGTAGTCCTTGCTATAACGTAGCATCTGTTCGGCATACCCTTCATCATAAGTCACCTTCACATCGGTTATGTTGCCGTCCGCATCCGTCACAGCCTCATACTTCGGGTTGACAAAGCCCTTATACGGAGCCAGGTTCAGCTTTCTTGTAACGTTCCAATACTTCCGCGTGCAGTTCCGGGTCTACTTTCACGGCATAGGACTCTACCAGTTCACGGGCTGCGTCATAGTCGCCCGTGGACTTGATACGCTGTATTTCGGCAAGCAGTTCGCCAAACAGTTCCCGTACCTTTTCATAATCATTGATTACGACATAAGTCTTTCCGTCCTTCTTCACCAGTTCCACCACTTTGTCGGCAGCACCCTTTTCATATACCCAACGGGCTATGAGCTGACGGTTGCGCATATGTGCCTCTTCCACGTTGTTTCCCGGTTCGATACGCACAAGCTGTGTCATCAAGCCGTTCATCAGATAGGTATAGAATTGGGCCTTGTAGGCATCCGCACTCGGAGTCAGCCCCAGTTCCACCAGTTTCGGATCGGCCACATAATACAGTCCGAACAAGTCGGCACGCGCCTCTTCGATAGTAGAGCCGTAAGCCTTCAGCGCATCGGGGTCTACGCCCGGAAGCAGCTTGCCGGAACCATGTCCCAGACACTCATGCAGGTCGGTATGCAGTTCATCGGTCGTATCGGCATATTTGTCTATCAATTGCAGTTCGGCATCGCTATATACAAACTCTTCGTTGAAGCCGTTGCCATGGGCCGCCTTGTTGTAGGCATCCGTTATATTGCCAATCGTTACGGATTTGGAGCCGTGATGGCTGCGGATCCAGTTGGCATTGGGTAGGTTGATACCGATAGCCGTCGAAGGATAGAGGTCGCCCGCCAGAATAGCGGCAGTGATTACCTTGGCTGAAACACCTTTCACCTTCTCTTTCTTGAACTGCTTTTCCACCGGAGAGTGGTCTTCGAACCATTGCGCATTGCTGCTGATAATCTCCGTGCGGCGGGTAGCTTCCAAATCCTTGAAGTTCACCAAAGATTCCCAGCTTGCCTTCATGCCCAGCGGGTCGCCATAGCTTTCGGTAAATCCGTTCACGAAGTCAATGCGGGAATCCAAATCCTTCACCCACAGAATGGCATAATCATCAAAGGTCTTCAAGTCACCTGTTTCATAAAACTCTATCAGCTTGGCTATAACCGCTTTCTGTTCAGGGTTCTCGGCCACGCCTTCCGCTTTCTTCAGCCAATACACAATCTTCCCGATAGCCGCGCCGTACAAGCCCCCCACTTTCCACACTTTCTCCTGAATCTTGCCGTTCTCTTTCACCAGGCGGCTGTTCAATCCGTAAGAAACCGGCGTTTCATCCTTAGGGTCCTTCATGGCGCTGTAAAAGGCTTCGGCTTCCTGCTGCGTCACCCCGTCATAATAATTACATGCCGAGGTCAGCACCAAATCCTCACCGGCAGCCTGGTTCACACGCTTCGGCATTACTTTGGGGTCGAAGATAACGGGAGCCACCTCTTCATAAAGCTGCTCCACCGTCTGCCCTTCTGCAAGCGGCAGTGTAGCGGCGTCCACGCTTAAAAGGGCCTGCTTGAAGAATTCGGGAGTAAAGCCCGGTACGAACTTCTCGCAGCCGTAATGATGATGAATGCCGTTGGAAAACCATACCCGTTTCAGGTACACTTCCATAGCCTTGAAGTCTGCCGCAGTCTTGTCGCCGGTATAGCCCGTATAGACGGCTTCCAGCATCCGGCGGATTCTGAGGTTGTATTTCCCGTTCTGGTCGAACAAGATGTCACGTCCCTGCAAAGCGGCTTCCGTGAGGTAATAAACTAATTCTTTCTGTTTGAGAGACAAGTTCTCAAACTCCGGTACGCGATAGCGTAAAATCTGTAAATCTGCAAATTGTTCCACTGTATAATCAAATTTTTCTGCCTCGGCAGTAGTTTTCGGTGCTCCGCCGCAAGCTGTCAGCAAGGACGCGGCAACCATTACGGAAATCAGTTGTTTTTTCATGCGTGTTTGGAAAAGATTGATTAGTATTAAAATAACAAAAGGAAGTATTCCGGAGCACATGGCTCGGAATATTTCCTTTTATAAGTTCAGTTTTACTGCATTATTTACCTTTCACTGCATTTTTCTTACGATAACCGTTAGGAGTTTCTCCTACATTTTTATAAAATGCAGCATAAAAAGACTGACGATTGGCAAAGCCTACCATCGTGCTGATTTCCTCAACATTCTTGTCAGCATATCTCTTATCTGTCAATAAATGCAAAGCGTCTTTCACTCTGTACTCATTCAACAAACAAGAATAATTCATGCCGAAACGGGAGTTCACCACTGCCGACAAATAACGGGTATTGGTCTGCAGTTCTTTCGCCAAATCCTTAGCAGAGTAATTGGGGTCTCTGTACTTCTTCTGCACGACAATGATATTCAATATCCTGTCGTACAGTTCGTCTGCCAGTTCCGGCCGTATCAAGGAACGGTAGGCAGCCTTCTTTTCTTTCTTTTCGCGCAGGTTATAGGGATGCTTCTTTGTAGCCTCCTCCTGTGCATTCTTTTCTAAATCACTCATTAAATTAACTGGTTAGGGTTGTTTAAATACGGAAATCTAAAGGAGTTTCCCTTAGATTACACAAAAGTCTAACATTTTTTTTTAATACGCAACTTTTCCCGTACATATTTTTAATATACAAACAACGAAAAAGCTTGAAAAGAAGCAGGATACGTTTAATTACAAGCTTATTTAACACAACTGCTTCATTATTAAGTTATTTGACTGAACGCCACTTCCTTTTGCATTTTATGCAAGAATTAACGTACCTTTGTCCCCTGACAAAAAGATACCGGCACTGCTTATGCTACAAACGCTTAAAACATACTTCGGATACGACAGTTTCCGTCCCCTGCAGGAAGAGATTATCCATCACATCCTGGACGGAAACGACGCACTTGTGCTAATGCCCACCGGCGGTGGAAAATCAATATGCTACCAGCTTCCCGCCCTGCTGCGCGAAGGAACCGCGGTAGTCGTTTCGCCGCTCATCTCGCTGATGAAGGACCAGGTAGAGGCATTATGCGCCAACGGCATCAGCGCCGGTGCGCTGAACAGCAGCAATGACGAAACGGAGAATGCCGCCCTGCGCCGTGCCTGCACGGAAGGCAAACTGAAACTGCTGTATATCTCGCCCGAAAAGCTGCTTGCAGAAGCCAATTATCTCCTGCGGGACATGCACATCTCGCTTTTCGCCATCGACGAAGCGCACTGTATCTCGCAATGGGGACATGACTTCCGGCCTGAATATGCACAGATGGGGATTCTGCACCAGCAGTTCCCGCACGTACCCATCATCGCCCTGACCGCCACCGCCGACAAAATCACGCGCGAAGATATCATCGGGCAGCTTCACCTGAACCATCCCCGGACGTTCATCTCCTCGTTCGACCGTCCCAACCTGAGCCTCACCGTAAAACGGGGCTACCAGCAGAAGGAAAAATCCAAGACAATTCTTGACTTCATAGCCCGCCATCCGGGAGAGAGCGGCATCATCTATTGCATGAGCCGGAGCAAGACGGAATCGGTGGCACAGATGCTCCAGAAGCAGGGTATCCGCACCGCCGTCTACCATGCCGGCCTCTCCCCCTCCCTCAGGGACGAAGCGCAGGACGATTTCATCAACGACCGCGTGCAGGTAGTGTGCGCCACCATCGCTTTCGGCATGGGTATAGACAAGAGCAACGTTCGTTGGGTTATTCATTATAATTTACCAAAGAGTATCGAGAGTTTCTACCAGGAGATAGGACGTGCCGGCAGAGACGGACTGCCCAGTGACACGGTACTGTTCTACTCGCTTGCAGACCTGATTTTGCTTACCAAATTCGCTACCGAGAGCGGACAGCAGAATATCAACCTGGAGAAACTGCAACGCATGCAGCAATACGCCGAATCCGACATCTGCCGACGCCGTATATTGTTAAGTTATTTTGGAGAAATAGCAGACCACGACTGCGGCAATTGCGACGTCTGCAAGAACCCGCCCGAACGCTTTGACGGAACTGTCATCGTACAAAAAGCCCTGAGCGCCATTGTCCGCACAGACCAGCAAATCGGTACAAGCGTTTTAGTGGATATTCTCAGAGGAAACATGTCGTCCGAAGTCGTAGGCAAAGGCTATCAGCAACTGAAAACCTTTGCCGCCGGACGTGATGTTCCCGCCCGCGACTGGCATGATTATTTATTACAAATGCTGCAACTCGGATACTTCGAGATTGCCTACAACGAAAACAACCATCTGAAAATAACTTCCGCAGGAAGCGATGTCCTCTTCGGCAGAGCCACCGCCCGATTGGTAGTGATACGCCGGGAAGAAACAAACGAAACCAAACGTGGCAGAAAACGCAAAGCACCCGTCCCCGCCCAAGAGCTACCCTTAGGACTTCCCAATACAGAGAACGAAGCCCTCTTTGAAGCATTGCGCAAATTAAGAAAACGTCTTGCCGATGAAGAGGCCCTGCCTGCCTATATCGTCCTGTCCGACAAGGTTCTCCACTTGCTCAGCACCTCACGCCCCACCAACCTCGAAGAGTTCGGCAACATCAGCGGCATCGGAGAACACAAAAAAAAGAAATACGGCAAAGAATTTATCAACCTAATACGAAAATATAGTGATTAGTGATTAAGGATTAGTGATTAGCGGTTAAGGATTAGTGGTAAGTGATTAGTCGTGAGTGATTAGTCGTGAGCAGTTAGTGTTTTGCAATTAGCAATTAACTGTTTATTGTACATAACTTAATCACTAACCACTAAACGCTAATCACTAACCACTCACCCCCTATTTCCCCGTTTGTTGTAAGAAGTTGCGTAAATCAGATTGCGGTACTCCTAACGATATGGCTTTCTCGAAATCGCATTTGGCAAGGTCTTTCTTCTTTTGGGCGAGGTAGATTTCGCCGCGCATCAGGTATATTTCAGGCTGCGAGCTATCCAGGCTTATCGCCTCTTCCAGGTCTACCAATGCCATATCTGTATGGTGCAAGTCTTTTTCTACTCCGGCACGAGCCACATAAAGCATGGCATATTGGGAAGGAGACAACTGCCGGTTCTCTCCTTTGGCGGCAATCATAGTGTTCAATAGCCTCAGTGCTTCTTCGTATTTACCCTCTCTCTGCTCTAAAGTAGCCAAGCCGAGACGGCCGTTGTAGCTGGTAGGATTCACTTTCAACAAGCGTTCGTAATCCGCCTTTGCCATTTTATAGTCACGCTGCTGCATATAGATATAAGCACGCATCAGCAGGGCTTCTTCGTTGTCTTTCTCCAAATCCAGCACCAGCGAATAGTCGGCTTGTGCCAGGTTGTTGCGCCCCAGTTCCATATAAATGGTCGCACGGTTCAGCAAGATAGGCACTGCCCGCGGGGCTATATTCAAGGCGAAGTTATAGGACTCCAAAGCCTTTTCATACTTCCGCTGGCAGCGTTGTATCGTACCGAGGTTGGAGAACAGAAGGGCGTTATGAGGATTCGCAGGCTCCAGCTTCAAGGCTCTGCGGATGTACGTTTCCGCCTGCGGCAGACTATCCTGCTCCGTATAAGTTACGGCACGGTCGCAAAGCTCCTGATAGGTTTGCGCGAATGCAGGCATACCGCTTGCCAATAAACATACTGCGAGAAAAATCAGTTTCTTCATACTTATGATTCTAAATTTATTAATGCACCCGTATCCGTGTCACCAGCCGGTACAGAAAGTACCAAGCAAAGGTACAAAGAATATCAGGCGGTGGTACGGACAGTACCAAGCGGTGGTACAAAGAGTACCAAAGGATGATACGGGCAATACCACGCGACGGTACAAGTGCTACCACCCGTCGGTATGACCGCTACCACCGGGTGAAACAAACGTCCGTCCCCGGCATTTAATCCAAAGGATAAGTGTCAAAAGCAAACAACTCCGTAGAGAGATACCTCTCTCCCGTATCAGGCAGCAAGGCCACCACCGTTTTGTCGGCAAATTCGGGACGCACCGCCAGCAGACGTGCCGCATAGACAGCCGCTCCGGAAGATATTCCCGCCAGCAATCCCTCGGTGGATGCCAGTTCGCGTCCGGCGCGAATGGCTTCATCATCCGGCACGGGAATCACCTCGTCCACTACCGAAGCATCGTAAAGGGCCGGAATGAAGTTTGCCCCGATGCCCTGTATGCGGTGAGGAGCGTCCTCGCCCCCCTCAAGCACGGGAGACGATGCAGGCTCTACGGCCACAATGTAGACATTCGGATTATGCCTTTTCAAGGCGCGCGCCACACCGCAAATCGTGCCGCCCGTACCTACTCCTGCTACAAACACGTCCACTTGTCCGTCCGTATCCGTCCAGATTTCCTCGCCCGTAGTAAGTTCGTGTATCCGGGCGTTGGAAGGGTTCTCGAACTGTTGCAGAATCACGGCGCCGGGTATCTTGTTCCTCAGTTCCTGCGCCTTGGCAATAGAGCCCGCCATGCCTGCCAGTCCGTCTGTCAGCACGATTTCCGCTCCGAGGGCTTTCAGCAGGTTGCGGCGTTCGATGCTCATGGTTTCGGGCATGGTCAGTATCAGATGATAGCCTTTAATGGTCGCCACCATTGCCAGCCCTACTCCCGTATTGCCGCTGGTAGGCTCTATAATGGTGGCGCCGGGCTTCAACGCTCCGCGCGCTTCGGCATCCTCGATCATCGCCAGCCCTACGCGGTCTTTTACGCTGCCTGCGGGGTTAAAGGACTCCAGTTTGGCAACCACCTCCCGTTGCAATCCGTACTTCCGGCTGTATCCCGCCAATTTCATCAGCGGCGTACCGCCGATAAGTTCCGTCAAGTTATTCGCTATTTTCGCCATAATTCGTCCGAGTTTATACAGAATAAGACACAAATGAGGAGACACACCAAAAGCAGGCTCGCTATTGCCGCACTCTTGACGCATCTCCTCGCAAAGGTAGGAAAAAAACGTTTCGCCCTTTCTTTCCTTAATAAAGATTAGTGTTTGATATAGTCCACAATCCACGCACCCACTTCTTTCGTGCCGTATTTGCCGCCGCCTTCCACCTGGATTTCCGGAGTACGGATATTGGCGTCGAGCGAAGCATCCACCGCCTTGCGGATAAGCGCGCCTTCTTCCTTCAGGTCGAAATACTCGAACAGCATGGCTACGGAAAGAATCTGTGCCAGCGGGTTGGCTATGTTCAGGCCCTTAGCCTGCGGCCATGAGCCGTGAATAGGCTCGAACACCGGCGTGCTTTCGCCCGTGGAAGCCGAAGGAAGCAAGCCCATAGAGCCGCTGATGCAGGAGCCTTCATCGGTCAGAATATCGCCGAAGGTATTCTCAGTCACCATTACGTCGAAGAACTTCGGTTCCTGAATCATGCGCATGGCGGCGTTGTCCACGTACATATAGTCGGTGGTGACTTCCGGATAGTCCGGGGCCATTTCCTGCGCAATCTGTCTCCACAGGCGCGAAGAGGCAAGTACATTCGCCTTATCCACTACCGTAAGGTGCTTGTTGCGCTTCATGGCATACTCAAAGCCCACTTTCAGGATGCGTTCAATCTCCGGACGGGTGTACATATTAGTGTCGTAGGCCTTGTCGTTGTCCTGATACTTCTCACCGAAATACATACCGCCCGTCAGTTCGCGGATGCAAATGAAGTCCGCACCGTCCACCAGTTCCGCACGGAGCGGCGACTTATGCAAGAGGCACTTGAAGGTCTGTACGGGACGGATGTTGGCAAACAGTCCCAGCTTCTTGCGCATAGCCAGCAATCCTTGTTCGGGACGCACCTTGGCGGTGGGGTCATTGTCGAATTTCGGGTCGCCTACTGCCGAAAAGAGCACTGCATCGGCATTCTTACAAGCCTGATAGGTAGCTTCGGGGAAAGGGTCACCCACTTTGTCGATGGCATCCGCACCGCACACGGCATACTCATAACTTACTTTGTGACCGAATTTCTCGCAAACGGTGGTCATTACGTCCACACCTACGGCGGATATTTCGGGGCCGATACCGTCACCGGCCAATACTGCAATTTTAAAGTCTTTTTTCATCTTTATGATTATCTTTATCGGTTCTTTTTATTTTTACCTGATTGTTCATATACAACAAAAGATATGCTAACACATAGTAAGGAACGGCAACCGCTGCTCCTATCAGCAAAATTTCCTCCCAATCAACCGGTTTATCATTCCACAGACATAACACGACTTTTACTCCACAATAAACTGCAATCAGCATGCAATCTATCAAAAGCACCTTAATCCATCTTTTCATATTCGGTTTCTATTATATTCAACATCTTTACCGTAGCCTTAATGGCCGCTTCCGTCTGGTCGGCATCCAGCCCGCGGGTACGGAACACCTTGTCTTCAAAACTCCAGGTAATAACCGTCTGCACAAAGGCATCGGTACGTCCGCCGGGCGGGATGGTCACCGCATAGTTCGTCAGCATCGGGAACTTACGTCCCAGTGTCACCTTGTATATCTTACGCAATGCACGAACAAAAGCATCATACTGGCCATCACCGCCTGAACTCTCTTCGTACTCTTTTCCGTTGATTTCTATCTTCAACGTAGCCATCGGTTTCAGTCCGTAGGCAAGGTTCACGATGTAGCTTTTCAGGTTCACCCGCTCGTCCATCATGCCGTGTTTCAAAACATCGGAAACGATGTACGGCAAATCTTCCTGTGTCACCAATTCTTTCTTGTCGCCCAGTTCGATGATACGTTCCGTCACCTTGCGCATAGCATCCTCGTCCAGCTCCAGTCCGAGGTCTTCCAGATTCTTGCGGATATTCGCCTTGCCGCTGTTCTTGCCCAGCGCATACTCCCGCTTACGGCCGAAGCGTTCGGGCAAGAGGTCGTTGCAGTACAGGTTGCTTTTATTATCTCCGTCGGCATGCACGCCCGCCACCTGCGTAAACACATTCTCACCCACAATCGGTTTGTTGGCGGGAATTACGATGCCCGAATAAGACTCCACCACACGGCTCACATCATTGAGGCGGCTCTCGTCGATATTGGTGACAGCGCTGAAATGGTCTTTCAGGATGGCCTGCACGCTGGCAAGAGGCGCATTCCCGGCACGCTCGCCCAGACCGTTAATGGTGGTGTGCAACCCCTTGCAACCGCTCAACACGGCTGCCAGCACATTGCTCACCGCAAGGTCGTAATCATTGTGCGCATGGAAGTCGAAATGCGCGTGCGGATAGCGTTTCACCATTTTCCGCATGAATTCAATGACCTGCAACGGGTTCAGCACCCCCAACGTATCGGGCAGCATATACCGCTTTATGTTGGTCCGGATCAATGCGTCCATCAATTGGAACACATATTCGGGCGAATCTTTCATGCCGTTGCTCCAGTCTTCCAGGTAGACGTTCACCTCCATGTCCTGCACGTTTGCGTAGTCCACCACTGCCAGAATATCTTCGATATGTTCTTCGGGCAACTTCTTCAACTGGCAGGAGCAATGCTTCAGCGAGCCTTTGCACAGCAGGTTGATGACGCGGCAGCCGGTAGCGTGTATCCAGTCCACCGACGTATGCCCGTCTACGAAACCGAGCACTTCCACCCTCGGCAGCATATTGCGGCGGGCGGCCCAGTCGCATATCATTTTCACCGCATCGAACTCCCCTTCAGACACCCGCGCGGAAGCCACTTCCACCCGGTCCGCCTTCAAGTCTTCAAGCAGCAAACGGGCTATCATCAGCTTCTCATGGGGCACGAAGGACACTCCGCTGGTCTGTTCACCGTCGCGGAGCGTAGTGTCCATGATTTCTATCTTCGGATGATTATGCTTCATTTTTATTCTCCCAAGCTTCTATCTTATCTTTGTTCTCTACAAGGAAATCTATATCGTCCAATCCGTTCATCAGGCAGTGTTTCTTGTAGGCATTGATTTCAAAATGCTCGCTCTTGCCCGTGGCCTTGTTGGTAATGGTCTGTTCGGGCAGGTTCACTTCCACTTCCGTTTTGGGATTGGCGAAAACCGAGTCGAAAAGCTCCTTCAGGAACGGTTCGCTCACCACCACGGGAAGCACGAAATTATTCAGTTCGTTGTTCTTATGGATATCCGCAAAGAAGCTGCTCACCACCACGCGGAAACCATAGTCGGCAATGGCCCATGCCGCATGCTCGCGGCTGCTTCCCGAACCGAAGTTCTTGCCGGCCACAAGGATTTGTCCGCCGTAGGTAGGGTCGTTCAATACGAAAGATTCTATTTTGTTGCCTTGCTTGTCATACCGCCAGTCGCGAAACAAGTTCTCGCCAAAGCCTTCTTTCGTGGTGGCTTTCAGGAAACGTGCAGGGATTATCTGGTCGGTATCCACATTCTCCAACGGAAGAGGTACACAAGTGCTGTTGATGATATTGAATTTCTGTTTCATTGTTGCTGTTATTTGATTGTTAGAGGACATAGGCCCTCAGCAGAAAGTTTCCCCTCTGTAGTGAACCTTGATTTAGATAAACTCCCTCGGGTCTGTAATCACCCCCGTCACCGCCGCTGCCGCAGCCACCAGCGGACTGGCAAGCAATGTGCGTGCACCCGGCCCCTGACGTCCCTCAAAGTTACGGTTACTGGTGGATACCGCATATTTCCCGGCAGGCACTTTATCATCATTCATCGCCAGACAAGCCGAACATCCCGGCTGGCGGATAGCGAATCCCGCCTCTTCCAGCACTTTGTCCAAGCCTTCCTCACGTATCTGCGCATCTACCATCCACGAACCGGGAACCAGCCATGCCACTACATCCGCCGCTTTCTTACGGCCTTTCACGATAGAGGCAAATGCACGGAAATCCTCGATACGGCCGTTGGTACAAGCACCCAGGAACACGTAATCAATTTTCTTGCCCAACAACGGTTCACCCGGCCGGAAGCCCATATACTCCATCGACTTCATAAAAGACGCCTTGGCGGCCTCGCCCATGCCCTCGGTAGCGGGGATGTGCTGCGTGATGCCCATGCCCATACCCGGATTGGTTCCGTAGGTAATCATCGGCTCGATGTCGGCGGCGTCGAAGCGTACTTCCTTATCGAACACGGCATCCTCATCGCTTTTCAATGTTTTCCAGTATGCCAGCGCTTGTCCCACGCTTCGCCTTTCGGAGCATATTCGCGTCCCTTGATGTACTCGAAGGTCGTTTCGTCCGGAGCAACCATACCGCCGCGCGCACCCATTTCTATGCTGAGGTTGCACAGCGTAAGACGTCCTTCCATGGACAGGCTGCGCACCGCCTCTCCGGCATACTCCACAAAGTAGCCCGTAGCGCCGCTGGTAGTCATCTTGGACATCATATAGAGTGCCACATCTTTGGCGGTCACCCCTTTACCCAATTTGCCGTCTACGGTAATGCGCATCGTCTTGGGGCGGGTTTGCAGAATACACTGCGAAGCCATCACCATCTCCACTTCGCTTGTACCGATGCCGAAAGCCACCGCCCCCATTGCGCCGTGAGTGGACGTATGCGAGTCACCGCATACAATCGTCATGCCCGGCAAGGTCAGCCCCCGTTCCGGACCTACTACATGGATAATGCCGTTCTTCTTGTCCATCATACCGAAATGCTCCTAGTCCGAAATCTTCCGCGTTCTTGGCCAGTGTATCTACCTGAGTCTTTGAAACCGGGTCTTCGATCGGTTTATCCTGGTCATGCGTCGGCGTATTATGGTCGGGCATGCAGAATATCTTTTCCGGGCGGAAACACTTGATTCCCCTGGCACGCAATCCGGCAAAAGCCTGCGGGCTGGTCACTTCATGGCAATAAAGCCTGTCTATGTAAAGTTGTGTAGGGCCGTCTTCCACCTTCTGTACAACGTGGGCATCCCAAATTTTATCAAATAATGTATTCATCAAAATAAGTATTAATTACAAATTATCAATCACTAATCGTTAATCACTAACCATTAAAATTTATTAATACAGTCTATATACGCTTCCACCGACGCAGCTATAATATCCGTATTGGCACCGAAGCCATAGTAGATACGGTTATCATATTCCACCTGCATGTGCACCTTACCCATATCATCACTCCCCTTGCTGATGGCCTGAATGGTAAACTCCTTCAACGTCATGTGGCGGTCTATTATCTTCTTCAGGGCTTTGATTGCGGCATCTACCGGACCGTTTCCGCTGGCGGCAGCCTCGAACTTCTCACCCGAAATGTTCAGCCCGATGCTGGCTACCGAACGGACACCTACGCCGCTCGTCACCTGTAAGTATTCCAGTTTGATACGATGATTCTGCGAGCGGTCCGCACCTGCCAATACCAGAATATCATCATCATTGATATCTTTCTTCTTATCGGCAAGTTTCAGGAAATCTTCGTAAATCTTATCCAGTTTCTGCTGATCCAGAGACACGCCCAACACCTGCAGGCGATTCTTCAAGGCAGCACGTCCGCTACGGGCGGTCAATACGATAGAGTTGTCATCAATGCCCACATCATGCGGGTCAATGATTTCGTACGTCTGCACATTCTTCAATACGCCGTCCTGATGAATACCCGACGAGTGCGCAAAGGCATTACGGCCTACGATTGCCTTGTTAGGCTGCACCGGCATATTCATCAGGCTGGATACCATACGGCTGGTAGGATAAATCTTCTGCGTATTGATATTGGTCTCAATATTGATATCCTTATGGCATCTGATAATCATGGCCATTTCTTCGAGGGCAGTATTTCCTGCACGTTCACCGATACCGTTGATAGTAACTTCCACCTGACGTGCACCGTTCAATACACCGGCCATCGTATTGGCAGTAGCCATCCCCAAGTCGTTGTGGCAATGCGTGGAGATGACAGCGTTATGAATGCCGTCCACATGCTCCATCAGATATTTTATCTTCGCACCATACTCACCGGGAAGGCAGTAACCGGTGGTATCGGGAATATTCACCACAGTAGCACCCGCTTTGATAACAGCTTCTACCACACGTGCCAGATATTCGTTATCCGTGCGTCCGGCATCTTCGGCATAGAATTCGACATCCTCTACATAACGGCGGGCATACTTCACTGCCGCTACGGCACGTTCGATAATCTCCTCGCGGTTGGAATTGAATTTATATCTGATGTGCGAGTCGGAAGTACCGATACCGGTATGAATACGTTTATGCTTGGCAAATTGCAAAGCCTCTGCCGCCACATCAATATCTTTCTGTACGGCACGTGTCAAGGCGCAGATAGTAGGCCAAGTCACAGCTTTGGAAATCTCAATCACTGAATTAAAATCTCCCGGACTCGAAATGGGGAATCCCGCTTCAATCACATCCACCCCCAGCGCTTCCAGTTGCCTTGCTACCTGAATCTTTTCCACTGTATTCAATTGGCATCCCGGAACCTGCTCGCCATCGCGGAGCGTTGTGTCGAAAATAAATAATTTATCACTCATCGCTTCATTGTATTTATAAATTCATATTCCATAAAAAAAAGCCTTTCACACATGGAAGTGAGAAAGGCTTTCGTATATTTTTATATCTTACATATATTTATGCACAGCACTCACTTCCACTAAACTTTGCCAGTAGAATAATAATACCACACAGTAGAATATATGTAAAGTTCTGAATCATCTTGTTTTTTTATTTAATGATGCAAAGGTATAGATTATTTTGTAGCATACAAATAAATCAGTAACTTTTTCATCTGAAATAATATCATTTTATAAGATTATATTCATTTATCGCACCAATATATCACAAGAAAGGCGTACCAAACAGGCACGCCTTTCCTTTATGTTTCAGTTCGATACAAGTCCTGAATTACTTCTTTTCACAAGGTTTGTCACACTTGGCGCTGTCGCAAGCGGCCTTCGGACAATCAGCTTTCGCGCAACCGGCTTTCGGACAAACGGCAGAATCAGCCTGGCAGCAAGCCTTTGCAGAGTCACATACCTGTTCTGTTTGTGCAGCGCAACAAGAGTCTGCTCCGGCAGCATTGGCATCAGCAGCTTTTTTGTTACCACATGATGTTACAGCGAAAGAAAATGCTACTGCCACAGCAGCGAATAAAACTTTAGTTTTCATACTTCAATTTGCTTTAAATATTAATAAAAAAATCAGTTCGCTGACAAATATACGAAAAACAACCCGGTTTTCCAAAACGAGGAAGAAGAGAAGTAAGAATAAACTTATCGGTAAATTGATTGCTTATCTGGTGACACTATCATTTTTTGTGACATTATTTTTATATTATTTTTTAGACAGAAGAACAAAAGAACGTAAAGAGAGGGGGATGTAGTTCGG
>VOFI01003060.1_pt1 | contig 30310 bp, 38 predicted proteins | sample 5384131 | NCBI WGS metagenome assembly VOFI01 (sample SAMN12384728, study PRJNA508395) | human gut metagenome | isolation source: healthy gut H | host: Homo sapiens
CAGCATCTGTCGACATTGATTGTCGGATTCTGCTTCGGGAGCCTTGTTTTTGTTTAAGGGGGACACATGGAAATCGCTAAACGAATTAACACCAACGCTGTCCTCTGCATCGACGGAAATGGCAGGCAGCTGGTGGCATTCGGGCGTGGCCTGAGGGTTTTTAAGGACGTTGGCGATGAATTACCGCTCTCGGAATTCAACGAGCGTTCTATAACGTTGATTCCCGCTACATCGCTCTCATTGATGAAGTCTGGATGATGAACTTCTCGAGCTGACCTCGGATGTTATTGATATGTCGACAAGACTGCTTCCTATGAAGTAAGCCTAATTTGCCGTTTATTCTTGTGACCATATCGCGTATGCAATTAAGCGCAAGGAGCAAAAAACATTGTTGTCCATATGCCCTTGTCTTTTGATGTTCGCCAACAATATCCTGTCGAATTCAAATCGGCGTACGCGCTGAAGGCCAATCAGGAAACGGTCTCAATGTTAGCTTCCCGCTCATTTGAGACAGTTGGAATTGCCGCTGGCGTTTATCAATCAACATGGCCGATTCAGTTCATGTGAGCTGGCTGAAGAGTTTGGCACGGACGTTTACAGTCGCGTTCTCGAAAGAATCAGCTATTGCTGTTGAAAGACGGCTTGGTATTCAAGTTGATCGGGAGACTTCGATTATGCAAGGTTCGCAACCCACTTCAATACCTATTCAATAGGTTGAACTCTGGCAGTATCGTAAGCGACAACCGCAAGATGTATCTCTCGCTCAAAGATGAATATCCGGTGGCATCGGCGTGCGCCGATGACATCGCTTCTGTTCTCCAGCCGGCTGACAGGGCCAAGAACTTATAGACGAAGAAGAATATCAGTGATGCATATCCAATCGAAGATCGCATCGAAAGCTGGTAATTGGTCGGCGAAGGCGCGCTTTGCCGATGATTTACATATAAAACACAGCATGGGAGAAATGGTATTTATGGCAGATACAACCAAGCTCGCTGCTGAGATTCTCGAGATGGTGGGCGGTGCAGAAAACGTTACATTTTAGCCCACTGCATGACTCGTTTAAGGTTCAATCTTAAGGACGAAAGCATCGTAGATGATGCAAAGTCAAGGCAATCGATGGTGTGATCGATATTCGCCATTCAGCAGGGCAATACCAAAGTGATTGTGGGGCCCAAGGTCGATAAGGTCTGAAATCGTTGCAAAAACCGGGGTTGACACCGGGAAGTCCGCGGCAGATAAAGAGGCGAGACCAAAGGTTTTTCTGCCAGGAAAGCTGATGAAGCTGATCAGCGGCATCACATGATGCCGTTCTTCCCACTTAACAGTGCATGCGGAATGATAAACGCCGTCATGGTGTCTGAGCAGGCGGCAGGTGTCGTTTCCGCTGAGCCAGGGTATATACCCTGCTGTACGGCATGGAAACGCCAGCATGTATTTCTTGCCCGTTCTCGTCGGATCGTCTGCGGCCAAATTCTTTGGAATCGATCAATATATCTCGACGGTGTTTCCCGCTATCATTGGCGGCTTGGTTTCGCATCCGTTCTTTATAAGTGGCTGCGTGCGGTTCTTCCCGATGCTCTGGCATTTGCACTCGTTCCGTTCCTGACGGTTGCTATTGCTGCCCCCATCTCTCGCTTCTTGTGGTTGGCCCGGTTATCCCAACAGGCGAGCTCCCTTGCTGCGACTGCCGTACTGGCGGTCTATCAGTTCAGCCCCATTCTTTGCGGCGTTATTCTTGAACCGATATTTGGCCTCGTCATGATTCCTCTTGGACTCCATTGGGCCCTCATTGTGATCTCCATCAACAATATTATGACCGTCGGTTCCGACCTATCCTTGGACTTCTTTGCGGTAGCATGGGTGTCGTCGGCGCTTGCTTGGCGTTTGCTTTCCGCTCGAAGGATCGAGCGAAAAAGAGCCTTGGATTCAGCTGTGCCATTACGAGCCTGTGCGGAATTACAGAACCTGCCCTGTACGGCATAGTTTTTGGAGCACAAGAAGATCATCGTCGCTTCCATGATTTCTGGTGCAATTAGCGCTGTTATCCCGGCTATCTTCAATACCCGCACGTTCGTTATGACGTCGAGTGGTATTTTCAGCTTCCCCGGCTACATGAATCCTTCCGGTGATATGAGCAGCCTTATTGGTGCGATCCTTTGCAATGTCGTTGGTTTTATTCTTACCTTCGTCCTCGTCTACATCATGTATCGCCCTGATGCAGACACGTCGGCGGAATAGACAATTATTCGGAATGTAAGCTGCTGAAAACCCCGCGGCAGATTGCATATGGTGGGCTTGCGATTGATCTGCGCGAGCCCACCTCGTTTTTGGAGTGACTGGTTATGACAATTACTGCCGATATGACATTTGGAGAAATCGCACTTCTTCCTGAGTTCGCTGGGTTCGGTGAGCATCTCATGCTTTGCCGACCTTCAACTTGGGAGCGCATGTGGAATAAGCCCATCGCGGCCCATTTGAATTCCGACACTAATCCGTATGAAGTTACTCGTGTTCTGCGCGGGTTGAATCGGATTGTTGAGCTTGCGGATGACGGGAGGCAGGTTGCATACGATATTTGGGATGAAGCCGATTGTATTCGCGATCCGACCCGGCGCAACACAAAGCTGTTTTTCTTTCCGGGGCGACCGGGGCGCCATTCGTTATCGCGATTTCGGGTGGGGGGCTATCAGAGCGTTTGTCACCAAATGGAAGGTTTTCCCGTTGCTCCCGAGCTCAACGATGCGGGCTATAACGTGTTTGTGTTGTCATACAGGGTGAGGGTCGAGCCGCTGATGCCGCGTCCGATCGATGACCTTAATCGCGCAGTCCGTTTTGTCCTCGAGAATTCAACGCGATTTAATGTGGACAAAAAATATGCGGTTATCGGTTTTTCCGCTGGCGCGCATTTGACCGCCGAGTGGGGGACGGATAACAAGGGGTTTGCATCTTACGGATGCGAGCCGCCAAAAAGCTTTGGTTCTGTGTTACGCCCCGATTGACCTTCATGAGTCCGAATGTGCGTCAGACCATAGATTTCTTGATTCGGTGTGCGGTGGAGCTGGGCACGATGCGATTGATGATTTCTGCATTGATCAACATGTGTGGGAACGGTATCCGCCGACATATCTTTGGCAATGCGCCGACGATGATGTCGTATCGCCCGGCAATCTCGGAAAGATGGTTGACGCACTGGATGCGGCTGGGGTGCACCACGAGGAGATTGTGTATCCAGAAGGAGGACATGCGTTAATGAAACCTCATGCGCCGGAAACTGATCACTGGTGCTCGGGTGTCATTGAGTTCCTTAAGGGCTATCTCGGCTAAGTAAAATACACGCCGCCCTTTTGCCCATGTGACTCTGGTGCGTGTTGTTTGCGGTATTGACTCCATCAAAAGACGGCTAATGTTCTAGAATGTTTATATAGTCACATTTACGAACAGGAGCGAACATGCATATCTACTCTGTTACCGATCCCGAGTTCAAGTCCTACGGCCGCGTGTGGGACGACGTACCCTCCAGCCTGACAGCTCCGCTTGTCGAGGCACTTTCCGCCACGCCCATTCCTGTGTTTCGTCAAGTAGATTCGAGCAGAATGGGCAGTAAGATCTGAGCAGGGTGGGACCCCGGACGTTTTTCCGGACTATTCCGGCTACGCCGCCCCCGCGAGCTCCTCGCGGGCCTGCCGGATCGTCCTCCATCCTAGCGCCTTCTTGAGCTTCCCGCCACGGTACCACTCGATGTAGCGGTCGAGCGCGGCGGCGAACTCCTCGAAGCTCACGCCCGTCCAGTCCCTTCCCTCGAAGAAGTCGCACTTGAGCGTGCCGAAGAACCCCTCCGCCCGCGCGTTATCCCCTGCCTCGCCTTGCGCGACATCGACCTTACCACGTTTCCCTCCTCGCACGCCGACGCCCAGTCGCCGGTCATGTAGACCGCCCCTCCGTCGCTGTGCAGGACCAGGGGCCTCTCCTCGGTGGGCCCCACCTCCGCGATGAGGTCCGAGAGCATGGCGTGCGCCAGCTCCTTGTCCGGGTGCCTGGAGACCCTCCAGCACACCGGCCACCCGTCGAAGCAGTCGATCGCGGGCGACAGGTAGGCCTTGTACCCGTCGAGGCGGAACTCCGTGACGTCGGTCACGGCGAGCAGCCCGGGCTCGGGCGCGTGGAAGTCGTGGGAGCCGTCCCCGGCGAGCGGCAGGTTCGCCGGGCGCTCGGAGAGCTCGCCGGCGTAGCTCGAGTACCTCGCCCGGCGCGCCATCTGGGCGGCCTTGCGCGGAACGAGGCCCTCCTCGGCCATGATCGCGCGCACGACCTTCTCGGAGGCGATGACGGGCGTCGACGCGTCCCCGGGCTCGAGGTCGCGCCAGGAGACCGCCGCGCCGGGGCCCGACCGCAGGTCCGCGGTCACCGACTCGGCGCCGTAAGCGCCCCCGCTCGCCTCGAAGGAGGCTCGCACCCCGCGCGCGCAGGGCGGCCTTGGGGTCAGCCCTGGCGGCCCTCGCCGCCTGGTCGAGGTAGGTGCTCTTGGGGATCGAGAGCGTCTCCGTCACGTCCCTGAGCCTCGCGAGCGGGCACCGCTCGCGGGCCAGCTCCCCGCCCGCCACTTCTCCATGCTGGTCAAAGAGGCCGGGCCTGGTGCTTTAGGACGTCCAACACCGCCAGCGCCTCCGCGAGCTTGACCTCCGCCATCCTCGCGCGCTCCGCCGGGTCGTCCGGCAGGTCGGCGCCCCAGTCGCGCCAGTCGGTCTGCTCCGGGCCCTCCACCTCGGCCTCCCCCCGAACGCGGCGGGAGCGCGCCGCGAACCTGGCGCTGCCCTCGCCGTGCGCGCAGTGCATGCGCGCGGCCCGGTCCGGCATCTCGGTCGCGGCGAGCTCGCCCGCCTCCTCCATCCTCAGCCAACGATACAGGTTCGCGCGGGTCGGGAAAAGGGGCAGTCGCCGGCACGCCTCCGGGACGCTCAGGCCGCTTTGGCGGAACTCCCAGAGTATCCCCTCGCGCTCCTCCTTCGTGTACATCGGACTCCCTCCTGGACCGCTCTTGGTCCGAGATTATGTCCGAGGTCCCGGTGCGCACGGAATGTGCGCACCATTTTTGAGCAGCCCGCCCTACATGAGTGCGTGGCGTACGCGGTACGACTCTCCTTTGAACTGCACTAGCCTGCCGTGATGCACGATGCGGTCGATGACCGCAGCCGCCATCTGGTCGTCCCCGAAGACCGATCCCCAGCGGGAGAACTCCAGGTTCGTCGTGATCACCACCGACTGGCGCTCGTAGGCGTCGGCGAAGACCTGGAACACGAGCCGCGCCCCGTCGGCATCGAGCGGCAGGAAGCCCTGCTCGTCGATGACGAGCAGGGCCGCTTCCCTCGTCGCGGGCGCGGCGAAGGCGCATGACCAGCGACGATGCGGTGAAGAAACGGGCCTCAGGCGCCTGTCGCAGGCCAGCTGGCACAGGGCGCTCGCCATGTGGGTCTTGCCGGTGCCGACATCGCCCATGAGCACGAGGTCCTCGCGCCTCTCGAGGAACGAGAGCGAGAGCAGGTCCGCCCGGCCGAGGCCGTCGGGCCATGACACCGCCGACCAGTCGTAGCCGTCGAACGTCTTGGGCGCCGGGAGCCCGCAGCGCCTGAGCGGCTGGGCGCGCCTTGAATCTGAATCACCCCCGTTTCCGTTGACACGTCGAGTTCCGTTTCGGCGTGATGTGCCAAACGGGGGAACGGAGGAGAGATGGGACACCCGTCACCCAAGTACACCGCCGAGTTCAAGCAGCGGGCGGTGGAGCTCTACCGCGAGCGCGGCTGCACGTACGCCGAGCTCGCCCGCGAGCTCGGCTGCGACGCCGGCGGCATATCTGACTGGGTCAGGAGGGCCGACGCCTCGGGGCCGCCCCCGACCAGAACCCCTTCCAGATGGCCGAGGCCGCGCGGGCCGAGGCGCGAGAACGACCGCCCGAGGACCGAGAACGAGATACTTTTAAAAAGCCAGCGCCTTCTTCGCCAGCCGTCAGCTGTAGGCGCGGCCGCGAAGAGGGCTAAGTTCGCGTTCATATCGGCCAACGAGGGCTCCTGGAGGGTCTCGGACATGTGCTCGGCGCTCGGGGTCACCCGACAGGGCTACTACGCGTGGAGGCGCAGGCCGCCCAGCGCGCGCGACGAGCGCGACCTCGAGCTCACGCGGCTGATCTCGGAGGCCTGCGAGGCGAGCCGCCGCATCTACGGCGCCCCGAAGGTGCACATGGAGCTGCTGCGCCGCGGGGGTGCGCACGTCGCGCAAGCGCGTGGCGCGCCTCATGCGCGACAACGGCTGGTCCGGCACCACGCGCGGCTGCGCGAGGAGGCCGAAGGGGACTCGAAGGCAGCCGCGCCGCAGGCCGGGGCCGCCCCCGACCTGGTGGGGCGCGACTTCACCGCCGACGGCCCCGACAAGGCCTGGTTCGCCGACATCACCTACGTGCGCACCCGCCGCGGGTGGCCCTGCCTGGCGCCCGCGATGGACGTATGGCCCGGGGGGGCCGTCGGGTGGTCGATGTCCGACCGCATGGACGCCGGGCCGGCCGACGAGGCGCTCAAGATGGCGATCGCCCGCAGGAGGCCGCCCGCCGGCCGCACACGCCGCTCCGACCACGGGTCGCAGTACGTGTCGCTGCGGCCCGGCCGCACCATGGGGGAGAACGGCATCGGGCCCTCGATGGGGGGCGATCTCGTCGCCGTGGGACAACGCCGCGATGGAGTCGCTGATGGGCCTCGTGAAGGCGGAGTGCGTGCACGCGCGCACCTTCGAGAGCCGCGAGCAGGCGGCGCTGGAGATATTCGAGTACATCGAGTGCCTCTACGACCGGGTGCGGACGCACTCCGCGCTCGGCTACCCTCAGCCCCGAGGAGTTCGAGGCGAGGAACCGGAAAGGCGCCGCCGTCGCGGCGTGAGGAAGTGTAAATGGAATCGGGGTAGATTCAGGCCTCGAGAACGGCATCGATCCATGCGGCGTCGTCGGGTCCGAGTGCGCGGCGCGCCCCTCGACCTCGGCTCCGGCGCGGCGGGCGACATGTCGGCCATATCGGCGTACTTGGCCACGGTGTTGCGGCTCGGCCTCAGCCTCCTCGCAATCTCCGCCCGCGGGACGCCCACGGCGTCCATCTCACGTATATCATTGATTTCATCCAGGGGCACGGTCATCTCCTCCATCCTTTCCGGGCGGGTCCGTCCAAAGCCTTCGCCCGGAAAAACAATACGGCGAGGGCCGCGCCCCCGGTTCTGAACTGCCTCCCATTTCTTGGACACAAGAAATGGGAGGCTTTCTTATGCCCGACGACTTGAGACTCAGATACGACGAAAGCATGCGCCGGATGGCGGCGGAGATGTTCGCCGGGGGGGCGCGGCCACCATTCGGCGGCGACCCATCTGGGGCTGCCGCCGACGACCGTGAGAAAATGGCATCGAGCATACGTCGCGCTCGGCCTCGAAGGGTTGTTGGCCATGGGAAAGAAGAGCAGGAGCTACCGCTGGGAGCTCAAGGTGTCGGCGGCCAGGGACGTGGTGGGGGCGGCGAGCCCAAGGCCGCGGTCATGGCGCGCTATGGGATAGCGTCGCTGTCCCCGCTGGAGAAATGGTGCAAAGCCTACCGGGAGGGCGGCGCCGAGGCCCTGAGGCCGAAGCCCAAGGGCAGGCCGCCCGGGTCGGACGCGAAAGCGGTTCGCAAAACGCGCGAGCAGGAGCTCGAGGAGCGCGTCCGGAAGCTCGAGGCCGAGAACGCCTACTTAAAAATTGGCGGCCCTGGGGGCGGAGAAACGGCTGCGAGCTGGGAGAGGGCCCAGATAGTCGCCGGGCTCTCGGGGCGGGGATTCGCCCTCGCCGACCCGCTGGAGGCGGCGGGGATGGCCGGGTCGACCTACTATTACGCGCTCCGCCACCCGCCGAGGCCCACGAGACCCGAGCTCTGGGGCAAGGCCGTCGAGGTCTTCAGCCGGACGGCGAACGGGTGCGGCCACCGCCAGATCGCGATGTGCCTGCGGGCGGAGGAGGGCGCGCGCATAGCCGACAGGACGGTGCTCAAGATGATGCGCGAGATCGGGGTCTCCTGCGGCATCCGCCGCGAGACCGACCACCACAGGCACAACTCCTACAAGGGCGTCGTCGGGAAGACCTTCGAGAACGTGCTGGGGCGCGACTTCGCGGCCGACGGGCCGTGGGAGAAGATGGGCACGGACGTCACGGAGCTCAGGCAGCCCTGGGGGGAAGGCGTACTTCGCGCCGGCGTTCGACTTCGGCAGCTGCGAGATGGCGGCGCGGTCGATCTCCCGGCACCCGGACATGGCCCAGCAGAAGGAGATGCTCGACATGCTGCTGCCGAAGGTCCCCGAGGGCAAGAACCCGATCATGCACAGCGACATGGGGTGGCAGTACCAGCACGAGGAGTACTGCACCGCCCTGCGCGAGGCGGGGGTCGTCCAGAGCATGTCCCGGAAGGGCAACTGTATCGACAACGGCGCGACGGAGCAGGTGTTCGGCCACATCAAGGACGAGTTCTTCCGCGGGCGGAGCTTCGAGAGCTTCGAGGAGCCTCAAGGAGAAGCTGGAGGAGTACATAGCCCACTGGAACACGAGGAGGCGCCAGGTTAAACTGAAGGGACTGACCCCGGAGGAGTTCCGGAGACAGTCCCTTGCGGCTTAGACCGTATCTATTGACCTGTCCAAGATTTGGGACGCAGTTCACTCCTGCGGCCCCCGTCTTGTGTGCGCGGATGTCCGCCAATCCGCGGCTGTCGTGGTCTGCCGTTACGCGATGGTTGCGCTGTAGGAGGCGACGTCCTCGTAGGAATCGGTCAGGTAGGCGTCGATGCCGATGGTCGTGTTGACCAGGTCGTCGAGGCTATCGAGCGTGCCGTTCGAGAACGTGAATTCCTCGGTGGCGTTGGTGCCGGGCATCAGGTGAGCCGAGAACCAGGGTTCCTTCATGGTGCCGTTGACGTTGGTCTTACCGCTGGGAGCGTAGAAGGTCAGGTCCTTGTCGCTCTTGTTGGTGATGTTGACGACAAAGCCGATGTCGCCCCAGTCATCCCTTGAACTTTCTCGGTGATGGTGATGGTGCACAGATCGTCATCGGCGACGGTGACGGCGGGGGAGATTTCGACGCTCTGGACATCGTCGTCTTCGACGGCCTTCGATCTCCTCTTCCTTCTCGGCCGCCTCGCGATCCTTCTTCACCGTGTCGGACAGATCCTTGTCGGACTTGGTAAAGACGAGGTTACCGTCATCCTCTTCGAGGATGAGTTTGCCGTCCTTGAGCTTCATGTCGTGCGACTCATCTTCGGCGGTGATAGTTACGGTAGTGGCGTCCTTTGCCTCCCATTTAAGGTCGACAACCTCAAGGAACATATCGAGGACGCCTGTGCCGTCCTCGTCGAGGATCAGGACGCAGTTGAGGCCCCACTCCTTGAGCATATCCATGTACTCATCGGTGAGCTCTTCGCCATCCAAGGTTCCACCCGAGAGTTTCCCAGCTGCCGACGAAGTCGGCCTTGGGGTCTTTTGGCGCCGCCGCTGCAGCCCGTCAGGGCAAAGGCGAGCGCCAGGACGTATGTCAGGAATGCGAGCACGGACTTTTTTTGAACGTTGTCTTCATGGTGTCCTCCTTCTTTGTGTGAAAACCCATAGAAGCAAATGCGGGGTTGGCGGATCCCCCGCCAATTACCAGATAGAGGGGCTAGGGCCTGGGCGTTCCGCAGTTGCTGCAGAACTTGCCGCCGTTTTCGCTACCGCAGTTGGGGCAGAACCACTTGGCCGGTGCCGGGGCGGGTGCGGGGCTGCCGCACTCGGGGCAGAACTTGCCGGTGCTGGTGGCGCCGCAGCTGCAGGTCCACGTGCCGCGCCGGAGCGGGCGCCGGGGCGGGTGCCGGCTGCGGTGCGGCCTGCTGCCTGTGCCTGGCCGGCGGCGAACAGCTGGCTGGCGTTCATGCCGCCCATGCCGCCCGCCATGCCCATGCCCATAAAGCCGGCCATCGCGCCGTTGGGGTTGGCCGCCGCCGCGCGCATCGCGTCGCTCTGGGCGCTGGCGATGTTGGCGGCTGCCATGGTGGGATCGCGCATGACCGCGGCCTTCTGCAGGTCCTGATCATCTGCTCGTCTTCTTGCGAGGCGGCGATGGAGTTGACGCCAAAGCTCACGATCTCGACGCCGCGTAGGTCGCGCCAGTCGGCCGAGAGGACCTCGTTGAGCGCGCGGGCGAGCTCGGTGGTGTGGCCGGGGATGGCACTGTAGCGGATGCCCATTTCCGAAATCTTGGCAAAGGCGGGCTGCAGGGCGGTGAGCAGCTCGGACTTAAGCTGGCTGTCGATCTTGTCGCGCGTATAGCTATCGGTCACGTTGCCGCATACGTTGGTGTAGAACAGCAGCGGGTTGGTGATGCGGTACGAATACTCGCCGTTGCAGCGCACGGAGATGTCGACGTCCAGGCCAATGTTGTTATCGACCACGCGGAAGGGCACGGGCGAGGCGGTGCCGTACTTGTTGCCGATGATCTCCTTGGTGTTGATGAAGTAGACGCGCTGGTCCTTGCCCGTGTCTCCGCCAAAGGTGAAGCGGCTGCCGATATTGGCGAAGGTCTCCTTGATGGAGTCGCCCAGGTTGCCGCTAAAGACGCTCGGCTCGCTGCCGGTATCGAAGACGAACTCGCCGGGCTCCAGCGCGACTTCGATGATCTTGCCGTTTTGCACCACGAGCATGCCCTGGCCGTCGTTGACGGCGATGACGGAGCCGTTGGAGATGACGTTGTCCTCGCCATGCGTGTTGGAGCTGCGGCCGCCGGTGCGCTTAACGCCCTTGCAGGCCAAGACGTCAGCGGGCATCGATTCGCAGTAGATAAATTCCTTCCACTGGTCGGCCATGACGCCGCCGGCAGCTCCCAATCCAGCTTTCAAGAGTCCCATGGTGATCTTCCTTTCTCGTCAAAGGCCGGGTGGTATTGGTCGGATTGCTTAGTCGTCCTTGTCGTCCTTCATGACAACGGTGGTCTCGGTGTGGCTGAAGGTGTCGTGCTTTTCGACAAGGTCGAGCTCGCCGCAGTACTCGTCGGCGTGGGTCGCTTCGTTGGCTGTCTTGAGCTGGCCTACCAGCAGCACGTCTCCGATGATCACGATGATCAGCGGCGCGACAATGTTGATGAGGATGCCCTCGATATCAAAAGTGAGGTAATCCGGATCGAAGGCGTATTCGCCCATAAAGAGAATCTGGGAGAGGATAAATCCGATCACAAAGAACAGCAGCGAGGCGATGATGAGCTTGGGCTTGGAGCAGGGAGCTCACCGACCATGCGGCCGGTCTGGCCGTTCATGGCAAACAGGTAGCTCTTGCTCGGCGCTGGCAAAATGCAGCGGGCCGCCACACGCGGGGCACTGATAGTTAACGCTTTCGAAGGCCATGATCGGTCCTTTCCGTGCCGGGGGCTATGCGCCGATGGCGCCGCCGCAGTATTCGCAGCGCCCGCTGGCATCGGGGATGGTGGTGGCTCCGCAGAAGGGGCAGGTCACCACGGTCTTGGGGGCCTTGGCGGCAACAACGCTGTCGCGCGTCTCCTGACGCAGCTGCACCAGCGCGTCGCGGACTTCGGTTGCCTGGCGCTTGGCCTCGCGGTATTCGATGGAGCCGCGCTGATCGATGGTGGAGTCGTTCACGCGCAGGTTGATCTCGGTAAAGTACGGCGTGTTGACGTGGATGGTCAGATTAAAGTCGTAATCCAGGTCGTAGCGCGGCGGGTTGTAGCTCTCGCGCTCGCCGTCCTTGGTCTCGCGATAGATCTCGGTGCGATGCTCGTCGATATCCATATCGCAGCTGAGCACCTGCGAAAACTCGATGATGTCGGGGTTGGCGTCGCGCCAGCGCGTCTGCGAGGTAATGATCAGCAGGCCCGCGTCCTCATCGAGCATAATATTGGTGCGCCCGGCCGAGAGCGTGCGCGTGGGGTTGAACGATGCCAGGCGCTCGGCATTGGCCTCGCGATAGGCGAGCTGCTCGCGAATGTCGTCCGCGGTGCTAGAGCGATAGCCTCCAAAGAAGGGAGAGAGAGCTTGCCGACGCATTCTTTGCACAGGTAGCCTTCATTGATCTTGGTCTTACCTAGAAGTCCCAGCTCGGTACCGCAAATCGCGCACTCTTTCTTCTCGAACATCTTAAAGAAGCCCATGATTGCCTCCCATCAACAGGTAGCGTGTGTCACTTTTGATGATGGGGGAGCGCGCGATCTTTCACGATACGCAGACGGCTCAAGAGGTCTCCACAACTGGGACACATGGCCCATTTTTCATTCCCAACTAAGTTGCGGTGAAATAGTTCCTAAATGGGGGCCTTAGAAGGCCAAACAGGAACTATTCCACCGCAACTTTTGGGTAGTCATTGGGGACGTACTTAAATGGGTAGCAGTTGGAGACACTCCATGCCGAATGTGGGGGCCGCCGCTTGCTACGCGATGGTGATGGCGACCTGGGCGTAGCGGGTGCAGGGGCGCTCGGCGCGGGTTTTAACGCTGAGGGTGAGCATGAAGCGGTCACCGGGCTGCGCGTCGGCGGGTACGGTGAACGTGGCGTCCGTCGCGCATTTCTGCCACAGCGACAGGTCTTGAGCGCCTGCATAGCGCGACGGCTCCACGGCGACATCCCAGTGCGCGTCGAAGCCCCTGCCATCGGGGTCGACGATGGTCGCTGCAAGAGCAACGCGCTCGCCGGCCGCGGCGCTCATGTCGCCCGTGACCTCGGCAACGTATGCCGGATGCGAACAGACCGCGGGCTCATGGGCACACCACTGCGCGCGGACTGCGAAGTCCTCCTGGTAGGCGCGCAGATAGGGATTAGGATTGCCATCGACGGGCGTACCTATGGCAGCAAAACCGGCAGGCGCATCTGAGTCGGGATGCCCGTCCAAAAACATACGGCCGAGCAACGTGTCAAAGTCGCGGTTATCGATGCCGCGCAGGCCAAACGGCAGCAGCGGAATATAGGTCATCGAGTCGCCCTCGGCCATAAAATCGCCGCGCTCAAATTGCATCGCGGGCATGCCTTCTAAGCCCCAATCCAAGCGGGCATGCTTGCCAAACTGGAACCTCTCGGGCTCGTTTTTCGTACACCTTGCCATCGCCATAGAGCATATAGCGCGCCATAAAGGGGACCGTTGCCCTGCGTGAGATTTTGCTCGGGCCAGGGAGCCTGGAACAGCGGCAGCGTATCGGGTTGAGCCATCTTGGCATCGACATAGCCGCCATACATATAGGGCACACACCAAAACGTGAGCTCGGGGAAGAGCTCATGCCCATGGTCGAGCCAAGAATTGTCCTGCCCCACGCCATCGGCAACGCCCATCACGCGCACCTTCTGATAGACACGCTGCTGCACGGAAGGCCACTCGGGCGTATCGCGATAGCGCTCGGCAATACTCATGAGCGCACGAACAATGGTATTCATGCCGCCCCAGCTGAGCAGCCAAAGCGTACGCGGGTCATCATCCAAGATTGCCTGAGCAATCACGCGCGAACCCTCAGTCTCCTCACGCACGTCGCCCTCAAAGGCAACGTTGCCCACAAAGGTACGCTCAATCATCTGAGCCGGCGAAGGAAACGGCGGCTCACCGGCAGCGGCCGCATTAGCCTGCAGCTGAGGCCAAGCCTGGGCATATTCATTGCTCCAGAGGCTCTCGATCCAATGCTCAGGAAACGGTCGATACTCACGAAGCTCCCCAGCCGTGGGATCAGGTTCATGGGGCACAACATTCCACTCATAAGAGCGACGCCCTTTAGTCCGCCAATGCGGATTCACCTCGCCGAGCGTATGGACGCCATCCCCAAGAAAGTGATACTGCGAAGCCGTATACACCACAGCCTCAACATCAAGCAAATTAAGATACAGAGCCAAATGAACGAGCGAGTTCATATCGTCGACTTCCATATCGGTGGTAACAATCACCCGAGTCAACTTCTGGGACATAAGAACAGCTCCAATCAAGATCATTTCAGCCAGTTACGCGCAAGACAAGACGGGACCCACGCCCCCATCGCCCGCGACCCGGCGGCCCGCCGGAAGCGGCCGACCAGCGTTTCGAACAACGTTAACTTAGGGGGCCCTGACCTTTAGTTTTGTAAACATTCCGCAGCGCGGGTCCCGCTTATCCGATGCTCCGAAGGAGCAGGATAAGCGGGGCTCATGCGCGAGGACGTTTACAAAACTAAAGGTCAGGGCCCCCGATGGGATGGTTACCTCGAAACTCTGGCCGACCACTCCCAGCAGCCCACCGGCTCGCCGTCGATGAGTACGTTGCCCCCGTCGAAGTCTTGATAACACAGGTCGTTGAATTGGTGGATCCACACGCCATGGTTGAACGTCTTCTTGGGCGAGCCGTCGGCCTCGCGGTAGCGCCCGGTCAGGTCCTCGACATGGCTAAAGTACGTGAGGTGCACGTTGGCGCCGACAGCGCGCAGGCGAGCCGTGAGCGGCAGCACGGTCTCTTGCGGGATCACGAGCTCATCGCCCTTGGAGTGCGTAAACCACAGCGGCGTCTTGGCAAGGGCGGTCACGTCCTCGTCCGTGGCGTTGTACCACGGCGCGCAGCAGGGAAGGCCCGCCGCGAAGAAATCGGGGGTAGTCGGCGCACAGGCGCAGCGTCATAAAGCCGCCGTTGGAAAGGCCAGCGACCACGATGCGGTCGGTGTCGATGCGGTCGGCATGCTCGGCGACAAACTCGTCGATGAGCGCCTTAATGACGGGGGAGTAGATGCTCTGGTTGGAGTGGCCGAGCTGCTCAGTGCCGTTGTCCATCCAAAACGTGGGCGACTGCGGCACGAGCACCCAGGCAAAGCCGCCAAAGTAGCGTTGGATCTGCGCCTGGCTGATGGCCGTCACGCGGTTGCCGATATAAGCGCGCGTGGCGTCCTCGCCTTGCGTAGCGCCCTTGCCCTCGCCAGCGCCGTGCAGGTACACCACGAGCGGGGCCTTCTGGGGCACGACTGTCGTCTCGGGCGCGAAGGGGTTGAAGCAGGCGGAGTCCTCGGCCTTAAAGCTGGGCTCAAAGAAGCCGTACTCGAGCGCGATGCCGTTGACGGCGGTCTTTTGCGTGGCATTGCTCCAGCCCTTGAGCGCGGGGCAGATGTCGCCGCTGCAGGTGTCAAAGACCAGGCCGCAGGTGGGGTCATCGCCGTCGTTGCCGGAAGGGCCTCGAGCTGCACGATGCGCAGCTGGTTATCGAGCAAGCGCGAGCCCATCACGCTGCCCTCGATCTTCTTGGTCAGGCGCTGCTCGGCGATCTCGAGCGCCACATGGGTGCCAAAGGCGAGCTTGCGTCCGCACTCATCGCACGGATAGGCGGCAAGTACCTCGACATAGCCTACGGAAGGTGCGGCGTGGTCGGCGCCGCGCTCTTTTGCGCATGAGGACCTCGCCCGTGCGCTCGTGGCGCTCTACATATATATGGAAGGTGCGCGCATCGATATCGTTGGCGCGAACGGTGCACGGCAGGTCGAGCACAACCTTGCTAATCCAGGGGCCAAAGTCGCCCAAGGTGGTGACGGTTGCGTAGGTACACGATTTGAGTTCCATGAGCTATCTCCTTTGCGCCGAGAGTGGTAAACATCTGCGGCAATACAATCTAAACATGTTTAGTGTAATGCAGAATTACAGAACAAGCAGATGAACTCGGTAAACGGTCTAAATGAACACTCAACAAACTACTAAACAGTCGTTTAACACTATCTATCAGGGCTTTTGTTGATGAGTAAACATAGTGCAGAGGCGTCAATCAAAGTAAAAGACCACGTAAATAGCCATATAGCGATAAAGCGACAAATAGGCAATCCCCCTGCCATTCAATTTCGTTCACCCCCGATTTCCTACCGTTCACCGGACTATAGACGGCAAAATTGCCACAAATTAGGGTCTCCGTGTAAACTAAAGCCTGCAAACGTTTAGTAAACACATTGTTTACGACAGCGTATCCAAGGGTTCGGTGGCCGTAAGGGGTTATAGTCGCCGAGCCAAAGGCGTGCCTACGCCCAAACGAGTAGGCACACGATGATATGGGGAGGGGTCCCATGGCAGTAGATAACAAGCAGATTGCCACCGATGTCCTCGAGCTCGTGGGCGGTGCGGAGAATGTTTCCGTCGCCACCAACTGCATGACGCGTCTGCGTCTGACGCTCAAGGACAACAACAAGGCCGACGTGGAGAAGATCAAGAAGGTCAAGGGTGTTCTGGGTTGCCAGTTCGCCGGCAGCCAGCTCCAGGTCATCATCGGCCAGAACGTGCCCAAGGTGCTCGCCGAGTTCGTCGCCATGTCCGGCGTCAAGCAGGGTGCCGCGGTCGACGAGAACCTCGATGCTCCCAAAGGAGAAGTTCGAGCTCAAGAATCTGCCGAACATCATCCTCGACTATCTGTCGGGCTCCATGACCCAGCTGATTCCGCTGCTCATGGCCGGCGGTCTGTTCCGCACCATCGCTGCGGTTCTCGGCCCCACCATGATCGGCGTCCTTTCCGACACCGATCCGACCTACACGTTCCTCTACACCACCCTGTACGAGGCCACGTTTACCTTTATCCCCATCTACCTGGGCTATGCCGCCGCTAAAGCTCGGCGCCTCCCCAGTTCTGGGTATGCTCCTCGGTGGCGCCCTCATGGCCCCGTCCGTCGTGAGCGCAGGATGGCGGCGGAATCATCTCCGTCTACGGGATCCAGATCGCCGCTGCCAACTATCAGCAGTCCGTCCTGCCGATCATCCTTTCGGTGCCTGTCCTCTACTTCGTCGAGAAGTTCTTTAAGAAGGTCATGCCCGACGTGCTCTCCACGGTCTTCACGCCGTTCTGCACCATGATCGTCACCAGCCCCATCGCCTTCATCGTCCTCGCCCGCTCGGCAACGAGATCGGCAGCCTCATCGCCAATGCCCTCTTTGGTCTTGCTGACATGGGTGGCGTCGGCATCCTGCTCGTCATGGCCGTCCTCGGCGCCTTCTGGCAGCTCTTCGTGGTCTGCGGCATGCACATGCCCGTCATCCTGCTCGCTCAGGTTCAGATCATCGCCGCCGGCTACGATCCGTTCGTCTTCGTGTCCACCAACTGCGCCATGGCCGCCGTCTGGGGCTGCGCCTTCGGTGCCTTCCTCAAGATGAAGAACCCCGACGAGAAGGGTCTTGCCCTGGGCTACGTCATCTCCGCCATCGCCGGCGGCGTCACCGAGCCCGCACTCTTTCGGTATCCTCATGCGCTTCCGTCGCACCATGTTCGGTATGTTCATCGGCGGTGCCATCGGCGCTGTGTTCTCCGGCCTCATGGGCGTTACCTATTACCTCGCTGGCGGTGCCTCCAACTTCCTGGTCTTCACCAACTACCTGCAGGGTGGCCAGATGAACACCGTCTGGGCTATCGTCGGTATGGCAATCTCCTTTGTCATCGCCGCTGCCGTCGTCTTCGTCGCCGGCTTCTCCAAGGAGGAGCTCGCCGAGATGGACGAGGAAGAGGCTCCGGCTCTCGCCTAGCGTGTAACGCGCATATCTGAGTAGGCTGAGATGGCCCCCACCGCTCGCCTACATTGACTCAGGGCCCCGCTCGGCATCCGCCCGGCGGGGCTTTCGTTATCGAATCTGCTATCCGATAATTCGACTACGGGTACGGGTGCGGGTACGGGTCGAGAAGAGAAGGAATCGCATGGAACTTGGCAAGCTCGCGGTGAATGACCGCAAGGACGGATTCACGCTCGACGGGAAGCCATGGTTTTGGCTGGCGGATACGTGCTGGAGCGCCTTCACCAGCATCGAGCCGTCCGATTGGGAGTACTACCTCGCGCGTCGCGCTGAGCAGGGCATCAACGTGCTGCAGATCAATACGCTTCCGCAGTGGGATCGCTGCCGCCCGGACCTCGGCATCTACCCGTACCCAGCGAGGACGGGACGGTGTTCGACTGGTCTGTCCCCAACGAGGCGTATTGGGAGCGCGCCCGAGAGATGTGCCGGATGGCGGTCGAGCATGGTATCCGCCCGGCGCTCGTCTTGCTGTGGTGCAACTACATCCCGGGTACGTGGGGGTCGATGATCGCGCAGAAGCTCGGCGCGCCCGTCATGCCGCTCGACGAGATCCGCCCCCATGTTGAGCGCGTCGTGAGGCATCTTGGCGAGTTCGATCCCGTCTACGTGGTTACGGGCGATACCGATTTCAAGTCGGACGAGGCGATTCGCTATTACGAGGAGGGCCTTTCCGCCGTGTGCGAGCTGGCGCCGAACGCCCTTCGGTGCATGCACATCAACCGTGCCAACCGCACGATTCCCGAGCGGTTCATCGATCGTCTGGACTTCTACATGTACCAGCCCGGCCATAATTACGAGGGTCAGAGCGAGGCGTGGAAGCTCCCCGAGGATTTCCGTGCGAGCTATCCCCAAAAGCCCCTGCTGAATTCAGAGCCCTGCTACGAGCAGATGGGAGCGAGCCGCAACGTGTACTGGCGCTTCACAGCCCAGGATTGTCGTGCAAGTGCCTGGTCGGGCATCCTCTCGGGCGCCGCGGCGGGTCTGACGTACGGCGCGCACGGCGTATGGAACTGGCAGACGGCACAGAGCAAGGGATCGGTGTTGGGCGAGGGCTTCGACATGCCGTTCCGTTGGCAGGAGTGCCTGCAGTTCCCTGGCGTGTGGGACTATGGCATGGTGCCCCACGTGCTCAATTCCTTAACCGAGGGCGGCCTTCACGCGGTCGTGCCCGCCCAGGAGCTGCTGGACGATGCCCGCGAGGCCATCCGCGTTGCGCGTGTGGGCGATCGCGTGGTCGCCTACCTGCCGCGTACGACGGCGCTCAAGCTCCATGGGTCGTTTGCCGATATGGAGGCGGTCGCATTCGATCCGAGGACAAGCGCGTGGCGCATCTGCCCATGCGCGTGGACACCCAGACGGGGATGACGCGCGTAGAGCAGCATCCTTTCGGCCACGACGCGCTGGTGATCCTTGAACCGGCCGCGCATTAGGCGGTTTGCTTGTCTGACAGTTGTCTATGCCGCAACGAAGTAATGAAGCCCCAGCGCCAAGTGCGCTGGGGCTTCTTGCCGTGCGGGTCAATCATTTCGCGAACTGAGCGCGTTCGTGACTGACGTGCCTCGAAAATTCAGAAATAATGGCTCGATTTTTCAGAAAAATAGGCTCGAAAATTCGATAAAAGTCGCTCGAAAATTATTTATACTAAATTCATTGCCCGTTCACGCGGAGGTGATATGTATGGGTCTTAAGCCTTCCGGATATTTGCCTCGACTGACAGATTCGATTATCGAACGGAGGATGAAGGCATTCGGCGCCGTGGAGGTTGCCGGTCCGAAGTTCTGCGGGAAAACATGGTCGAGCATGGCACAGGCGGCGAGCATAGCTCATTTGGACGATGCGGGCACTCGTCGCATGGCGGAGCTTGACGTATCTCTAGCACTCGAAGGGCAGCTCCCCCATGTGATTGATGAATGGCAGGACGTTCCGACAGTTTGGGACGCGGTGCGGCGAAGCGTAGACGAGCATGGCAACAAGCGTGGCATGTATCTGTTGACGGGTTCCTCGACGGTCGATAAGAGTAAAGTCTCGCACAGTGGTGCAGGGAGGATAGCGACGGTCCCCATGCGCACCATGAGTTTTTATTCGAGAGCGGGGAGTCAACGGGGGCGGTCTCTCTTCGTGGATTGTTCGAAGGCCAGTTTGTTGGCGGTGTGGCATTGACTGATGTACGCAAGCTTGCCTATGCGATTTGCCGAGGTGGATGGCCCGCGGCGCTCGAGGGCGATGATGAACTGGTCGGAGATATCGCGGCGCAATACCTGGATGCACTATTTTCTGTGAGCGCGGTAAAGGCCGGACTTGATTCGCGCATGGCTCGGAGATGCGCATCGTCGCTGGCGCGAAACATGGGGACGTCCCTGACGTATCGCACGATGTACGCCGATTTGCATGAGGGAGTTGTGCCATCGGGTGTCGCAGCATCGTATTTTCAAAGTGAGCTCGAACCCTACGTCTCGTTTTTCGAGGACCAGTATTTTATAGAAAACCAGGTTGGCTGGGACGCTCCTATCAAATCTAAGTCCAGGATTCGCTCAAAGCCAAAACGCACGTTTACGGATCCCTCACTGCCCGCTTCGTTGCTGGGAATGTCTCCCGAGCGCTTGTTACGCGAGACACAGACATTCGGTACGTTATTCGAGGAGCTGTGCCTTCGTGACGTTCGCGTGTACAGCACCGCATTGGGCACAATGCCGAATCCCATCGTTTCCTATTACGGCGACGCTGACGGGCTTGAGGTGGATATTGTTGTCGAACTGCCTGATGGGAGGTGGGGGGGCATTCGAGGTCAAGTTGAGCGAAGAAAAGGTGCCCGCAGCGGAGGCGAACTTGCTACGCTTGAGGGATAAAATCGCTCGCAACCCAGCGGCGCGCAATGCAGACCCTTCGTTTTTGGCGGTGCTCGTCGGCAAGGCATCATATACGTGGAAAATGCCGAGTGGCGTCTATGTCATACCCATCACGGAGCTTGGAGCGTAGAGTTAACTCAATTTCTGCCGATTTCGATGTTGCGAAAAGTTACCGCGCCGTTATCGATAACCCTCCCATAAGGGGAGGGGAAGAGAACGTCCTCGAATTTGGCCCATTCTGCGGGATAGTCGATTTCATCCGGACGGGCAACCCAGCGCCCCTCAAGGCCATATCGACCATAGCCATCCCTGGATCACCCATGTGAGCTGGCAGCGCTGCGATTTGCAGCGCACCGCCGAGTGCGTGGTCGACTTGCGCGCCCAGTACGGTAAGCCGGTGATCGTTGACGAGGCTGGTTACGAGGGCAACATCAACTGGGGCTGGGGGCAACCTCACCGCCGAGGAAGAGGTTCGTCGGTTCTGGGAGGGCTGCTTGCGCGGTGGCTATGTGACCCACGGCGAGACTTTTGTCGACCGCGGACCCAAGCTCTGGTGGGCGCATGGCGGCAAGCTGTACGGCGACTCTCCCGAGCGTATTGCGTTTTGCCGCTCCTACATGGAGTCGCTGCCGAGTGGAATGGATTGGGTTCCCGACGAGATCGGCGTGATTGACGGACCTTCACCTGGGACGTGACGTGCATGGCCGATTCCATGGGCGAGGGCACCGATGACGTCCTCATGTACTTCGGCTTCTTCCGCCCGGCGTATCGTGAGTTCACCGGAGACGAGGGCAAGCGCTACCAGGTTGACGTTATCGACACGTGGAACATGACCGTCGAGACCCTGCCGCAGACGTTTGAGGGTGCGTTCCGAATCGATCTGCCCAGCCGTCAATACATGATGTTGCGCGTGCGCACGGTCAAGGCGGAGTAGCCGTACTGCCTCGACTCGAGGTTGCCCCCGTTCGGCCGCATTGCGCGCTCGCACGGTGGCCGCACGTCTTACACGGGCGGCATGTAGATGAAGGAAAAAGGGATGGACGAGTTTTTTGGTATTGATATCGGCGGGACGAGCGTTAAGTGGGCGGTCCTCGGAGAAGATTTCTCCATTCGCGAGCGTGGGTCTATCCCAACGGATTTCTCCACTGCGGAAGAGGCGGTCTCGACCCTCATGGAGATCGTCGAGCCGTACGCGGACCGTGTCCGGGCGATTGGCGTGAGCGCCCCGGAGGCATTTACGAGGGGGATCCGGACGGCGTGATCCATCGGGGGCGGTGCGCTCATCTATATGGACGGTTGCCCAGTGGGCAGACTGCTGCGCGAGCGCTTCGACATGCCGGTCGCCGTGGACAACGACGGCAAGTGCTGCGCTCTGGGGCGAGTACGCCGCGGGCGCCCTGCGCGGCGCCTCCACGGGCGTTGTGCTCGCGATCGGCACGGGCATCGGCGGCGGCATCGTCGTGGACGGCAGGGTCCTGCGCGGCGCCAACGGATTCGCGGGCGAGTTCAGCTTCATCCGCAACGACGCGCAGGCGCCGGTCTCCATGGGGAACATCTTCGGCGGGACGGGTAGCTGGCGCACGCTGGTGGCCCTCATGCTCTCCGAAAAGGGCATGGAGGACGACGGCACGGTGGACGGGCGCAGGGCGTTCGAGTGGGTCGCCGCGGGTGACGAGGCCGCACGGCGCGGGCTCGATCGCTACGCGCTCATGTTCGACAACATGTTGCTCAACCTCCAGGCCGTTCTTGATCCGGACGTGTTCGCCATCGCGGGCGGTATCAGCTGCCACCCCGAGCTCATGGAGGCACTCGAGAGGCAGATGGAAGTCGCGCTCTCGGGCTTCGCGGGTCCGCTCGCCGGGTTCCCGAGGCCCAACGTGGTCGCCGCTCAGCTCGGTAACGACGCCAACCTGTACGGTGCCGTTCAGGGCGCGATGCGTCTGGCGCAGTCTTAGCGTGCTGTTGGCTCAACGCGCGTAGAGCAGCATCCCTTCGGCCACGACGCGCTGGTGATCCTCGAACCGCTCGCGTAGGCGTAGCGACCGTGCGGGGCGTGCGACCGACCGTTCAGTGGTAAAACCGTTGACCAAGTCGTGTATGTGCGGCAATATTGCAACGGGCGTCGGCATGTGCCGACGTCCGTCTTTTTACGGGGAGGGAATATGGCCGCCAAGGTGACACTCAAGGAAATCGCCCAAGAAGTGGGATTGTCCCCTTCGGCCGTGTCTTTGGTTCTCAACGACCGCCCGTGCCGCATTTCCGAGGAAAACCGCAAGCGGATCAAAGAGGTCGCGGCGCGCAAACGTTATGTCCCCAACCAAATCGCCCGTAGCTTGGTTATGCAGCAATCCAGGACGTTCGGCCTGATTGTCCCCAACATCGAGAGCCGGTTCTTCTCCTCGCTCGCCCGAAACTTGGAGGTCAGGTGCCGCGAGCGGGGGTATGCCCTCTTCATCATGAATTCCGATGTGTCCTCTGAACATGAGGAAGAGATCGTACGTCTGCTGGTCAATCGCGGCGTGGACGGCCTGATGTTGGTGACGGCGCATGAGATCGATGCCGATGAGCAGCTCGTCGAGAGCCTCGCATCGCTGCCGGTTCCCTTTGGTGATGGTGGACCGTTTTATCGAGGGCGTGAGCTGCGATAGGGTTCGCTTTGACAGCGAGCTTGGCGGTTTTCTCGCCACCGATTGCCTGCTGCAGCAGGGCCATACGCGCATCGCATGTCTAGTTAACACCTCTTCACACACTGGCAACGCGCGCCTTACGGGATATCGGCGTGCACTGGAGTCCCACGGTGTTTCCGTGGATGATTCCCCTGGTGTTCGAGAGCGACTACTATATCGCCGACGGTGCGGCGGCAACGGAGCGGGTGCTCGGCACCGATGCGACGGCGGTCTTTGCGAGTTCGGACAACATCGCTCTTGGAGCGCTGAAGTGCCTGTATGCGCACGGCAAGCGCGTGCCGCGCGATTATTCGCTCGTGAGCTACGACAACTCCGCTGCGGACGCCCTATTCGAGCCGGCTTTGACGGCGATCGAGCAAAACGTCTCGAAGCTCGCCGACAACGCGATGGAACTGCTGTTCTCTCGAATCGGGGAGGGTGCCGACCGCGCATTCGAGGACCGCGTGCTGGCTCCGCGCTTGGTATGCCAGGCAAGTGTCGCACCCATTGCAAACTACCCGCGACCCGTGCGTGCGGACATGCGGCGCGCTGCCGCATGCACCTGCGAGCCGTTCATCCGAACCATATCTAATCAAATTGCCAACAGGATAAACAATAGCAAACAGAATTAAAGGTATTTAGAAAAAACGTTTTACCATTTCTGATAAAACGTTTTATCGTTTACACTCGGCTTAACGATATTCGAAAGGCGGAACGATGTCCCGCCTTTGCGTGGGAGGAATAAGCCATGACTCAACCCGTGATCGGCACCCCGTGGACCAAGCTCGACGGTCCGGTGAGCGCGGAGGCGCTTTCCGGCGTGGATAAGTACTGGCGCGCCGCCAACTACCTGTCCGTCGGCCAGATCTACCTGCGCTCCAACCCTCTCATGCGCCCCGATTGGACCGATGCCAAGACGGGGGGCAGCGCGATTTCGGCCGCATCGACGTCAAGCACCGTCTGGTCGGTCACTGGGGCACCACCCCGGGCATGAACTTCCTGTTCGGCCACGTCAACCGCTTCATCGCCGACCATCAGCAGAACGCCATCTTCCTGATGGGCCCCGGCCACGGCGGCCCGGCCGGCACCGCGCAGTCCCTGCTCGACGGCACCTACCGCGAGATCCGCCCCGACATCACCAATGACGAGGCCGGCCTGCAAGAAGTTCTTCCGCCAGTTCTCCTATCCCGGCGGCATCCCGAGCCACTTTGCGCCCGAGACGCCCGGCTCCATCCACGAGGGCGGCGAGCTCGGCTACACGCTCAGCCACGCTTACGGTGCCGTCATGGACAACCCGAGCCTGCTGGCCGTGGCCGTGGTGGGCGACGGCGAGTCCGAGACCGGCCCGCTCGCGACTTCTTGGCAGTCCAACAAGCTCGTGAACCCCAAGACCGACGGTATCGTCCTGCCGATCCTGCACCTCAACGGCTACAAGATCGCCAACCCCACCATCCTCGCCCGCATGTCCGACGAGGAACTCACCAAGTTCTTCGAGGGCATGGGGTACGAGCCCCACTTCTTCGTCGCCGGATTCGACAACGAGCCGCACGCCTCCATCCATGCGCGCTTCGCAGGCCTGCTTGAGGAGGTCTTTGACGAGATCTGTGACATCAAGGCCAACGCCGAGATGGTGACGAGACCCGTCCCGTGTACCCGATGATCGTCTTCCGCACGCCCAAGGGCTGGACATGCCCCAAGCAGATCGACGGCAAGAAGACCGAGGACTCCTGGCGCGCCCATCAGGTGCCGCTGGCGGACGCCCGCGACACCCACGAGCATTTCCGCGTGCTGCGCTCTTGGCTGCGCTCTTATGAGCCGGAGGGGCTCTTCACGCCCGAGGGGCAGATCCGCGATGAGGTCACGGCGTTCATGCCCGAGGGGGAATCTGCGCATCGGCGCCAACCCCAACGCCAACGGCGGCAAGGTGCGTCGCGAGCTCGAGCTGCCCGACGTCCGCGCTCATGAGGTCCCGGTGGCGGAGAAGGGTCACGGCTGGGGCGCGACCGAGGCGGCGCGCGTGTTTGGTGCCTACACCGCCGACGTTCTCGCCGCGAATGACGACTTCCGCATCTTCGGCCCCGACGAGACGGCGTCGAACCGCCTGCAGGACGCCTACGCCGCCACCAAGAAGCAGTGGCTCGCGGGTCATTACGCGGATGCCGACAACGACGACCTGCTCGCGCCTTCGGGCCGCGTGATCGAGCAGCTGTCCGAGCACCAGTGCGAGGGCTTCCTCGAGGCCTATGTCCTCACCGGCCGCTCCGGCGTGTGGTCAAGCTACGAGAGCTTTGTCCATGTGGTCGACTCCATGGTGAACCAGCACTGCAAGTGGCTCGAGGCATGTCGCCGCGAGATCCCGTGGCGCGCTCCGATCTCCGGTCTGAACATCCTGCTCTCCAGCCACGTCTGGCGTCAGGACCACAACGGCTTCTCGCACCAGGATCCCGGCTTTGTCGACCTGCTCCTCAACAAGGCCAACGACACCCATGTCGTCAACGCCTACTATCCGTGCGACGCCAACATGGCGCTCGCCGTGGCCGGAGCGCGTCTACCAGTCCACCGACTGCGTCAACGCCATCTTCTGCGGCAAGCAGCCCGCCCCGACCTTCGTGACCGTGGGCGAGGCGCGCGCTGAGCTCGAGGAGGGCCTGGCCGCTTGGGAGTGGGCGAGCACTGCAGAAAACCTGGAAGACGCCGACATGGTCATCGCCACGTGCGGTGATGTGCCCACGCTCGAGGCGCTTGCCGCCGTGGACCTGCTACGCGGCCATGGTGTCAAGGTGCGGTTCGTGAACGTGGTCGACCTGCTTAAGATCCAGAACGCCTGCGAGAACGATCAGGCGATTTCGGACGACCGCTTCACCGAGTTCTTCGGCACGGGCGAGAAGCCGGTCCTGTTCTGCTTCCACGCCTACGCCGGTACGATTCGCCGTCTGGTGTGGGCGCGCCCCGGCCATGACGCTTGGTGCGTCCATGGCTACGAGGAGAAGGGCTCCACGACCACGCCGTTCGACATGCTGCGCCTGAACAACATAACTTTTGAGTAGAACACTCCGCATTTTTTTGCGTTTGCCCCGATAATAGGTTGCCAGTTTGATTGCGCGGCCGGATGCGGCCGGCGCCCGGACTTCGTGAGATTTGGGAACCCATGCCGCACGGACTGCACATTCGCCTGCCTAAGAACCTCTGTGCTTGAGGAACGCCTCGAGCGCTATTCCGCCGTCATCGAGACTCAACCCGTATGGGTGTGGGCAGGGCGTTGGCACGTGACTGTGCCCCCGTGGATCCCGCGTTCAAGGAGGTCCGTCTCGACCCAAGGGCCGAGGCTGCCCTTTCACCGTGGGAGATGGCGCGTCGCGAGCCGGACGTCCTGTTCCTCGGCATGGATGCGGAGCCAATCTGTATCGCCCACGCGGCGCAGGCGGGTTGCAGAGCGGCCTTCCAACGTACTTTTCATCCCAGGTACGGGCATGCATCACGGAGATGTTCGTGCCTGGCGAGCTCGTGCATCTACCTCAACTTCCCCACACCGTTCCCGCGGAAGAAGGAGTCTCACAAGAGTTTCCGTGAACTTCGAACGCCTCATGGACTACCGCCGCGTTCTGCGCGATGGGGGAGAGGTGCGTCTGCGCACCGATAGCCAGCCGCTGTTCGATTTCGCGTCACGCAGCTGCCCATCGCCGGTTGGCAGAGACCGTATTGGAGCAGCCTTTGACGCTTCGTGCCGATCGTCCCGATGACCCCACGAGCGAGTATGAAGAAGACTGGGCGCCAAGGGGCGCGCGTGTGCTCGTACATCGCCGTGCCGGGGCCTGAGCCGGAGAATCCGTTCAGACGGCCGAGATGAGCCTCGCTGCCTATATTGCCGAGGACCTCTCTGCCTATGACGGATACGCGCCGCATGGCATGGAAGCTACGGTGACCAACCTGCGCAACCGCGCCGCCAAGAAGAACGGGACTGGGCCGACGGCATCACGCTCTAACGCGATGACGTCGGAGTGGGACCAGACGAACCTGTCCCTTGGTCCCTAGATGCGCTTGATGCTCTGGGCGCTGGACTATCGTGGTGTGCAGCATTGTGATGCAGGGGGGGGGCGAATGTCCGTCCGTCGTCTGCTCGAACAGGCGACGCACGGCCATTCTCGCCCATCTTGTGACGTGGCACGTGCACGCTTGAGAGCGTTGGCTGGATTACCTCGGCAGAGCTGCTCGTCGTCAAAAACCCATCACGGAGACGTCGTTCGGCACGGACTCCGTGCGCGTTGAGCGCGCGGATGAGGCCAGCCGCGGCCACGAGGTCGTTGTCGCAGAAGAAGGCCGTGGGCAGTGTGTGGGGATTGTCGTCGAGCCACGCATAGCTCTCGAGATAGCCCTGCTCGGGAAGGGTCCATTTAGTAGGGTGTTCTTCTCGTCAAGGGCAGGCACATATCCTCGAGCACGTGAGCGGAAGCCCCGCTCACGCTGGGGAAGTTCTGATTCGCGTGCAGGGAGCCCCAGCCGATGCGCTCGTGGCCCTTCTCGGCAAGAAGGGTCGTGGCCGGTAGGCGGGCTCGTTGGCGATCGTGACGCAGTCAGGGCGAGCTTGTCGCTCCAGCCGTCAAGAACGACGAGTGGCAGGTCGGTCCTCGAACAGGGCGTACTCGTCGTCGCTGGTCATCTCCGTGGCGAGCAGGATGACGCCGGCGTTGGCATTCTGCGCGAGCTCTGCCACGGCGTCCTTGCGCGTGGAGGGGTTCGTGAGGTCGAGCGCGTCGTCATGGACGCGCCTTGGCGAGCGATGCCCGGCGCTTCATCCCCGCGTAGACGCCGGGTGGAAGGGCTCCTGTCCGGCATGCGCCCCGTGACGCGTGCGACGGCGAAGATGACGCGCTCGAGCTGGTTTGCGCGATGGTAGCCCATGTGCTGTACGGCGTCGAGGCCCGGGTCGGGACCTGCTCGATAACAACGGCCTGAGCGGCCAGTACACCATCACCAGCGCCATCGGCGAGGTCCTCCCAGTGCGGATGCCGACCTCGCCGTTGCCACCACGGCCGCGCCCGCCGGCATCCCGCCCGGCTGTGAGCGGCGTGCCGTTCACCACGATTGGCAGCGGCGGCAACATGGCGCAGATCCCCGACGTGCTCGGGCGAAGCGGTGACCGGCGTTCCGGCGACATCGCCGGTCGCTTGAACGATTGGAGCCTACGCCATCGCCGCGCTGTGGGCCCATCCCCCCTCTCTGCCCACAGCGGGCACCCCCGTACCCAAAGCCCATGGGGGCACGGGGTACCCTGGTTCGTTTTTTGCAAGAGAAAGTAAGGAAGGTATTACATGGACGCGATTATCTCTGTTCTTCACGTTCCTGCAGGGCCTTGGCGTCTCAGTCATGATGCCGATTGTCTTTACGATCACGTTGCTGCCTGGCGCTGGGTTTGGCAAGAGCCTGAAGCGTCGGCCTCGCGGTCGGTGTTGGCTTCATCGGCCTGAACTCTCGTCATTAACCAGCCGCTGTTCGGCACCTCCATCGGACCTCTGGTCCAGAGAGATGATTCACCGCTTTGCCTGCAGCCTCCACCCATCGACGGCTGCCTGCCGGCGCCGCAATTTTCGGGGCACCACGGTTGGCCTCGTCATCATCTGGCGCTCATCGTCAACCTCATCCTGGTGCTCGCGAACCCTCACGCAGACCGTGAACGTGGACATCTGGAACTACTGGCACTTGTGGGCTCGCTCGTCGCCAACATCATCACGGGCAACATCACGTTTGGCTTCCGCCCGCCATCATCGACGAGACCATCCTGCTTCGTTCTCGCCGATGCCACGGCCAAGGACTGCCAGAAGGTTCTGAACATGCCGGGCAGCTCCCATCCGCAGGGCTTCTGCCTGCGCCGGTCGTGTCCTCAATCAATACCGACCATATCCTGGTGTGCGTGACATCGACATCGACGTCGAGTCCATGCAGAAGAAGTTCGGCATCTTTGCAGCCCTGTTCATCGGTTCGTCATCGGCCTCATCAGGCGCCATCGCCTACTTCGACGGCCCGACATCGCGCCGCTCCATCACGAGCATCCTCACCTGCGGCGTCGCTTCCTCGGTGCCGTGCTCGGCTCTCATCCCGCGTATGGCCTCCCTTGCTCTCATGGAGGGCCTGCTGCCCATCCTTCAGAGGCAGCCTCCAACTTCATCCAGAACAAGGTGAAGAACCGCGGCCAGATGTACACGGCCCGCCACGCCGTCGGCCACCCTGTCACGCCAGCCACCCTCATCTGCATCCCGCTCATGGTGCTGTTCGCCGTCGTGCGCTGCAGCCCCGGCAACCAGACGCTTCCGTTCGTTGACCTCACCGCTGGCGTTCCGCATGCCGCCGTCGCTGCCCGTCTCCAAGGGCAACGGTTTCGCGGCCTGGTCATCGGCCTTCTTTATCTCCGCCGTCATCATGGCCCTGCCGATTCACCGCCCTCGCCCCGCTCATCACGCAGCCGCCCAGCCGGTTTCGACATCAGCTCCGCCGTGTGGGTGCCACCGCGTTGCTGGCTCCAGCCTGCTCGTACCGTGCTCTCCGATGGCTCGCCGCCTCCGGCATCTTCGTACTGCTGTCCACGATCAACCCGATTAGTCGGTCTTCGTCGCGACGGCCGCCGTCGTATGTCCATGGTCAAGTTCAAACCAAGCGCATCGCGCTCGGGCGAGGCCGCCGAGCCCATGCTGGCCTCTGCCCAGGCGTAGGCGATTCGCATGACCGAGAAGGAGCTGGGCGGCGTGCCGGGGAAGCAGGAGGGGCACGCCCATACGTAGCCACGATCGGCGCCGCTATCTCATCGACGCTGTTTCCACCCGTGTCCGCAGTGGCTGCCGTTGTCCGTCATCCTTGTTCATTGGGCCGGCGTGCTGCCGCCGCTCATGCTCCTTTGTCATGGTGTCGTGCGCGTGCCTCGCTCATGAACGCGTTCGGCCCATTCACCCCCCCCCCCCCCGCGTCACCGTGGTCGTTCGATGGCGAGTCGCCGCGCTTCCCCGACGTTCGGACACGTGGACGAGTACCCGGCTGGCTCCATCACGCGTTCGTGAACCCCACGCCGGAGGGCCTGCGCATCTGGCCGCCCGCGTGACTCGTCGCCGTGCGTGGGCGCTACTGTCTGCGGCGACATGTACGACACGGGACGGAACAAGGAGCCCGTGTACGACCTCTGCATCTCCTTCTCGCCGGAAAGCCTGGCTGCTGCGGACTAGGCCCTGGGAGGCAGGAGCAATGTAACTGAACGAAGTGGCCACTGG
>VOFI01001822.1_pt1 | contig 30266 bp, 46 predicted proteins | sample 5384131 | NCBI WGS metagenome assembly VOFI01 (sample SAMN12384728, study PRJNA508395) | human gut metagenome | isolation source: healthy gut H | host: Homo sapiens
CAGCGCAACGGCTAAATCCGCAATGGTCGTATCCCTCTGTCTCTCCTGACCGATGAGAAGTGATTGCTGTGAAACCAGCTTTATGGGCCATGTTTATGGCTTCCAACGTCTCTGAAATGGTTCCGATTTGGTTTAGCTTAATTAAAATAGAGTTGCCACAATGGTCCTTAATTCCTTTGCAGAGACGTTTCGTATTGGTGACGAAAAGGTCGTCGCCCACCAGCTGTATTTTTGCCGCCCAGTTCCTCAGTCATCTGTTGCCAGCCCTGCCAGTCTTCTTCGTCTAAGCCGTCTTCAATGGAAGATATCGGATATTTTTCGCAGAGAGCCTTCCAATGGGCAATTAATCCATCTGCGGTAAAATGCAGACCACTCTTAGGCAGCAGATACTGTCCTCTCTTCTCACACTTCCATTCGCTGGCGTTGCATCAATGGCAAGGACAATATCTTCTCCCCGCTCTATATCCGCACAGGTTGATTGCCTCCAGAATATAGTTGATTGCTTCTTCATCACTGGATAAATCCGGTGCAAAACCGCCTTCATCTCCTACAGCCGTAGCTAGGCCTTTGACTTTAAGAGGGTTGCCAAGCCATGGAACACCTCGCTGCACTGGCGCAGGCCTTCACGAAAGCTTTTGGCTCCTACGGGCATAATCATAAATTCCTGCACATCGACTGTATTCCGCATGGGCGCCGCCGTTTAATATATTCATCATTGGCACTGGCATCTGGTTTCCATTGACGCCACCTAAAAAATCGGTAAAGAGGCATTTGTAAAGCGCTTGCGGCGGCTCTGGCACAGGCGATAGATACCGCAAAGGATGGCGTTTGCCCCCAAGCTCGACTTATCTTCTGTTCCGTCTGCCCTGATCATGGCCAAATCGATGGAGGAAAGATTATATGCATCCATACCCAGTCAAGGTTTCACAAATTACGGTATCAATATTTTTACTGCCTGCAGCACGCCTTTTTCCGCCATACCTCTGCGGGTCGCCGTCCCGCAGCTCCAGTGCTTCAAATTCACCTGTCGAAGCGCCGCTCGGCGCCGCACCTCTGCCCATGGTCCCATCTGACAGCCTCACCTGTAAAGCTTCCAACGGTTGATTCCCCTGGAATCTAAAATCTCGCGGCCTTTTACTGACTCTATCGTAACTCTATTCATAATGTACTACTTCCCCTTTCAAATTTCCTGCAAGTTGTCTGTTTTTATTATATCCCCCTTGATCTCTGCTAAACCACTAGATGTAACGGAAGACACACTTTGCATATACTATTTCATAGAGGAGGAAAACTATGAATACGCAATATCAATTAAGCGACGTCGCTAAAAATTACTTATCAGCATATCATTGCATCCTTGATGAAATGATCAAAGGGTATCTTCAATGGCTCCATGACTGACAGCATCTCGGGAAATTTTTATCGTGCAGATGATTCCACACCACATGGCAGCCATCGAAATGTCACACAACATCCTCAAATATACGACCAATATCCCCCTGCAGAATATCGCATTAAATATCATTACATCTCAGACGGAAAGCATTGAAAATCTGCGCCAAGCGCAGGGATCCTGCAGTGAACTGAAAAACTGCGAGTTTGGATGTACGTCTCTATCAGCATAGGGTCAACCAGATTTTACAGACCATGTTTCAGGATATGAGCAACGCCCGCGATACAAATAGAATCAACTGTGATTTTATGTGGAAATGATTCCACATCACAGAGGCGCTGTAGAAATGTCAAAAAATGCACTGCAGTTCGACATCTGCCCGCAGCTAAAACCGATACTGGATGCAATCATTACCTCCCAGCAAAAGGGAATTCGGGAAATGCAGCATCTTTTTAAAAGTGCCTTGGCTGTTAATCCGTCACAATCCAGCACTTGATCTAAAAAATCCCTTGTGTCTTTTTAATTAAATTGAAAAGTATCAAGGGATTTTCTTATCGTCCTATTGTTAATACCACCGCACCATCGGCAGCTCATTATTAATTCCTTTTGTCATGAGAACTTGATGCAAGTCGATGACTCCATTGTGAAATGTTGCCGCACAGGATGCCAGATACAGTTCCCACATGCGCACAAAACGCTGATCGAACATGGCGGCAGCTTCGTCTGCGTGTTCTCTGAAGTTTCTCAGCCAGCAGAGCAGCGTTCGGTTGTAATGGAGTCTCAGATTCTCCACATCCTGGGTATGAAACCCTTCCTCAGACGCATAGGCGAGAATTTCTCTGAGGCTGGGTACAACGCCGCCTGGGAAGATATATCTCTTGATCCATGGATCTCCGGCGTGCTTTTTAAGGCGCTGATAAAATGCAGCAGGAAAAGTCCGCCCGGTTTCATGACTTTATTTACACAATCTATAAACAGCGGATAGTGATCACGCCCTACATGTTCTACCATGCCCACGCTGACGACCCGGTCAAAGGCCATACCACACTTCGGCAAGTCTCGATAGTCCATCAGTTTCACCGTCAGCAGATCTTCAAGTCCTTCCGCCGCAATCCTTCGGTTACATTCTTTTGTATTGTTCTTCACTGAGCGTGATTCCTGTGCCGCGGATTCCATACTTCTTCGCAGCTGTAATTAAAAGGAACCCCCAGCCGCAGCCGATATCTAATAGTGACATCCCTTCTGCAGATGCAATTTCTCCAAAATATATTCAATCTTGTTCACTTGCGCTTGATAGAGGGTATCGTCTGTATGTTTAAAGTATCCGCAAGAGTAACTCAAAGTCTCATCCAGCCACAACTTATAGAAATCGTTACCGATGTCATAGTGACTACGCACTTCCTTCTCCTGATTTCGTTTTGTTGCCGCTGTGAAAATCAACTTTTTTTCAGCGCACTTTGATCTGTAGAAAATTTGTTCATCTGACCGAGAAAATGGTCGAGAGCCTCGTAGAGATCCCCTTCTATCTCCAGTTCCTGATCCATGTAAGCCTCACCTAGAGCCAGAGAGGTACTTCTTATCAGTTCTGACAGAGGTATCGACTTTTGAAATTTAACGGTGAAGGCTGGTTCCCCCTCTCCAATCAGATATTCTCTGCCGTTTACCTTTACGACAAACGGGTTTTCATCAAACTTCCTTAAAAAGGATATCAGCACATTTTCTTCTAGCAATATAACTTCCCTTCTTTCTTCCATAATTGTGGTTATTATAACCATTTCTCAAAAAAATTCTATTATTTTCAGATAATTCACTTGACATTTTTAACTGTAACTTTTATAATTACAGTATAAACTGTTACTTTACAAATTACAGATCGTCGACGATACGATTTTCCATGAACAGAATTCATGGTCAAAGGAGGAAGAAAAATGAAACGATTATCCCTTATACTGGCTCTGGTGCTCTCCTGCGCCTTGCTGTTATCAGCCTGCGGCAACGGAACCTGTCCAATGGAGCGCAGAAACGCACAAAAAATGGAAAAGCAGGAAACCAGCAAAGCCTATCACAAGATTACTGCAGAAGAAGCAAAAGAAATGATGGATCAGGGCGATGTTACCATTGTCGATGTACGTACAGAAGAAGAATATGCCGAAAAGCATATTCCAGGCGCAGTTCTCGTGCCCAACGAGTCCATTGGAGAGGATGCGCCGGCAGAATTGCCAGATAAAAATGCCGTCCTCCTCCTTCACTGCCGTACCGGCATCAGGAGCAAAGAGGCGTCAGATAAATTAGTTTCCCTTGGATATAAGCATATTTATGACTTCGGAGGAATCGAAGACTGGCCTTATGACACAGAAAGTGAGCAAAGATAATGAATACGAGAGAACATGAAACCGTGAAAATGAGAGGAAGTGCCGATGTATCTTATCTTGGCCGTACCGTTGATGAAATGATTTGGGAATTTATGGAGCAAGAGGAAATCCCCGGTCTGACCCTGGCCATCGTCCAGGCACCCTATATTCCAAGAGTCGTAGGTTACGGCCTTTCAGACCCAAAGCAAAGGAGACTGGCCTCTGCTAATACCTTATGGCCTGCTGGCCCGATTTCCCAGGCTTTTGCTGCCGTGGCTGTCATGCAGTTGCACGAGGACGGAAAAATTGCAGATGGACGACAAAGCCTCTCAATTTATTCCGCAGTTACCTGAAACTTGGCAGGAAATCACAATCCTGCAGCTGCTGCGCCACGCGTCGGGTCTTTCCGACTACAGGGCGTCAGAAGGCTTTGACCTTTCCAGACAGTGGTCTTTTTCAAAATCTGGTCGATCTCGTCGCAGAAGAACCTCTGCAGTTTGTGCCAGGTTCTTCCGTCATACAGAGTGCAACGAACTTCCTGCTTCTGACAGAAGTCGTAGAAAGAGTCAGTGGAAAATCCTATCACGATTTTGTCACGGAACGCCAGATTGAATATCTCGGTCTTCGTCACACCGGCTTTTTGCGAAGATCTGAAAGACTTTACCTACGAAGATATCTTCTGACAGAGAACATCCATCAGCTATTTAAAAAAGATGGAACGTACATAGACCCGACCGAGCCTGCCGCCAGTTACGATGAGCAGGGCGAACTGGTTCCTCGTATTCCATCGTCAGCCCTGCGTGGATTCTCTGATGTCTGGGCTTCTGCCATGGACATATCCACCTGGGATATCGCCTCGCGGGCGCAGTGCTGATCCACGATCCCGAAAACCGCGCTTTGATCTATGCGCCGTGGCAGCTGCCTGATGGTCGGGAATTTCCTGCCGTTGCGGGATGGCAGTTTTACAAACATCGCGGCCTGATGGACATCAAAGGTTCTATACCCGGCTATTCGATGTTTCTCAGCCGATTCACCGACTCTGCAGAACTGGTCTGCGTCACCCTGATGGCAAATAAAGAAGGGGTGGATTTCACCAACCTGGGCCGTCGCATTGCTGGCGCCTTTGGCGACCTGCTCGACCAATTACGACGACAACAAGCTCTACCTTCTGGAAGGACAGTTTTCCGTGGATGAAACAGTGCGCCGGCTAGAGGCGGAACTTGCAAAACGTGAAATCCCGGTGTTCGCCAAGTTCGACCACGCGCAGAACGCGGCAGATGCAGGTCTTGCATTGAGACCGACCACAGTCCTGATCTTCGGTTCACCAAAGGTAGGCACGGGGCTGATGCAGGCAGATCAAAAGCATCTCTTTGGAGCTTCCTCTTAAAAATCTCTGTGTGGGAAGATGAAGCTGGCAGCACCTGGTTAGCATTTCCGCGGATTGCTGCCATGGCATCGGACTACGGTTTAGCACGACATCCGGCAGTATCTAAAAATGGAAAAGCTCATGGAAGAACTGGTGCAGACAGCAGGAAACGCATATGCCAAATAGATGGCAAAGTGCGTTCTTTGACCTTCCATGTATGACAAAAATGACAGGCCAGGCTGCCTGTCACCATAGAATCATTATTGCAATATCATCTACCTAGAACATAAGGAGAGGCAGTATCACGGTCAAAATTTCTGTTTGCCGTAATGCAGCCCCCTCCTTTGCTCTTTCTTTCCTCATGTGTTTACTGTCTTTTTTAATGTAATAGTACGCACTTTATATCGCACATTGGGTAGTTTTGGAATGTCTTACCAATGGGAAATCAGCGATTTTCTTCATATAACCTAATTCCATTTTGAATATCTGGCTTTAGTATAAACTTTCGAATAAGTAGTTCCCCTTCACCAAATCATTCTCATAGAAATGGATTTCTTTCTTTAAGTTCTGGGGAACAATATTGATTTCTATGCCGACAGCCTCTGGGATTCCAGTATCAATAGTAACTGCACCGTCAGCATATATTTTGCTCATCCCATTCATGGCAAATCCTGCCCTTGCCATCATAGCCCCCATTTTGCCAGGCATATATTCCAATTTGCCTTTACTATTGACATATACAACTGGTACGGCAAAGGCGTCGGCATATTTTCTGCAAAAAGTAATCGTTACTTTTGCGTTCTTTATCCGGCTTTTTAGGATTTGCCGGACAGCCATGAGGAAAAGGATCAATGACAATTCTGTATTTTTCACTTTCTCATAGAAGTGTTTTCGTTTTGCATCATAGCAAATAGCGACACCGACATTGCCAAAAGGTGTCTTAATGATAGGATGAAACCATCCTCGTTTAAATACAGCAGACTCTCCTTCAGATTTCGTAACAGTTCCGTAAAGACCGTCTGGTCCCACAATCATATACCGATTGTAATAATCGCCATTTTCCTTATCCAAATAGCCAACGCCAATGTAAGTATGATATTTGCCCGCCAGCGCTGTTGCCCATGAAGAAGTGTCTTTTCCACAATCATCGGCATATTGCCAAATCTTTTGACTGGCCATATAACTGCAAACCGCAAGTTCAGGAAGCACAACAAAATCTGGTCTGTCAAGTTTCGCTATCAAGTCCTCTATGTAAATCTTGCGCTGGGCAATTCCTTTTATGTCATTATTCAGTTCAAGTGTAAAGATTCGCATGATTCTCACCTGCCATTTACTATCTATAAAACGCCTCTCTTCTGTTTTTTTATCTCAATGGGTTCACCAAGGTTTATTTTCACACAGATTGTTCCAATGATAAACGATTTTATCACAATCAAGTGTGATTTGACATTCTATGTGGAAAGATGCGTGATTCATCCATATCCAGCATTGATACAGTACATCCCTATCGCTGTGATATTCATTGATGAATTCCAATTCCCACTTTCCACAGTTGATATTAGCCATTAATTGTTCAACGCTTAGGGATACTCTGTTTGTGCTTACCAATCGCCGGAAAATACGGTGCTCTTTGAAAATGTAAATGTCTGACACATCAAAATGAACAATCTGTACTTCTGATTTATCTGTTCTTACTGTATTTTTCAAAGGATTTCGTTCATCGTCGGAAGAAATCCAAAAATCCGTCATCAAAGATGAAAAGCAAATCATTCTCACGAATAGCCATAGCTGTAGCTCTGCAGTCATGTAACGATATAAAACCATGCATATTTTTCGTCTGAATTTCTCCACATTGTACCATCCAATCTGAATTATCTTCTGTTCAACTCCCCAGCAAACTGGGATTGATCAATCCAAAGCTACAAGGTCAGACTGTTCATAACCGTTATGCCCTTGCAATTGTTTTTATATTTCCAACACTTAATTGCATCCTCTAAAGTTTTCCCTCGGTTGTCCGCAAAAAAAGCTCGGATATAGGTGTTATACTCAAATTGTTTATCAATTTGTGTCTTTCCTTTTTTCTTCTCTTCAAGGATTTGATCATAAGCTGCCATAGCTTCCTTATAACTTTTTCCGGCATTGTTTTTCAACCATTTTTTGAAAAGCCACATTAAATGAAAAGCTGCTTCCGATATGTTCTTTAAAAAATGCCCGATGCTTTTCCGAACAAATAAAATCAACTTCGATTATCGTATCTTCGCTAATATCGGATACTGTCATTACTTTTTCGCTTTACTTTTGAAGGTGCTTGAATTTCGCCGGTATCAAGAAAACAAGCAATTCTATCTGTTATTTGCAGCTTTCCACCAGAAACAGGCAGACCGTTTTTCCTGCAAAAGTCTACTAATTCTTCTTTCAAATAATAGAAATCACGAAATGTTTTGCTATCTAAATTTTTATCTAAAACAGGTCTTTCAGTCATCATGTTCCCCTTTTCAAATTCTAAGTTAACGAGTATATATTACGTATCAGCACTGAAACATGTACTATTTCTTGGGATATCTTAAATATCCTGTTTTCTTTTTTGATCCAGCATCTTTATACTTTCCAAATAATCCTTTTCCACACTGCTCAGCGTCTTTGCCTTATACTTTTTATACTCGGTCTGAGCCTTTTACATGGCCTGCAAATAACTGACCGTACCCTTTCCGGTGAGAAGATTTTTCTCCTGTGGAAGTCAAAATCCCATCCAGATAACTCTTTGCAATCTTTGCTTCTCGCAGTGTCGGTTGTTTCCTTGAAAATGACATCAATCCCATGAAGTCTTTTTCCGCATCCGCACGATGATAAATTACCTCTTGATATGTTTATTCATCAGAAGCAGTATAGGCAAATTTTGCCCACACTGAATTTTCTCCAATTCGCCTTCTTTGAATATATTTCTCACATGTTTTCCGATAACGCTTTTGTCCCTCTGAAATAATTCAGCCATCTGATCAATAGACAGCCACACTGTTTCATCATACATATTGACATCTATTTTGGTCAAACCATCTTCAGTCAGATAAATCAGCATTTTTCCATAATTGTCCACTGCGGTATCCCCCCTAATTTTATCGTTTTACAGCAGCAATAAGCATTTGTATCATTCGGATTGATTTTTTTGCCTGTTCTTCCAGCTCCAGCAAAAACTTATCATAATCAGACATGAATAATCGGTCTTGCACAATACGATACTTTTTCGAACTCAGTTTCTGCATGAAGTTTTGCCTGCTCTGCACTGATCTTACCAGCGTCTGTCAGTATCTCGTTACCGTTAAATTCAAGAAAGCCGTCCAGCCGTTTTGCCCAGTCTTCCATGCTCATGGGAATCTGTCGTTCAGCCTGTAACTCCGCATAATCAAGGTACAAGTTTACAATTCTTTCCATATAGGACATTTCCTTATCACTCAGATAGTTCTTCGCAATTGACACATCTGTCTTGACAATTTTCCCATCTGGAGCAGCCTCCCAAGTAGTCAACCCCATATGTTTTTCTCTGTATCGGCACGCTCCACAATCAACTCTGCTGCTGTGTGCCTGTGAACCGCCCAGTGCATTTTGTTCTGCACTGTCTGGAAAAACTGCCTAGTTGTCTTCGCATCCTTATCGTAATCAAAGGCTGTGGCATAGAGGTCTGTGATTTTTTTGATAAAATTTACGCTCAGAAAGACGAATTTCACGGATATTCTGCAGCTGACGCTCAAAATATTCATCTGTGAACATATGCCCCTTTTTCAGCCGTTCCTTGTCCATCGTCCATCCCTGAATGGTGTAATCTTTGACGATTTGCCCTGACCACTTACGGAAACGGACAGCACGGTCATTATTGACCTTGAAGCCGACTGCAATAATCATCTGGAGATTATAATGCTTTGTACTATACTGTTTTCCATCGGCAGCAGTTATAAAGTATTTCTTTACAACTGCCTCTTCTATCAGTTCGTCATCATCAAATATCTTCTTAATATGCTGCCCGACGTTCTGCACTGACACATCATAAAGTTGCGCCATCATCTTTTGTGTCAGCCATATATTTTCATCTTCGTAGCGCATTTCCATACTGTCAGAACGATCTCCAACTGCCGCAACATAGGTCAAATATTCAGCCGCAGAGCTGTGTATCGTTATTTCCTCTTTTTTCTTTTGGGCATGGCTGTCCTCCAATTCATCATCTTTTCTTTTCATAAATAATCTTGTCAACTGAAAAATCACTTGAACACCTTGTCCAACTCCTCAATCATTAATTCCGGCTGAAATATCGAAGTCTCACAATGTGCTTTTTCCCGCGAAACATTTTATAACTGTATCCGGGTAGTTTTTCAGCATGAATTTTGCAGACTTCTTTGCCAACATTTCATTTGCGGCTGTTCCATGATAGAAATATATTTTCGTATTTGGTGTATCTATATTACTTGATAATTTGATAACTGCAACGCTATTAATACAGTTTGAAATAGTAGTATCCGTCATATTGTCGAGCACCTGCAAAAAAAAGTCAGCAAGATGTTCTTTGAAAATGATGTTATTGACCGCTTGCTTCAGCGTTTTTCTTATCTCTTTTCTGCGTTTTATGAGTGATATTCAGATAGAAACTAGTCATCATCTTTCTGACGACAGTGGGGAAAAGATATAAGGGGCGTCCCATCAAAAAAGTACATTTTTCAATACTTAGTCTTTGATTCTGCCACAATGTCGCTGCTAGTACACCGCCCATAGACATACCGTAGATAGCATATACCTTTTCATCATAATGAGAAATATAGTAATCTTCAAGTACTCTAGCTTCCTCGGAAAACGAAATAAAATCTTCCTTGCAGTTTGGATTGTGCCCGGACATGATTGGAACGATGATGTGAAAGTCCTTTTTATAGTGTTCAATATACGGATTCCATATTTGATAAGGATATTGAAATCCATGTATCAGGATGATTTTTCTGTTACATGGATTTCCGAATTCTAATATTTCCATTCAGCTGCACCTCCTTATATTCTAACTTTATGAACAAGTATATTTTTCTTTCTGCCGCTTCATAAATGTTTCCAATCCATACTGACGAACAAACTCGCCTTTGATGCAGTCTTTGATCTTGCATTTACGGCAGATTATCCCTCCGCTATTTAACTCTCCGATAAACTGGAATTTTATTATATCTTCAAATTTCCATATACATGAATGAAATGCACAATTTCAAATATGATACTTGTTCCAAGTAATACCCAATTTTCTCTCCATAGACCGATACCAGCATAATATAACGGTGGTAATGCAACAAGGAAGAACATTATTACTCCAAATGACTGATGTCCGTTAAAATATAATCCCCAGCCAAAAGAAATTAAGTAATAAAGAAATTATCATAATATAGAACCCGATTTTAGTAATCCCTTTTCCTATGCTTACCAAATCTCTGTTTTCTTGAACGAGGAAAATCATTATTGCTATGCACAAAGACCCCAGTATCTTTTCCGCAATATCTAAAATTGCCGATGATTCCTGCATATTCATAACTGGATTGCTTTCAAGCTTAAACAAAGGCATTGCCATATAAGGAACCTCCTGCAACGCAAAGAGGAGAAGTCCAAATATCCAAAATCCGAAATATTGATTTCCGCCGATTTTTATCCATTTAATCATTTTACTTTTATCCTCACAAATTCTAATTTCACGCTCTAACAACTTTTCGCAAAATTGGAAGTTATTAGTTTCTACCCTATGTTTCACTTGTACTTTCAATTTCAAGTAAATTCCCCTCTGGATCAGCTACATAAAAGTTGCGAATACCAAAAGGATAGGTGATAGGTTCTCCTGTCGGAAACTGTACATTCAACTTTGACAGCCGCTCATATTCCGCATCCACATCAGCAAAACTTGGTAACCAAAGGGCGATTTCAAATGTCTGATTGATTCCCTTTGAGGTACATAATCTTCTCCTATCGCCTTTACAAATTCTTCCCTGCTATACATAAACAAGGACAATTCACCACTTGAAGTTTCAAATTCTGCAAAAGGTCCGCCATTCTATTGAGTTTGAAAATCTAGTGTATCTCTTCTCTATAAAATCGAACCATGTTTTCCATGTCACCGACCAGCAGGCTTACACCTACACGTACATCTTTTCCATTCATTATCAAATCCTCCTCTACAAATTGCGATTTGTGAAAATCGCATTCCGACTGTAAGGATTTTTTATTTTCCCATTTAGTACCCTCACTTCTTCTCCTTGCCTTTTTGTTCCAGCATCTTTATACTTTCCAGATAATCCTTTCCACACTGCTCAGCGTTTTTGCCTTATACTTTTTTATCCTCGGTCTGAGCCTTTTCCATGGCCTGCAAATGACTGACCGTACCCTTTCTGGTGAGAAGGTTTTCTTCGGTGGACGTCAAAATCCTGTCCAGATGCTTTGCCCAATCTTCCATTGTCATAGGAATTTCCGCCTCCGCCCAGTTCCTTTAGGCGGTCATCGTCCATCGCAAAACTTTTTTTTTGATATATTCTTTTAAGACATTCGTTGCCCAGATACGAAACCGTACACCACGCTGTGATTTCACACGGTATCCTACAGAAATTACGACATCAAGATTATATAATAGTCTATCGCTCATTCAACCTGTCTGCCGCCCTCTTTTTGAACTGTTGCAAATTTTGCAACAGTTGACTCTCGAAGTCCAGTTCGCCTTCTTCAAAAATGTTTTTTACTTGTCTTGAAATTGTGGATTTATCTCTTGTACATAATTCCGACATTTGATCAAGAGACAGCCACACCGTTTCATCCTTCATATTGACATCAATTTTAGTCAAACCATCTTCGGTCTGATAGATCAGTATTTCTCCATGATGATCCACTGTAACGTCCTCTTGATCTTCACACCTCACAGCGGTCTCTTATACCCTCAAAAAATTTTCACTCACTGAATCAGCATTGCATCCCCATAGCTGAAAAACCGATACTTCTCATCCACGGCAGCCTGATAGGCTTCCAGGATTTTTTCTCTATCGTAAAGAGCAGAGATCAACATCAGCAATGTGGACTTGGGCAGATGGAAGTTGGTGATCAGGGCGTCCACGACCTTGAAAGTATAGCCGGGATAGATGAAGATTCCGGTGCTCCCCTCTCCTGCCCGAATCAGATTCTTACCAGAAGCTTCGTCGTGATAGGCAGCACTTTCCAAAGTCCTGGTGGACGTTGTCCCCCACGGAGATGATTCTGCCCCCCGCAAGAATCGTCTCGTTGATGGTCTTTGCTGTTTCCTCATCGACAAAATATTCTTCAAAGTGCATATGATGGTCTTCCACGTTTTCGCATTTGACCGGACGGAACGTGCCGATTCCAACATGGAGCGTCACATAAGCCAGGCGCACGCCCTTGTCCTTGGCCTTTTGCAGCAGTTCTTCCGTAAAAGTGGAGCCCCGCCGTCGGCGCTGCCACAGAACCTTCCTCTTTTGCAGTAGACTGTCTGATACATATCCTTATCTTCTAAGGTGCTTTCCCGTTCGATATATGGCGGCAGAGGCATTTTTGCCCAGTTCCTCCAGACGTTCCATGAAGATACCGTCGTAGTGGAACTCCGCAATCCCTGGTGCCATCCGGACCGTAGTCCAAGATCTCTACCCGGAAATTGTCGCTGAAAGCAACGGAATCCCCTGGTTTCAGACGTTTGCCCGGTTTGACCATGGTCTCCCATCGGTCCCCCCTCCATTCTCTTAATCAGCAGAAACTCTACCTTTGCCCCGGTGCCTTCCTTCTCTCCGAAGAGCCTTGCCGGCAGTACCTTGGAATTGTTCAATACCAGGCAATCTCCTGGATTCAAATAGTCGATCACGTCGTAAAGTGCTTATGTTCAATTGTCCCCGTCCTGCCTGTCCAGAACCATCATGCGGCAGACGTCCCGCCTTTCCGATGGTTTCTGCGCAATCAGTTCCTTGGGCAGTTCGTAATCAAATTCATCGATCTTCATTCTATATGCTCCATTCTAATATCAAAAATAATTTTTCCTGGACAGCGTCTTCCTCTGGCTCAGCTTCGTCTTCTGTCCCAGGGAAGTCAAGTCCCATATGCCTGTAGCCCAGCTGGGATACCATCCTGCCCTTCTGTGTAAGGCACAGCAGTCCGGACTGAATCAGATATGGCTCGTATGCGTCCTCGATGGTGACCCGTTCTTCCCCAATCGATGCCGCAATCGTGTCGATTCCCACAGGACCGCCGTTGAAGCGTTCAATAATCGTAGTCAAAATCTCTCTGTCAAGCCGTTCCAAACCCAGCTCGTCCACGCCCAGCGCGGCCAGCCCTTTTTCGTGATTTCTGCGTCTATAACACCGCTTCCGCGCACCTGTGAAAAGTCTCTGATCCGCTTCAGCAGCCTGTTGGCTACACGAGGCGTTCCGCGAGAGCATTTTGCCATCTCATAAAGGGAGTCCGCGTCCGTCTCTATGTTGAGGAGCCCTGCAGACCGTCTGATGATTTCGGCCAGCTCCTCGTTGTCGTACAGTTCAAATTTGCTGATGACGCCAAAACGATCGCGCAGCGGTGCCGACAGGCTGCCGGCCCTGGTGGTCGCTCCGATCAAAGTAAATTTGGCGATGTCAGTCGAATCGATCTGGCCGAAGGCCCTTGCCGATGATGATGTCCAGGGCAAAATCCTCCATGGCAGAATAAAGAACCTCTTCGACGGAACGGTTCAGCCTGTGGATTTCGTCGATAAAGAGCACATCGTTCTCGTTGAGGTTGGTCAAAATCGCTGCCAAGTCCCCTGCTCTCTCGATCGCCGGCCCGGAGGTGATTTTTGATATCGACCCCCCAGCTCGTTGGCAATGATGCCTGCCAAAGTGGTCTTGCCCAGCCCCGGCGGTCCGTAAAGAGCACGTGATCAAGGGGCTCCCCTCGCAGCTTTCGCCGCCTCGATAAAGATCTTCAAATTCTCTTTGGCCGTCTTCTGTCCGATAAAATCCTCAAATGCTGCGGTCTCAGTGTCGTCTCCTGTTTCTCCTCCATAGGCGCAGCGCTGGACTGTGTAATTCTCTCTTCACTCATAGTCTATCCCCTAAAATAAGTTTTTCAGTGCGTTTTGATGTATTCCTCACAGGTCAGGTCTTCTTTCTTGACTTTTCCCACTGCGTCGGCGCTTCGTTCTTGGTGTATCCCAAAGCGATGAGGGCTGCAACGGCTTCGCTTCGTTCGTCGCTGGCAGGGACAAATACATCGCTTTCGGCCAGGATATCGTCATCAAAACTTCCCACTTTATCTTTCAGCTCCAATATGACCCTCTCGGCAGTTTTTTACCCACGCCGTTAGCGGCGGAAATCGCTTTCGCATCTCCCATGGCAATGGCCCGCTTCAGTTCCGATGGCGGCAGGGCGCTCATGATGGACATACCTGCCTTGGCACCGATACCGTTGACCGTGATCAGCAGTTCAAAGAGTTCAGGTTCTCTTTGTCGGAAAATCCGTAGAGGCTGACGTCGTCCTCCCGCACGATCATGGAGGTGTACACCTTAACCTCTTCGCCTTCCAGATTCTTGTAAAGACTGGAATTGGCAGGGATGTTCACTTCGAAACCCATCCCTGACGCTGTCTCTATGATGACCGAACCGGAAAGTCCCGGATGAAAAATACCTTTGATAAATCTAATCATATGTTTCCTCTTAATCTATTACTTGGCTTTCAATAACTTTCTCACTCGATTACCCGCGGAATGGCCGTGACAGATGGCTGCCGCCACTGCATCCGCCGTATCGTCCGGCTTTGGCACTTCGCTCAGGTTGAGGACGGCTTTGACCATGGCCTGCACCTGCTTCTTGTCCGCCCGTCCGTATCCGACCAAAGCCTGTTTGATCTGCAGGGGCGTGTATTCGCTGATCTCAAGTCCGCCGTTGACGCACGCTAAAACAGCAACGCCTCTGGCTTGTCCGACCATGATGGCCGTCTTGGCATTGTTGTTAAAGAATAGCTCTTCTATGGCAGCCTCTTCTGGCTGATACTGTTCTATGATGGCAGTGAGCTGTGTATATAAATGCTGCAGTCTCACCGGCATCTCCATCTTGGCATCGGTGGTCACAGCGCCGTAGTCAACTACAGAAAAATGGTTCCCCTTCATGTCCAAAATACCCCATCCTAAAATGGCGTATCCCGGGTCAATTCCTAATATACGCATTCTGATCCTTTCTAGCTTTGGCTGGTTACAATTTCTTCTAATGTAGATTTGATCATCCCAAGCATGAACTCTACAAATATGGTACACTCTCCGGCTGTATTGGACGCATTGATGGCTTCATAATATGCTTCCTGGTGTTCATGAATCATTGTTTCTACTGGAAGCCAGGCGAAAAAAGGCTGCCATCTTTGTAACAGCAATGAATGCCAGAGTCTGCCTGTCCGTCCGTTACCATCGGCAAAAGGATGGATGAATTCAAATTCATAATGAAAAATGCAGGACTTTATTAAAAGGTGTATTTGAGAGTTCTTCATCCAGGTAAAGAGTGACTGCATTAACTCCGGCACATAGTTTGCCGGTGAGCCTGCGTGAATCAGCTCTGTCCCGCTATATACGCCTGCATTTTTTGCTCCTGAATACACCTGCTTCTTTAATTAACCCGCTCATCATATAACGATGGGCTTCTAATAAATCATCTAAGGAGTACGGGTCCAGATTCTGTAATCTCTCATAAGCTTCATAAGCATTTTTGACTTCCCGTATATCCTGCGGCGGTGCCAATACCTTTTTCCCCTCTATGACAGCCGTAACCTGCCCTAAGGACAGGGGTGTTGTCCTCAATCGCCAAAGAGGAATGGATCGTCTTGATTCTATTTTCACGACGCAGCCTCGGATTGGTTGACAGCTGATTATGTGCGGTAATCTGTCCTGTCAGTTCACCAATCTCGATCACCATGTTCATCATATTCTCTGTCATGGAGAATGGCGGCTCGTATCGTTCTGTCATATCATTCACCTGCTTCTCTTTTTGACTTATCATCAACTCTGATAGACTTAATGAAATTAAACTATAGTATACCACAAGAACGTGTGTTTGTCCACAAAAGGCAGTATTCCAGAATTAATTTGGAATTATTTTACATACAATTATACATCATATGCAGAGGTAATGACAATTGTTAAAAATAGCATAAAAAAACAGCTATACGTCTGAATACTAGGTTTTTGTATCCGCCATATAATATTTATTCTTTCTTTTTGATGTATACCATGGTATAATCATACATGAATTTAGGATTTGATTATACGGTTAAAGGAGAACATCATGCGCTATTCAAGACAAAACAAGATATTGGAACTTATAGCAAACAATGAGATAGAAACACAGGATAAACTGGCCGCTATGCTGAAGGCCGAAGGATTCGAAGTGACCCAGGCGACCATTTCCAGAGATATCAAGGAACTGCAGCTGATCAAGGTATTATCTTCTACTGGCAAATACAAATATGCCGTCAGCGCCAGGCAGGATGCCCCGATTTCTGACAGGTTCGTCAAGATTTTCAGAGAGACAATCACGTCCTTTGCATCCGCCCAAAATTTAATTGTAATCAAGACATTATCTGGCTGCGGCCCGGCTGCAGGCGAGGCGGTAGACTGCATCGGACTGCCCCATGTGGTAGGCTCTGTGGCAGGAGACAATACGCTGCTCCTCATCATCGACAAAGAGGAACACGTAGAAGAAATTATGGCTATCTTTAACGACATGTTAATCATGAGGTCAAAAGGACAATGATCAATCATATCAGTATTAACAATTTTGCTATTATTGAGAATACAGAAATCGATTTCGAAGATGGACTGAACATCATTACCGGTGAAACTGGAAGCGGAAAGTCCATCGTCATCGAAGCCATTAGCCTTGCTCTGGGGAGCAGGGCTGATTCTGCTTTTTGTCCGTCACGGCGCAAGCAAAGCGGTAGTGCATGGCTGGCAGGCGAGCTGAACGGAGAAGATATCGTCATCACCAGAGAGGGTCTCTGCCGCCGGCAAGAATCTCTGCAGGCTTAACGGCCAACTGGTCACCTTGGGTGAACTGTCAGAGACCTGTCACAAGCTGGCCGACATCCATGGTCAGTACGACAACCAATCCCTTCTCAATGCGGAAAATCACATCCGCCTGGTGGACAGCTATCACGGGGATCAGATCAAACCTCTTCGCAGCGCCTTTGACGATGCTTACCAGAAAGTATCACGAAGTAAAGTCAAAACTCAACAAGCTGCTGAACATGGAAGCTGATAATCTGAAAAAGATGGACTTCTACCGTTTTGAGAAAAGCGAGATCGACAAGGGCGGACTTAACGCCCGGTGAAGACGAGGAACTGGCGGAGCGGATTTCCCTGCTGCAGAACAGCGAGAAGATCTTTGCCGGTATTGAAACGGCTTATGGCCTGCTCAACGAAGGTGAAGCCAGCGCCATGTCAGCATTAGGCGGCAGTTTGCGCGCATTACAGGGAATTGCTGAGTATTCCAAAGAGGTCCCGCACTATCGGAAGAATTTGCTGATATGTATTATCGCATGGAAGACATCTCTTCTGCCCTGCGCGATATCAGGGGAAAAAATCACCTTTACGCCGGAGGAACTGGATCAGGCCATTTCCAGGCTTGATCTCATCGAAAATCTGAAAAAGAAATATGGCAGCAATGTAGAAGAGATTTTGGCTTATCGGGACCGCATCAGTGAAGAACTGAATCAGATAGAGAACTTTGACGAGGTAAAAGCTTCTCTCGAAAAGGAAACATCTGCATGTTATGACAGTCTGAAGAAGCAGGCTGACCTGCTGACCGCCGCACGGCAAAAAGGAGTGCAGCTCAGTTGGAAAAGTCCATCGAGAAGGAACTCCACGACCTCAACTTTGGAGAAGCAAAAAGCTCGCCATAGATTTCAAAACCCTGACGTGATCGGTCCCTGACGGAAACGATCTTGTGGAGATTTTTGATCACTACCAATAAGGGCGAACCCCTCAAACCTCTTGTCAAAATTCGCCTCCGGCGGTGAAATTTCAAGAATCATGCTTGCCATCAAAAATATCACCGGCACTTACGATAATATACCGACCATGATCTTTGACGAGATCGACGCCGGAATCAGCGGCATCACCGCCAGCATCGTCGGACGCAAGCTTAGGGAGATTTCGAAGAACCACCAGATCATCTGCATCACCCATCTGCCCCCAGATTGCAGCCAACGGTGACGCCAATTACCGCATTCACAAAGGAATCCGATGAAAACAGCACCTACACCCATGTGGACAGGCTGCCGGAGGAGGAAGTGGTCGATGAGATTGCAAGGCTTCTGGGCGGCGAAAACATCACCGAAACGACCAGAGCCAGCGCGCGGGAACTCATTGCCTCCGCCCTGGAAAAGGGAGCCGCAAAGTAAATATAAGCTTTATCAAAAATTCTCATACTCTTTCCCAGGAAAGAGTATGAGAATTTAGATTTATGCTAACTCGTTTTCAGGCTTCACCCTAAAAAGTTGATCCAGAACAAAATTCCTGCCAATGCCAGCGCACAGCCAAGTCCTGTGTAGAAAAAGCCGATAAACAATCCTGGCGCCAGGCCTGATGAACGAAACCAGATACCCCCCGCCCATCATGAAACACATGATGCAGTAAGACTTCAAGTCAAAAAAATGCCAGAGTGGCCGCTTCTCCTGTTCATAACCGAGGATGCGTCTGGAATGTTTGACGGACATCCTGTAAAACATCATGCCAAAGATGCAGAATACCGCCATGGACAGCAAAATATGAATCCATGTAATTTGATACTGCATATAAGATAAAATGCCAAGCCTGGCTACATTGATGCCTGCTGCCAGCCAGACACAGCCTGCAATGCACAGCAGTGTTTTTCTTTTTTGACGTGAAATAAAGAGTATTTTTTCCATGATTCCTCCTAATTCTTTGCTAATCTCTTTAATGACAAGATGAACAGAATCAGTCCGGCTCCGGTAAAAAATATGGCCGATTCCCGCAATCCCTGATATCGCTGCGTCTGCCCCCGTAGAGAGCGTCAGCCCCAGTACCTGCGTAATTCCTCGAACCGCCAGCATCACCGCCGTCAGGGGGTACACCGATATTATACACTTTGAGAAATATACGGAACAGCTTTCTGTTCCTTCAGATCCGTGTGAGATGCAAACAGCGCTGCGATCAAAAAAGCACCATACCCAGCAGAAACAAATGTATGTACCTTTTCCCAAAGCGGTAACGCCCGTGTATCCATTCCACTTGGCAAATTCTCTGTAAAAACGCCTCCGCCATAGCTGCGATGGCATAAACCAACGATAGATTCAAACATTTCTTCATCTTATTACTTCCTTTCCGCCAACATGAACATAGTTCATATTGAATTCTTTGAAAGCCCGCCTACTGGCGGGCCTTTACTTCAGTATATGCTTCGGCGAATCATTTCGGTTAACACAGAACAGTCCTTCTGTTCTGCGAGAGCAGATAATAAACTCCTCTGTACAAAGTCAGCGAAATCAGACCTTGTGAAAGTGTCAGAAAATGCATCTCGCCGGACATTCTTATCGTCTTCCAGAACCTGAAGCAATCCCGCCCTCATATGAGAAAAATACTGTTCCATCATTCTCTTTGCTCGGCTTACGCCATTGCTGGCAAAGCTGATGGAATGGGCTGTAAAGAAATTAGGATATTGCTCAGTCCTCTTTTTTTACACTTTTTATAAATCCAATTCACATAGTCAGGAAAAGGCATGTCCGTCCTGCACTTGCCCTCTGTATGAAAAAATATCCCGCCACACGCTTTCGATCGTCGACGTAACCAGTTCTTCTTTAGAGGAGAAATAATTATATAGCGACCCCAGAGCCACATCGCACCGTCTTGCGACTGCGCGCATGTTGATTGCCTGGATACCTTCCTCTGATACCATTTGTCTGCAGGCCTGCAGAATGGCCTCCTCTGAAGTTACTACCTTGTTAATGGAAACCACCTCCAATATGAACATCGTTCATTATAACACTTGAAAATATATCTGTCAATGGTGGCTGCCGCAGTTTCGTCAGTACCCAAGGTCAGCACTATTTCTGACAGCTTGGACAATATGTACTGCTGCGTCCAGCCACCATCACACACGACAGAGAGGTTCACCGCAGGCAGGACAAGGCTGCCCTTTTTGCCATAAACCTGAAAGAAAGGTGTGCTACGGTATCCCTGTCCCTTCTCTTTCAGATATTCTTCAGGTGATATGCGATTTTGCTCAATGGCCCGCAGCAGCACCTGCGGTATCAATTTAGACAATCGCTGGCACTCTTTGGCTGACAGACTCGAAGCCGGTCTTTGGGGATGAATTTTTGATGCGAACAAAATCTCGTCACTATAGATATTGCCGATGCCTGTGACGATATGTTGGTCGAGCAGGCAGTCTTTAATCGCCCGGCTCTTGTTGCTCAAGGCATCTTGCAGATAGCTTCCGTTAAATTCTGCTGCGAAGGGCTCTGGTCCCAGCTTCTTGACACCAGAAAAGAATCCTCTTCATCCTTTCCCAATAGCCACATGAGCCCAAAGCGGCGCATGTCGACAAAGCGCAGTTCCCTATCTCCTTCAAGCTTTAGAACTATATGAGTATGTTTCTCCAGGGGAAAATCTGGCGGTGCTACATACAGGCTGCCTGTCATACGCAAATGGATGACAATATAGTCTCCACTTTCCAGGTTCATGAGCAGAAATTTCCCTTTTCTGTCTATCCCTTGCACCCTCTGTCCTCTCAGCGCATCGCAAAAAATGCATCAGCTCCCGGATGTGCAATTACCTGTGTGTGCAGTGCGATTCCCTCTAAAATATGCCGCCCCACAATTTGCGGCGCAAGCAGACGCTTAACGGTTTCTACTTCTGGCAATTCCGGCATGATCCTCTCCTCCTGTCTTTTTAATGAATGTAGCAGATTCTCACCAAAAATCAAGAGGGATCGGCCTAATTTCGATTTACCAATTATTGAATCGGCTTGCTTTCACCCAGCTCCCTATATAGCTGTGGCAGGAAGCTTGCCAGATGAGAAAAACTCTTCTACGTTGTGCAGTGCCAACCCCATCGGCACGAATTCAGGCACCTTAGCGCCTTCTGGCAGAACACAGACCGGCTGGCCTTTGATGATGCGGTATCCCAGCCAGAATCTGGTCCGCGATTCGATGCCGTCTTCTGTCTCTCTGTAATAATGCATCATGATGGCAGGCGTTTCCCTGTCGGTCGGGCGCGGTTTTCCGTCAGCCCATACCCGCCTATGATGTAGGCATGCTGCGCTGCCAGAGCTTCTTTAGAAAACCCTAGTTCTTCTGTTGGACGGAAGTGAATCACCACGTCCTCCATTCCGCCGCCGATATCCTCCATGACAAAATGAACAACATCTGCAATCTTGTTTTCCACCGGAATATCTGGATTTAAAATTTTTTCACGGTCCTGATCAGAGACGGCTACAGACTGATGGCAATATGGGTTCCAGATCCGATATCTTGCCTGTTCCAAGGGATGCCATGCAAACCACCATTTGATCATATCTAAAAAGTAACACCGGGAAATTTATTGTTGACAGCCAGATAGCCAGCGCCGTTTTCCATGATGCAGTAGCCTGTTTCCCCTTCCATATATCCCGGCTCCAGCAGCTTTGCCGCCTCCTGCGGATAGATGGCAAGGCCAGCGTCCATCGGTCCTTTTAACAGCTTTGCCATCTGCTCCGGGTTTGGCTTTGCCATTTGCCCTGTATAGTATTTAGCATAAGCCCTCTTGTTCTCTATTTCATTCAAAGGCATTGCTGTTTTTTTTTTCATTTCCATTATTCTGCCTCCTTATTTGGATATCTGTCTATCGGAAGTTTCATAGGCGCTACGACAAAGTCTGTGCCTTCCCCTGTCGGCGTCGCCGTGTACCATGTCAGCTCTTTACTGTGATCCGGATAGTCCTCTGAGGAACCACCCTCTGGATTCTTTTCTGTGAAGAGAGGTCGTAAAGAACAACTTCGCACAGAGCAGCATAGACTGAATTTCATTGCAGCCAAAGAGGTCGTGGGCGGATTCTGCCTTCAGCGTCTCAAGTTCTGCCTGCAGCTTTTCGATTTCCGTCAAAGCGGCCAGCAGGCGTTCTTCTTTTCTATATAAACTGTTTTCCAGCGGCTGCATCACTCTATGAATCTTTGGCAAAAATCCATCACTTTGACACTGCCGCCCTGCTTTTTATCGGCTTCATAAATCTTTCGTCGATTTTGCCACGTCGCCTTCGTCAAAGGTGCATACCGGCGCATTCTTCACGTAGTCCGAAACGCTTCTGCCGGCGATACAGCCGGAATTCTGTGCAAATGCCAGTCCGCTTCCTCTGACTCTTCCGGCGGCGGAGGCACTGCTCCCGGCTGCGGCGCTGCCGCCGTAACAGATATCACCTGCCGCAAAGAGTCCATCGAGGGTCGTTTTCATATCCTTATCCACCATCAGGCCGGAAAACTCTCCAATCAATCCCGGTACGATTTCGTCACTGGTCTGCTGGGAATAAGCGTTGAAGAAGAGGCTGCCCCAGAAAGTGTCTGCAAAAGGTCTGTGGAAATAATCATCGCAAGCCAAGGTGGTCATCAAATATGGCATCAGCGGATTTTCCTGCTGTCTGTAGTGCATAGGGCCGTTGCCCGCTACCGTCTGCTTATACCACTCCGCCAGAGAGTTCTGATCCACGTCCGGGTGCTCCCCCTTGCGTATGTGCGAGTCCCTACATTTTTCACCTTTGTCGTTATAAAGGGCAAACTCTACGCCCATGCTGGATTCAAAATTCTGTAAGCTGATCCAGTTGTAGAAGGAACCGAATTCACAGTTTCGAAACTTTTGCACCTGCTCTGAAAGCTGCCGCGAGCCCCTCCCCTTCCTGGAGACCACATCGGCATGATGCGGTAATTTGAGAGCCCGTAGCAAGGACGACTGCTTTTGCCTGGAAAACCGTCTGACTGCCATCATCAATATTGTATGCGACTGCGCCACTGATTTTCCCTCTGCAAGCAGCAGATCCACAACACCGGTTCTATCTACAAACCTGATGCCAGCCTTCTGCGCGTACTTCCTCACATTGACCATGAAATCAAGGTCGATGGCAACCAATGTCCATGGGAAATGATCCGGCTCATCAAAATGAACTGCCCGTTCTCGTCCTTTCCCCTGCACCTGGGCCAGCCATTTCAACGTTTTAAAAGAACCGTCCTTTTTTGTCGATTTTCCTCCTGACCATTTATCAAGCAATTCTACACCCCCGATTGAGGTTTTTCCGCATACTGCAGCTGCGCTTCCTGATCGTTGAGATAATCGCCTATGTATTTGGTATGATAAGCCACATAGTCCTCTGGTTTCGCATCTCCCAGCATGGTCATAATGCCGGCGCCTTTGTTCGCCTTACCCGCATATCCCGCGGTATATTTTTCTACAACCGTAACTTCTGTCTCAGGATCTGCTTTTTTGCCGTAATCGCTGCCGCCATTCCTGCCAAACTGCCGCCGATTACCAAAATATCTGTGTTGATTCTTTCAGCCATTGGTTTTTTTCCTCCCTGTTCATTCTGCAGATATATTCCTTGGGAACAGATAACTGTCGTAATCCGGTTCTACCTTGATCGCCCGTTTCGGACAGTTCAATTCACAGAACATACACTGCACACATTCTTCCGGATATTTGATGATAGGCCTCTTTGCGCTTCATCCCATTTGATGACGTCGATAAAACACGCTTTGAAGCAAATCTTACAGCCGATGCATTGTTCTTTATTCACGATAATGGTATTCATAGACTTCCTCCTTTTTTTTGTTTTTTATATTCCCTGTCTTCATTATATTGCTTCGAAGAATCCGCTTCATTTACAAAACATACAATTTTCAGAAAAATTCAGCTCTTTCTATTGTAACATTCTACAATATAGTGTACAGTAAACCTGAGGTGAACCGATGAAAATAACGATGGATTTGATTTTTACCAGGCTGTTCATGGAGCAACCCCAGATGCGCTTTTGATATATCCGCTTTAGATAAAGAAAAAGGCCTGACTGGCGTCAGACTGCTGCCAGTTGAGAAAATACATTTAAAATACGACTGTCTATACGTCTGTGATAATACCCACCCCATTATAGGCGATGGAATTTCGAAGAACTCTATATTGTCTGTATTGATCCAAGTACAAAATCTACGATACAAAAACAGCCGTCATATCTTTCTATGCAGTGAGATTGAAGTCGCACTCTTTTAAACATCCTACAAGAGATTTATGTCTCATTCAAAGATTGGCATTCCCGATTAGAACGAATGGTCATAGAAAATGCCTCGGTACAGGAGATGCTGTCCGCATCGGAAGCGATGATTCAGGCTCCCATGCTGATTTACGACCCCAGCCTGAAAATCATCGGCGCAACAGAAAGCATTGAAATTAAGGACAAGATTTTCAATGAGGTTATCAGGCAGGGATATCTGCCCCAATGAATACATCAAATTTTTGAACAGGAAAAAGTATTTCTCAATTTAAATCGTCAAGGCGCTGCAGAATCTGCGCCTAAAGACTTGCGCCAACACAGGGATTACATCAGAATCATACAGACAAAGTCAGAAGTCTTGGGACACGGTGTGTTTTTGCTGCTGGATTCTGCCAACAGAAACTTATCAGATCTATCTGTTTCAAGCGCTCTGTGACCTCATCCTGGACAATCTGAACCTGCATAACGCGCAAAATGCCGTATACGACTACCTTCTAACTGATATCTTAAATGGCGCGCTCAGAGATGAGGGCCATCGCTGACAGAATCAAAATATGTGGGCTTGTCCCTACATGCTGACTATGTGCTGATGATGCTGAGATTTGAGGATAGTAACTCCGTTCCTGTGCGCTTCATCATCAACTCATTGGCAATGCTCCTTCCTTCGGCGAAAGTTTTTTTTTCCTACGAAGGCGATATTCTCGCGCTGCTTCAACTTCACGACCTGTCTAAGGAAAAATATAGGGACCAGATAGACGGATTCTGGTCGATCATCAGAGAGGAATTGACGCAAAGACGTCTGCGCTGCAGCGTAAGTAAAAGTTTTGACCGCATTACAAAAATTACGACTGCATACCACTGCGGTGCCAGGCAGCCTACGAACTAGAAAACGGATCAGAAGGCGCAGCTGATACTATATGAAGATTACTGGCTTTCACATCTTTTGAAACCTGTAGCAAGATAATCCCTTTAGAAAACTTCTGTAATCCTGTAATCAAACAGATCGCCGCAAAAAAAACAGACGGGAGCGGCTTCTCCTCTGGAAATTCTGACGGCATACCTGGAGAGCGACAGACAGTTGACCCAGGCGGCAGAAACCCTCCATATGCACAGAAACAACGTGCTCTATCACATCACCAGATTGGAAAAAGAATATAACTTGGAAATGGACGACAGCGACAAACGGCTGCATTTGCAGATTTCGCTAAAGATCTGGCAATATCTCCAATGTGAATAAAAAGAAGGTATCCTTGCGATACCTTCTTTCTGTATTCCGTTATTTGATTACAGCTTCATCTCCAAATCCCAGTTCTCTAAATCTGTATGTAAAGCTCATGCGCTCTATGGGAGTTCGGTTTCTCCAAAAACTCGTCATACGTCATCTGTACTGCCGTGTTTTCGTGGGAGAATCTGAGCCCGGAGAATTTATCCAGACCGTAGAGGATTTGAGAGGGAGTAGCATATTCACAGCCGTCATGTACCGTCTGACCGCCTCCGCCCACGCATCCGCCAGGACATGCCATAATTTCAACAAAGTCGTACTGGACTTCTCCCTTTTTGATTGCTTCCATCAGTCTTCTGGTATTGCCAAGACCACTAGCCACAGCCACCCTGACCTGGAGACCTTTGATTTCAAAAGTAGCCTCTTTCCAGCCCTTCATACCGCGCACACTTTTAAAGCTGTCTGGTTCCGGATTCTCGCCTGTAATTAAGAAGTAGGCGCTTCTCAGCGCAGCCTCCATTACACCGCCTGTCGCGCCGAAAATGACTCCTGCACCTGAACCTTCACCGAAGATCGGATCGAAGGATTCTTCTTTCAAATCGTCCGGCTGAATATTGTCCGCTCTGATCAAACGGTCCAGTTCTCTGGTCGTAAGTACCAGATCCACGTCTTTCCGTGACCAGCATCGTCAACCTGATCAACATTGTGCTCGTATTTCTTTGACAAGCAAGGCATGATGGAAACAGAGAAAATCTTATCTGCATCGATGCCTAATTTCTGTGCGATAAAGGTCTTTTGCCATTGCCCCGAACATCTGCTGCGGCGATTTTGCCGTCGACAGATTCTTCACATAATCAGGGTATTGTGTCTTGACAAATCTGACCCAGCCAGGACAGCAGGAAGTAAACATGGGCCAGCTATAGTCCTCTTTATGGGTAAATCGCTCGATAAACTCGCTGCCTTCTTCCATGATAGTCAGGGGTCTGCCGTATATGTAGTATCAAAGATATAATCGAAACCGATTCTGCGCAGAGCGCTTACCAGCTTGCCAGTGGTCGCCTCAGTCTTCGATATATCGATGCCTTCAGCCCACGCTGTTCTGATAGCGGGTGCAATTTGTACCATTGTTATCTTATCGGGATCTGCCAGAGCATCTCTGAGAAGACCGATATCGTCTCGTTCCCTAAGAGCGCCAACCGGACAGTGCGTGATACACTGGCCGCAAAAGCACAGTCAGCATTGGTAATCTTTTTATTATTGCCCACGCCGACGGAGGCCCGATAGCCGGAACCTGTGATATCCCAGATATTCAATCCTTGAATCTTATCGCAGATTTGAACACATCGCAGACATTTTACACATTTTGATGCCTCTCTGATAATAGGAAGGTCAAAATCCCAACGATTTACTTCATGAATATTCTTATATGGCTGTTCAATAATACCCAGGTCATTGGAAATTCTCTGCAAGGTGCAGTTTCACTCTTGACACACTGCACACACTTACAGTCGTGATCTGACAGGATCAGTTCCACGTTGATTCGCCGCACTTCTCTGACTCTCGGACTGTTGGTGAGAATCTCCACCCCTTCTTCGACTTCTGTATTACATGCAGTGACCAGTTTTTCCATGCCTACTTTCTCTACAAGACATACCCTGCATGCCGCAATTTCATTGATATCCTTTAAATAACAAAGGTGTGGGATTTTGATGCCTACCTTCTCTGCCGCCTCTAAAATTGTAGTTCCGGCAGGAACGGATATCTTCTGCCCATCTATCTTTAAATTTACCATTTTTTGCTCTCTGCCTCCTCTGAATGATCCATAGCCGCAAGTATCACATCTGAGACATCTTGCACACTCTGTCGATGATTCTTCTCTTGTCATTGGAAGTTCAACTTCACCAAAGTCCCCGCCACGTTCAGACGCATATCGCTCTTTCAGTTCAATTCTGCCTCTGGCCTTCTTATCCTGAATGAGAGGTGTTGGAATTTCTATATCCACCTCGATCTGATGATTATAGCCCAGATAAGTATCATCGATGTTAGCAGCCGCCACCTTGCCGGCTGCGATTGCGTTAATTACGGTAGAAGGACCGGTTACACAGTCTCCTCCTGCATAAATGCCCTGTACCTTGTCTACCACGTTAGACTTCTCCGTTTTGATGTTGCCTCTGAATACTGGAATACCATAGTTTTCAAAGAATTCCAGATCTGTAGCTTGGCCAATTGCAGAAATAACGATATCACAGAGAATTTTCTCTCTCGGCTGATCTGCATCCACCGGCCTTGGTCTGCCGGATTTATCTGCCTCCTCCAGCAATCTGCGGCTGTACGTAGAGGCCTTTGACCTTCCGTTTTTTTGTCCACGATGATTTCTGAAGGAGCCTTCAGCTGGAACAACTGACAGCCTTCCGCAATCGCTCCGTTTATCTCATCTGGCAAAGCGGTCATGTCATCTCTTCTTCTTCTGTATACGATACAGACTTCTGATGCGCCCAGCCGCTTTGCTGTTCTGGCTACATCCATCGCCACATTGCCGCCTCCGATGACTGCAACAGATCTGCCGTTGAAGTTCGGCATTGCATCGTCGCCGATCCCCGAAGCATCTCTACGGCAGGAATAACACCCTTGGCGTATTCGCCTGGGATGCCGATATCTTTGTGATTGTGGGAACCGATGGAAATATGGGATTGCATCGTGATTCTCCTTGATCTTGTGAATCGTTTCTTCCCGACTGCACATCATAGTCTGTCTTGAATTCCACGCCCGCAGCAGCAATGGCGTCGATATCCCACTGCAATCTTTCTCTCGGCAGTCTGTAGCTAGGAATACCGTATCTCAGCATGCCTCCTAGCTGAGTCCTCTTCTCATATACAGTGACCTGATGTCCCATGATGGATAGGAAATAGGCGGCTGACAATCCCTGGATGGCCGCCAATCACTGCGATCCTTTCCCGGTGTCATCCATTTTCTTTGGTACAGGAACGATTTCTGCGCAATTATCTACTGCATATCGCTTGATGCCTCTGATGATATTCAGCGGTGCGTCTATGATATTTCTTCTGCACTTTTCTTCACATGGATGTTCGCAGATCAAAGCACATACCGTCGGGAATGGATTATCCTTTCGAATCAGTCTGATAGCGTCATCATATCTGCCAGCATGGACCAAAAGTGATATGTATCCCGGTACATCCACGCCGGCAGGACAGGCGCCTACACATGGAACAGACTGTCTCTGATTGATTACATTATCCGCACAGCAATGATTCAGAATATGAGATTCATAGTCTCGCGGAATCCAGAAAGCCCTTTCAAAACCATGGTTGCCGCCTCTACACCGATGGCGCAGTCAGAAGACACCTGAATCGCTTTTTAGCTGTTTTTCTAACTTCTTTAAGATTTTTAAATCAGTATTAGTGTCCATGGACAGGATTTCTTCAATCATGATTTGAAGCTGTCCCTAAACCTACTCTGCAGGGAACACATTTACCACAACTCTGTGCATGGCACATTCTGAGAAAAGCTGATGCCATATCCACAGGACATTGGCCTGCGGGACTGGAAATAATTCTTCTCTCCAGGTCTCTATAGAGACCCTCAACTGCCATCTGCGCACTGTCTTTTCGACTTCATGTACAGTCTTTCCATTCTTTAATAAACCTCCAATCACAGCGGCACGTCGCCGCTCATAAAAACTATTTTTTTCAGTATAGCATAATTCACCAAAATTTTGCACTTTTTTGACAAAAAAAAAATACAATGTATACTTTTAGTCCATCATACCATGACAAAACTTCCAAAAATGAACGCTTCCTTGTCAGCAATCTCGATAAGATTGTGCGTTTATTATACCATGACGATTCCTTTGATTTTTTAATCGCAAGTCATGATTCAATGAACGCTTCCTTGTCAGCAATCTTGATTAAGATTGTGCGTTCATTATACCAAAAGTTCAGAATATTAAAATTCTTACTTTTCTCATACTGAGTAACCACGAAGTAATAGAAAAAACAACTTAAATTCAGAAATTTCTTTTTTTGGGATGGCCGATTTTTTGTTTCCTTGTCTAATCTTGTCGCCTCTTTTTCCACATCAAAACTTTCCCTAAATTTAGCGTTTTCCACATCTTATGCACAATTATTTCCAAATTGTATACAATTTTTATCACAGGCCTATGTGGATAATTCAAATCGCTACACTTAAGATATTACAAGGGTTACACGTTTTATCAGGCTTGTCAAGATGGAAGTTATCCACAATTTTATTCAAGTATTTCCAGAGAAGTTCACAATGTGATTTTTTCAAGCTGTAGGCGACAATTCTATAGAAAATATTACGATTTACTGCAGTAAACCTCCCTTTTTCGTAATAATCGGCAAACTCATTTTGAAAAATATGCAGCAATGTTCGCAGAGTCAAACAAGTTCCTATGTCATGTTCGCAAAATCTGTCCATATCGGTTCTGCAAATCATATTTCTGACCGTCTTTCCATCATAGTTAAAAGGTCACTGTATGTCGCGCCGTCTTTTATTAAGGCCTGTCCCCTGCCATCAATCAGGGAAAGAAACTCCACCTGCTCCTCTTGAAAGCAGTGCAAGCCGTATCTTAATGCTTCTTCTGAGGCGAAGTCACAATACCCCCAATTCCTCCAAAAGAAGATCGAATCCTATCTC
>VOFI01003059.1_pt1 | contig 30233 bp, 45 predicted proteins | sample 5384131 | NCBI WGS metagenome assembly VOFI01 (sample SAMN12384728, study PRJNA508395) | human gut metagenome | isolation source: healthy gut H | host: Homo sapiens
TCCAGTAGACCTTGCCGGTGGTGAGATTGCTGAACCGGTTGAGGTTTTCGTCGATGAACCGTTCGTAGTGCCCCAGATCCAGGTCGGCCTCCGCCCCGTCCTCGGTGACAAAGACCTCCCCCCCGTGCTGGTAGGGACTCATGGTGCCGGGGTCAATGTTCAAATAGGGGTCCAGCTTTTGGGCGGCCACTTTATATCCCCGGTTTTTCAGCAGACGGCCGAGGCTGGCGGCGGTAATCCCTTTGCCCAGGCCGGAGATCACCCCGCCGGTGACAAACACGTATTTCGTTTCCATCTCAATCATCCTCTCCTTTTTCCTTCCGACCGCTTGCGCTCAAAGCGGTCTTTTTCCTGTGACCTGGGGTGTGCCGGCGGCGTAAACCCCGCCAAAACAGGCTTCGCAGTATCCCTCCTGGTGCCCGGGGCCCAAAGAGCTGGCCCAGGCAGGCCCGGGGAAGGTATCCCAGACTGTCGCAGCCCAGGATGTCTCGGACCTCCTCCAGGGTGTGGTGGGCGGCGATGAGTTGGCGGTCGTCGGGAATGTCGGTGCCGTAATAGCAGGGCGCTAGGAAGGGGCGCGGTGAGACGGAGGTGAACCTCTGCCCTCCGGCGGCCCGGGCTTGCCCACGATCCCCGCGGCAGTGGTGCCCCGGACCACCGAGTCGTCCAGCAGCACCACCCGCTTGCCCCGAACCGCCGAGCTGATGACGCTGAGCTTCACGTCCACCAGCCGCTCCCGGACCCGCTGGCCGGGGAGAGAAAGGTGCGGCCCACATACCGGTTTTCACAAAGCCGATGGCGTAGGGCAGCCCGGCAGCTGGGCATAGCCCACCGCCCCGTCAGGCCGGAGTCTGGTACGCCAATGACCACATCGGCCGGGGTGGGGCAGGTCTGGGCCAGCAGGGCCCCTGCCCGGGTCCGGGCGGCGTGGACACTGACCCCGTCGATCACGGAGTCCGGCCGGGAAAGTAGAGGTATTCAAAGATGCAAGTGGCCTGGGGCCGGGTGGCGCAGCGGCCGGTGAGGCTGCGCACCCCGTATTCGTCAAAGACCAGGATCTCTTCTGGGGCCACGTCCCGGACCAGGCGGGCCCCCGCTGCCGGAAGGGCGCAGCTCTCTGAGGCGATGACATAGGTTCCGTCCTCCCGCCGGCCGTAGCACAGGGGCGCACCCCCAGGGATCCCGCACTGCCAGAAGCTTGGAGGGGGAGAGGATCCCCAGGGGTAGGCCCCCTCCAGCCGCTCCATGGCTTGGTACACCGCTTCCTCGATGGAGGGCGCGGTGAGCCGCGCCGGGTGATGAGGTAGGAGATCACTTCTGTGTCGCTGGTGGTGTGGAAGATGGCCCCTTGGGCTCCAATTCCTTCCGCAGCGCGTAGGCGTTGGTGAGGTTTCCGTTGTGGGCCAGAGCCATGGCCCCCTTGATGTGGTTGACCACAATGGGCTGGGCATTGCGGCAGTGGGTTTGGCCGGTGGTGCCGTAGCGTACATGGCCCAGGGGGGCGGCAAACCCCTCCCCCCAGCGAGGAAAGGGTTCCGGGGGAAAAGACGTCTCCTGCAAGCCCCAACCCCTTGTGGGTGGAGAAAACCCCGTCGTCGTTGACCACGATGCCGCAGCTCTCCTGCCCCCGGTGCTGGAGGGCCAGCAGCCCGCCCATCACCAAGTCCGCTGCCGGTAAGTTTTTCCGGGCATAAAGGCCGAACACGCCGCATTCCTCGTGGACACTGCCCATGGGTCAGCCCTCGCTGAAGAGCAGGTCCACGTAGGTGGGGAAGGGCCAGCGGGCCCGGTCCACAATGCCCTCAGGGCGTCTGCTGCCGCCCGGACCTTGTCCATCTGGGGCAGGAGGCTGTCCCGGCAGAAGACCATGGCCAGTTCGCCCTGGGCAGGGGCGGCTTGGATGGCCGCCTGGAGGGCCTGGTAGGCGGTCTGCAGGGCCGCTATATGCTCCCCGGCCTGGCGGGCTGCGGTGGTCTCGTAGACGGCGGAGAGGCCCATGGCCTGCTCCGCCTGGGCCCGGCATGGCAGAGGTCGGAGACGTACCCCCCGAGCAGGCGGGCAGGATGTCCCGCTGCACCATGTCCACCATGGTGCGGGCCTCGATGAGGATCTCCTGGACGTACTTGTCCACATACACGTGGTACCGGGCCTCCACCTCCTCCGGGGCATAGATCCCGTGGCGCTGGAAGAGGGCGATGGCCTTTTCGGTCACCAGCTCCGGCAGAGCGTCAGGGGTGGTGGGGAGGTCCAGAAGGCCTCGCGCCTGGGCCTCCTGGACCCAAGATTCGTCGTAACCGTTGCCGTCAAAGAGGATCCGCTGGTGGGCCTGGAAGGTTTCCTTGAGCAGGGCGGCCAGGGCGGCGGGGAAGTCTTCGGCTCCTTCCAGGCGGTCAGCGAACCCTTCCAGCTCCTGGGCCATCATGGCGTTGAGGACGATGTTGGCCCCGGAGACCGAGTCAGAGGAGCCTACCATCCGGAACTCAAATTTGTTGCCGGTGAAGGCCATGGGAGAGGTGCGGTTGCGGTCGGTGTTGTCCTGGCGGATGTGGGGCAAGGCGGCCAGGCCCATGTCCAGCACCCGCTTGCCCAGATCCACATGGTCCGTGCCCTCCAAGAGGGCGTGAACCACCTGGGTGAGCTCGTCCCCCAGGAAGATCGAGATCACCGCGGGAGGTGCCTCCTGGGCGCCCAGACGGTGGTCGTTGCCTGAGGAGGCCACGGAGGCCCGCAGAAGCCCCTGGTATTCGTCCACCCCCTTGACAAAGGCGGCCAGGAAAAGGGAGAAACTGGAAGTTCTGGCTGGGGGTGGAACCGGGCTGGAAGAGGTTCTTGCCGGTGTCCGTGGCCAGGGACCAGTTGTCGTGCTTGCCGGAGCCATTGACCCCTTCAAAAGGCTTTTTCGTGGATGAGGCACACCAGCCCGTGGCGGTCGGCCACCTTTTTCAGCAGTTCCATGGCCAGCTGGTGTTGGCGTCGCTGTAGATGGTGGCCATTTCGTGCTGGGAGGGGGCCACCTCGTTGTGCTTGGTTTTGGAGGGGACCCCTACCTTCCACAGCTCCTGGTCCAGATCCTGCATGAACTGGGCCACCCGGGGCTTGATCATGCCGAAGTAGTGGTCCTCCATCTCCTGCCCCCGGGGCGGGTGGGCGCCGAAGAGGGTGCGGCCGGTCAGGCGCAGATCCCGCCGGGCCTGGTAGAGGGCCTTGTCGATGAGAAAGTACTCCTGCTCCGGTCCCACCTGGGCAGTGACCTGCTTGGTCTCAGTGTCCCCGAAGAGGCGGAGGATACGCACCGCCTGGCGGCTCACCGCCTCCATGGAGCGCAGCAGGGGCATCTTCTTGTCCAGGGCCTGGCCGGAGTAGGAACAGAAGATGGTGGGGATGTACAGGGAGCCCTCCTTCACAAAGGCAAAGGAGGTGGGGTCCCAGGCGGTGTACCCCCGGGCTTCGAAGGTGCTCCGCAGTCCCCCGGAGGGGAAGGAGGAGGCGTCCGGCTCTCCCCGGATGAGCTCCTTGCCCGAGAACTTCAGCAGTACCCTGGCCGCTGCCGTCGGTGTCCAGGAAGCTGTCGTGCTTTTCGCGGTGGCCCCGGTCATGGGCTGGAACCAGTGGGTGAAGTGGGTGGCCCCTAGCTCCAGGGCCCACTGTTTCATGGCCTCGGCGATCTCTCCGGCGGTGTGAGCGTCCAGGGTTTTTCCGTCGGTGACGCAGGCCTTCCAGGCGCCGAAAGACTCTGGGGACAGGCGCTCCCGCATGGTGGCTTCATCGAATACCATGGAGCCGTAGAGCTGTGCTAATTTTGACGTCATAGCTGCACTTCCCTTCGTTAATTTTGCAAGAATATTAAATATAACTTTCATAACGACGAAGTCAGTATACTGCAACTTTCCCCAAAGCGCAAGGGAGAAGCCGCCAATTCCAGAGAGAATTCCAAAAATTTTTCGTTAAATAGAACAAAAATGCAGAAACATATTTGGAAGTTTCGGGAGAAATTATTCTAAAAAGAAAGCAAATTGCGAGAAATCTTTTGAGACGGATCACTTGCGTCAAAGGGATGCCAGAAGAATAAAATGAAAGATAAAATAAAAATTGATTCATTTTGTGCAATCCGCACATTGATTTTCTCCCTCGGCGGCGTATACTGGACCTAAGTAAAAAACCAGCAGCGATGAGCGGGAAAAGTACCGTGGCAGATCAGTCCCAGTGAGCGGCGAAGAGTGGAAACGCCGTACCAGAGGCCTCGGGAAGAACCCCCGGGAGCTCCCAACTGAAATCTTCCCCAGTGGGAGGAGAGTAGGGGGAGGCGGCTGGTGGCCGTTATCCCACCCAGGCTTGTTTGAGCCCATGGAGTGACCGTGCATACGGTAAGTTAGGTGGCACCGCGGATGGCAGCAATTCGTCCTAAATTCCAGGACGTGCTGCGCATACATTCGGAGGTGTTCTTTTTTATGTGTACCATTCTTGGCGCCACAGGCGCGCAACTGACCCGGCAGGAGCTGGAGGCCCACTTTGCCGCTACCCACACCCGGGGGCCGGATGACCAGGCTCTGGTCCAAGTGGGTTCCTGTTGGCTGGGATTCCAGCGGTTGGCTATCATGGACCTCTCTCCCCGGGGGATGCAGCCCTTCTCCCTGGAGGGGGACTACGTTGTGTGCAACGGGGAGATCTACGGCTTCCGGGCGCTGCGCCGGTCCCTGGAGGGGAAGTACCCCTTCCACAGCGACAGCGACTGCGAGGTTCTCCTCCCCCTGTACCGGGAGTATGGCCGGGGAATGTTCTCCCAGCTGGGGTCGGAGTTCGCCCTGGTTTTGTACGATCACCGGAAGGATACCCTTCTGGCCGCCCGGGACCCCTTGGGCATCCGTCCCCTCTACCGGCACCGACCGGTTCGGGAGACGGTTTTCGCCAGTGAGCCCGGACCTGGTGGGCCTTCGCCCTGGTTTTGTCCCACCGATCGACCGGAAGGAGTTAGCCCCTTCTGGCCGCCCGGGACCCCTTGGGCATCCGTCCCCTCTACTACGGCACGGAGGTCTATATGACCCGGGAGGAGGTTCTGGCGGCCCTGCCCGTCGTCATCGCCGCCCTGGGCACCTGGGACATCACCACCATCCGGGCCAGCATGGGCATGTACCTCTGCTGCAAGGCCATCCACGAAAAGACGGACATCCGGGTGCTGCTGACCGGCGAGATCAGCGATGAGCTGTTCGGCTACAAGTACACAGACTTTGCCCCCAGCGCCGGAGCCTTCCAGCAGGAGTCCAAAAAGCGGGTGGATGAGCTGCACATGTACGATGTGCTCCGGGCGGACCGGTGCATCTCCGTCAACTCTCTGGAGGCCCGGGTGCCCTTCGGCGACCTGGACTTCGTGCAATACGTCATGGCGGTGGATCCGGCGCTGAAAATGAACACCTATGGCATGGGCAAGTACCTGCTGCGCCACGCGTTTGAAAAGGACCGCCTGCTGCCGGACAGCATCCTCTGGCGGCAGAAGGCCGCCTTCTCCGACGCAGTGGGCCACTCCATGGTGGACGACCTGAAGGCTTACGCGGAGGAGAAGTACACGGATTCTGAGTTTGAGACCCGACGCAAACACCTCACTGCCTTGGGGAGGATCCCCATGCCGGGCCAGGTGGCAGACTCCTGCGAGCGGCTGGGTATCGACCTGAGCCGGGCCCTCCACGTCCCTGGGGGGCACCACCTCCACCTACCTTTTCCTCAGCGACGAGACGGGGACATGGCTTTGGCCGTGTCCGACATGGGTATCTACGAGGCCCTTACCCCGGCCTACTTTGCCCGCCACCTGGGGTTCTCAACGGGGGCGGCCCTGGTGGTGGCCGACGCCAACCTCCCCCAGGAGGCCTTGGATTACCTGGCCCACCACTGCACCGCTCCCCTTTTGGTGGACCCGGTGTCCACCGTAAAAGGCGGAGAAGGTGCGGCCCATCCTGGGTAAGCTCCACACCCTCAAGCCCAACCGGCTGGAGGCAGAGCTCCTGTCGGGGGGTGGCTATCCGAGATCTCCCTCTGCCCGGCAGGCGGCGGGGAAGCTGCTGGAGACCGGGCTGCAGCGGGTGTTCATCTCCTGGGCACCCAGGGGGTCTTTGCCGCCGACCACACCCAGGACGTGTGGTACCCCTGCTGCCCGGCCCAGATGCGCAGCGCCACCGGGGCGGGGGGACGCCTTCGCCGCCGCCCTGGCCTGGGCCTTCCTGGAGGGGAAGGACCTGGCCTACAGCGCCCGGGCAGCCAATGCCGCCGCGGCCATCGCCGTAGAAGGAGAAAAAGACCATCAACCCCGCCCTGTCCGCCGAGGCGGTCCAGGCGCGGACGACAGAACAGGAGGAAGCACTATGAATCCCTATCTTGACGTGAACCCCGCCGTGGCCCAGGCCCTGGCGGAAGGCAAGCCCGTGGTGGCCCTGGAGTCCACCATCATCTCCCACGGCATGCCCTACCCCCAGAATGTGGAGACCGCTTTGAAGGTGGAGGAGATCATCCGCCAGAACGGGGCCGTCCCCTGCCACCATCGCCATCCTGGGGGGCGGTTGAAGGCCGGCCTCTCCCCGGCGGAGATTGAGTACCTGGGCAAGCAGGGGCAGAAGGTCACCAAGGCCTCCCGCCGGGACCTGTCCGTCCTGGTGGCCCAGGGGGCCGACGGGGCCACCACCGTGGCCACCACCATGATGATCGCCCACATGGCGGGGATCAAGCTCTTCGCCACCGGGGGCATCGGAGGGGGTCCACCGGGGGGCGGAGACCACCATGGACATCTCCGCCGACCTGGAGGAGCTGGGTCAGACCGACGTGATGGTGGTCTGCGCCGGGGCCAAGGCCATCCTGGACCTGAAGCTCACCCTGGAATACCTGGAGACCAAGGGGTCCCCGTCCTGGGCTACCAGACCCAGGAGCTCCCCGCCTTTTACACCCGGACCTCTGGCCTGAAGGTGGACTACCAGGTGGACAGCCCCGAGATGCTGGCCAAGATCCTGAAGACCCAGCACGACCTGGGCCTCCACGGGGGCATCCTGGTGACCAACCCCATCCCCGAGCAGTACTCCATGGACGCCGACGCCATCAACGCCGTCATCGACCAGGCCATCGCCGAAGCCCAGGAGAAGGGGATCCACGGCAAGAGACCACCCCCCTTCCTCCTGGCCAAGGTCAAGGAGATCACCGGGGAGACAGTTTGGAGGCCAACATCCAGCTGGTGTTCAACAATGCCAAGCTGGCCGCCCAGACCGCCGTGGCCTACGCCAAGCTGTAAGCCCCGCCGTTCCTAGGAAACCGCGAAACGCCCCTGATGGGAAGCATTGGCTTTCCATCAGGGGCGTTCTTTGGATTTGGAACCCTCACTCCGCCGGCGACGCCGGCAGGGAGACCGGGGGCAGGTCCTGGGCCGGGTGACGGGCCTGCTCCACGCAGAAGTCAAAGAACCGGTCCACGTTGGCCAGGGGATGGGGCGGCTTGCGCCGGACGATGTAGAAGTCCCCCATCTGCACCGGCTGGGTGAGGGGAAGGACCTTCACGTCCGGCCGGTGGACCGGCGGGGTGTCCAGCAGGACGGTGATGCCGAAGCCCTGGGCCACCAGCTCCAGGATGAAGTTGGCATCCTCCACCTCGTAGGCGATGCGCCACCGGTCCCGCACCGGGGCGAATAGGGCCTCCACCGGGTCCCGCTGGCCGCTGAGCCAGGAGTAGGTCACATGGGGGTAGGGGGAGGGTGTCCTCCAGGGTGACGCTGCTTTGCTGGGCCAGGGGATGGTCCAGGGGCACGGCGGCCACCATGGACCGGCGGAGGATGGGGGCGTACTCCAGCTGGGGGTCGGAGTAAATCTTAGAGCAGAAACCGATGTCCACCTTCCCTCGGTGAGGGCCTTGGCACACCTGGCGGGACATGCCGGTGGAGAAGGTGAAGTCACACCCTGGGTTCTCTCCCATAAACTGCCGGCACAGCCGGGTGACGGTGGGGATCACCAGCAGGGGGATGGTCTGCAGCCGGATGGTCCCCCACCCCGTCCTTGAGCATCTGGAAGTTGCGCAGGCAGCTGTCCGCCAGGGCCACGATCTGCTGGGCCTGGGGCAGCAGAGCCCCCCAAACCGGCCCAGGGCGATGCCTCGTCCGCTTTTTTGGAACAGGGACACTCCCAGTTCCTTCTCCAAGGTGACGATGGCGTGGCTCAGGCCGGACTGAGAGATGTTCAGCCGTTGGGCCGCCCGGCTGTAGTGCATCTCCTGGGAGAGGACGAGAAAGTAACGCAAGTGATCAATGTTCATAGGATCACCTCCCTCTTTAAAAAAAAATTAGTATATCACATTCCATGCAAAAAAAGGAATCCACTCCCGCAGAAAAAGGAATGGATTCCCCTGCCATGCCCCGTTGCGCTGGAGGGGGAGACGGGGGTATCCTAGAACCAACGCAGATGGAAAGGAGGGGGTGGCCATGGCCATGACCTGCCGGGGCATCCTGGCCCTGCCCTATGCCAACCGGCTCTGCCTGGTGGCCGGGGGCCAGCGGCGGGGGCAACGAGATCCGCTGGGTCCCACATCTTGGAAGAACCCAAGTACACCGCCTGGCTGAAGGGGGCGAGCTCATTCTCCCTGTCCGGGGTGGTCACCGGGGACCGGGAGGGGGCCTTGCTGTCCCTGCTCCAGGACCTCTTTGACCGAGAGGTGGCCGGGGTGGTGCTGAATCTGAGCACCTTCCTGCCCGCCATTCCCCCCCCAGCGTCCTGGCCCTGGGGGACCGGCTGGGCCTGCCCCTGTTTGAGATGCCTGCCGAGGTGCGGATGGTGGATGTGAGCCAGAGCATCGCCTTTGCCATTTTCCAGCAGCGGCAGAAGACCGGCCAGGTGGAGGGGGCCCTGCGGGACCTGCTCACCGGCAAGCGCCTGTCAGAGAGGCGCCTCCAGCGGTTGGCCGAGGTGGGCCTGGGGGGGGCGGGCGGACCTTCCGGGCGGTCCTCTTCCGCCCGGGGGCTGCCGGGGACGCCCCTGCCGGTGACTCCCTTCTACGAGGAGGAGACGGAGGAGGCTTGGCTGGCCCAGGGGCGGCCTACCTCCGCCAGGTGCTGGACCGTCTGGGGGACCCGGGATACCTCACAGTGGCCGAGGAGACCATCCTCTGGCTGGCGGAGGATCCGCCGGGCCGGCCGGCAGCTCTGCCCCAGCGCCTGGAGGCGGTGACGGCGGCCCTGCCCCAGTCTGCCTACTTCCCCGCCCTCCAGGTGGGGGTGAGGGGGCGGCTTTTCGGGACTTCCGGAACCTGCCGGGCCAGTGTCGACCAGGCCCGCCAGGCCCTGGCCCACCCCAGCGCCGGGACGGGCCCGTAACCTGGTATGATGACCTGGTGGACCGCCGCCTCTTCCAGCGCGGGGGGACCCGGGAGGAGCTGACAGCCATGGCGGGCGGCTGCTGGGCCCCTGCTGCAGCCGGAGCACCAGGCCCTGCTGGACACCCTGATCTGCTACCTGGACCACAACGGCAACGCCAAGGCCACGGCCCAGGCCATGTTCCTCCACCCTAACACCCTCCACTACCGCCTGAGGAAGATCCAGTCCCTCCTGCACCGGGACCTGGGCCAGAGTGAGGACTTCTTCCAGGTGATGCTGGGGCGGAAGCTTTATGATTTTATCACAAAAAACTGAGAAAAGCGTTGTGATCCGATCACAACGCTTTTCTCATTGCAAAAAGGGGAAAGTGTCCAAATGGGAAGGATTTCTTTGGATAAAATTGGGAACCTTGTGCAAAAAACAAGGGGAGAGGGGGGAGAAACCAGGAAGGCTAATTTTCTCCGCTCCCGTTGCTCCCCTAAGCCGGGCCAGGGCGTATTCTCAGGGCAGAAACCAATCTCAGGGGCCGGCAGGCCCCGGGCAGGAGGTGCTCCATGCAAAAATACCACACTCAAGGCTCCCGCCGGCTCTACCAGGCCACCCTTCCTTACCTGGTGGACGGGGTAGGCAGTTCCTTCCACGTCCCCAGCTACCGGGACTACCCCATCGCCATGACCCACGGGAAGGGCTCCAAACTCTACGACGTGGACGGCAACGAGTACATCGACTACATCCTGGGCTTCGGCCCCATGCTCCTGGGCCACTGCCCCCCGGCGGTGGACCGGGCGGTGGCGGAACAGCTGAAGAAGGGACCCACTTCTCCGCGCCTACGCCGGAGCTGGGGCGCTCTCCCGCCGGCTCACCCAGGTGATCCCTGCGGCGGAGAAGGTGGTCTATCAGAACCCGGTACGGGAGGTGGTGATGTACGCCCTCCGCCTGGCCCGGCCTTTACCGGGCGGTACAAGATCGTCAAGTTCGAGGGCCAGTACCACGGCTGGTCCGATGAGGGAGAAGGTGAGCATCGACGCGGACACCGTGGCCGACCTGGGCCCCGGGAGAACCCCCCGAAAAATCCTCCCCACCAAGGGCCAGCGGCTGTCCTCGGCGGATGACCTCATCCTCCTGCCCTGGAATGACCTGGAGGCTCTGGACCGGACCCTCACCCAGCGGCGGGAGGAGATCGCCGCCGTCCTCATGGAGCCCTGCATGTGTGACTCCGGCCCCATCCTCCCCCAGCCCGGCTACCTGGCGGGGGTGCGGGAGCTTACCCGCCGCCACGGGGTGCTGCTGATCTTTGACGAGGTGATCACCGGCTTCCGCCTGGCCCTGGGAGGGGCCCAGGCCTACTACGGGTGACGCCGGACATCGCCACCTTCGCCAAGGCCATCGCCAGCGGGTACCCCTTCGGGGCGGTGGTGGGCCGGCGGGACGTGATGGACTACGGGGTGCCTGCCTCGGGGACCTTCAACGGCAACCCCGTGGGGGTGGCCGCCGCCCTGGCCACCTTGGAGGAACTCTCCCAGCCCGGGGTCTATGCCGGCTGGAAACCCTGGGCCAGCAGCTGGAGGACGGCTTCCAGGCCCTGGGGGAGAAGTACCGCCGCACACTCTACCTCCGCCACTTGGGGAGTATTTTTCGTCCTGGGCTTTGGCTACACCCAAGACCTGGGGGACTTCGGGACTGGCTCACCCAGGCCGACCTGGCCGCCTACCAGCGCTTTGTGGCCGGGTGCGAGGATTACGGCGTCCGCTTCACCGACCGCCGGGGGCGGGTCTCTCCACCGCCCACACCCAGGAGGACATCCGCCGCACCCTGGCGGTGGCCGACCAGGTTTTGGGAGAGATGGAACAGGAGGGAATTTAACATGATCGACGCCATGCAATGGTTCCAACTGAATGGAAAGAAGGCCATGGTCACCGGCGGGGCTGCTGGCCTGTGCTACGCCATGGCGGAGGGGCTCCACCTGGCCGGGGCCGAGGTGGTGCTGGTGGACCGGTCCCCCGCCGTGGGGAGGCGGCCGTCCCGGCTGGGGGCCCAAGGGGCCCCGGTCCACGGGGTCCAGGGGACCTGAGCCACTGGGAGGGCATCCCCGCCCTCTATGACAGGGCCCTGGCGGCCTTGGGGGGGCCGGGTGGATATCCTGGTCAACGGCGCGGGGATCCAGTACCGCTGCCCGGCAGAGGACTTCCCGGAGCGGTGGCAGCAGATCTCAAGGATCAACCTGGACGCGGTCTTCCCGCCTGGCCCAGCTGGCGGGGCGAACCATGCTGGCCCAGGGGGCGGGCGGATCATCAACGTGGCCTCCATGACCTCCTTCTTTGGCAGCGAGCAGATTCCTGCCTACGCCGCCAGCAAGGGGGCGGTGGCCCAACTCACCAAGGCCCTGTCCAACGAGTGGGCGGGGCGGGGGTCAATGTCAACGCCATCGCCCCGGGATACATGGTGACCCAGCTCACCGCAGACATGCAGGGGAAGAACCCCGCCCAGTATGCAGAGATCACCGGCCGCATCCCCATGCACCGGTGGGGCCAACCGGAGGACCTCCAGGGGGCGGTGGTCTTCCTGGCCAGTCCGGCGGCGGCCTATGTCACCGGCGCCATCCTGCCGGTGGACGGCGGTTATCTGGGGAAATAGGAATCCATCGAAATTTCCGCGCAATCCCGCCGATTCATGCGAAAAAGGAATGAATCCATGGGGTTTTGTGGATTGATTTTTCCCCCTGAATGGGGTTCAATGAACCTATAGCCCTTACCCTGCCCATAGGAAGGAGAACAAGACCATGGGACTAAAACTTCGTGTATTATACCTGGGGAAGATGGAGTTTCCCCGGTTTCGTCTGGTAGAATGTGACAATGAGGCCACCATGGTGGTCTCTCCCGCGGTGGCCCTGCTGATCCAGCACCCTACCCTGGGGAACATCCTCTATGACACCGGCAACAGTGCGGATTTCTTAAAGACCTACACCCCGGAGATGCTCCACAACTACCCCATCACCGAGATGATCACCATCGAGGAGGCCCTGGCCAAGGAGGGCCTGACCCCTGGGGACATTGACCAGCTCATCCTCTCCCACCTCCACTTCGACCACGCCGGAGGCCTGCAGCATTTCGTGGGCACCAAGGCCATCGACCACGTTCTGGTCTCCGAGGCCGACCTGAAGCAGGCCTGGTGGGCGGTGACCACGGGGAACAACGGGGCCTACATCCGCTCCCTCTTCGACGTGGAGGGCATCCGGTTTGAAACGATCCACGACACCACCTGGCTGGCCGACGACCTGGGCCTTTTCATCCAGGCCTCCCACACCCCGGGGGTCATCGGCCTGATCCTGAAGACCGAGCACCACGGCACCATTCTCACCACCAGTGACGCCATCTACACCGCTGACAGCTACCGCCAGGCCCTGCCCCCTGGGGCACCATCAATGCCACCACCGACGAGTTCTACGACAACCTGGAGCGGATCAAGGCCATGGAAAAGAACTACAACGCCACCCTTCTCTTCGGCCACGACATCGACCAGATCCTGGACTGGGCGGGCCAAGGGGTCATCGACTGACGCCATGGAGGTGCGCATCCTGCCCCTGGGGGGCATGGACTTTCCCAAACACCGGCTGGTCCGGTGCCAGGACCCGGAGGAGATGCTCTTCTCCCCCGCCTGGGCGGTGCTGATCCGCCACCCCACCCTGGGCAACGTCCTCTACGACACCGGACACAGCCCCGCCTTCCTCCAGGGGGGAGATGCAGCGAGTCCTGTACGACTACCCCCGTCCGGGGGATTGTCCCCATCCAGAAGGCTCTGGCCCAGGTGGGCCTGACTCCGGGGACATGGACCAGCTCATCCTCTCCCACCTCCACTTTGACCACGCCGGGGGCCTGGCGGCCTTTGCGGGCACCCAGGCCTTCCGCCACGTCCTGGTGGCCGAGGCCGACCTGAAGCAGGCCTGGTGGAGCGTCACCACCGGGCAGAAAGGGCCCCATCCGGTCCCTCTTCGACCTGCCGGGGAATCCGGTTTGAAACCATCCGGGACACTACCTGGCTGGCTGAGGACCTGAGCCTCTTTGTCCAGCAGGCCCACACCCCTGGGGTTTTGGGGATGATCCTCAAGACCCAACACCACGGCACCCTCCTCACCACCAGCGACACCTTGGCCACGGCGGAGAGTTACCAGCACGACCTGCCCCCGGGCACCGCCGCCCCGGCGGTGGAGGCGGCCTTCCATGCCAACCGCCGCCGGGTGCAGGCCCCTGGCGGCGCCAGGCCACCCTTCTCTTCGGCCACGATGCCGCCCAGGTCCAGGCCTGGGCAGGGAAGGGGACCTTGGATTGAGGCCCATGCCCCCCGCCGCTTCCATCCCATAGACAGAGGAGGGGTGTCCCCCCCTCCCTTACGAAAGGAGCATTGCTATGACCACACCCACCGCTGGCGCCGCGTTAGGCAACCAACTCCGTGCTGGCACCGTCGCCAAAGTCGGCAGCACGAAACGCATTCAGGAGCTCAACGGAATGCTCCCGCCAACCGCCCCAATGTGGACATCACCCGGGCCCGGGCCTACACCAAGGTATACCGGGCCACCGAGGGGATGCCCAGCCTTATGCGCCGGTACAAGGCCTCCGCCGAGGTCTACCGTACTCTCACCGACAACGTCTATGACTACGAGCAGCTGGTGGGCTGGCCCACCAAGCGGATCCGGGGGCCAACTTCGCCATTGAGCTCCACGCCCACTGGCTGGCCGATGACCTGCCCAACCTCCGACCGGACCTACGACCCCTTCGAGATCACCGACGAGGACTACAAGGAACTGGAGGAGGACCTCCTGCCCTACTGGAAGGACAAGACCATGGCCGTCCAATGGGGCCACTACGTGAGCAAGGAGGAGTGGAACCGGGGCCAGTTTGGCGGGGTGTCCGACGTGTCCAACTACCTCTGCGCCAACGGCTCCCACTTCATCCCCCGCCTGGACCGACGTGATCCAGCACGGCTTTGTGAAGTACTATGAGAAGGCCAAGGCCCTCCTGGCCGCCCTGGACCCCAACGACCCGGCCTCCATCGACAAGAAGATCTTCTACACCGGCATCATCGAGGTCCTGGAAGCCATCCGGGACTGGGGGAGCGGATGTCCACCGCCTGCGCCCGAAAGGCCGCCCAGGAGAAGGACCCCGCCCGCAAGCAGGGAGCTGGAGAACATGGCCGCCATGATGCAGCGGGTGCCCTGGGGCCCTGCCACCTCCTTCTACGACGCCTGTGAGACCGCCTGGGCGGTGTGCTTCTTCCTCTTTGTGGAAGGGGCCGGCCCCTCCATCACCTGGGGGCGGTTTGACCAGTACATGTATCCTTACTATAAAGCGGACATCGAAAAGGGGATCCTTACCCCGGAAAAGGCCATGGAGCTCATCGAGGAGCTCTATATCCGGGTGACCTCCAACGTGTGGTTCCAGTCCACCAAGATGGCCTACATCTTCGGCGGCTATTACCGCTACCCCCACCTGGACGTGGGTGGCCTGGACGAGAACGGCAAGGACGCCAGCAACGAGCTGTCCTACCTCTGCCTGCGGGCCATGCGGTATGCCAAGACCACCTCTCCCGCGGTGAGCATCCTGCTCCACCAGAAGACCCCGGATTCCCTCCTCTACGAGGCCTGCGAACTGGCTGCCGAGGGCATGGGTCACCCCTCCTTCTTCAACTGCGAGGGGCTGTATGCCATGCTGGAGCACCGGGCCGGCGGGCCGGAGGGGTACTCCAACTACACCCGGAAGGACATTCTGAAGTTCGGCTCCCCCATCGGCTGCGTGGAGCCCGGGGCGGAGGGGCTGCAGTACGGCCACACCGACTCCGGCATCATCAACGTGGCAGGGGCCACCCTCATGGCGGTGACCAACGGCATCATGCCCGAGGGGACGGACAACATGTTCGCCGGCAAGCTCCTCACCTACGAGAGCGGCGCGCCGGAGACCTTCGAGACCTTTGACCAGTTCTACGCCGCTGTGAAGGCCCAGATCAAGTACGCCATCGACGAGGCCCACGCCAACCTCCTGGTGTGCGAGAAGCTTTTGGCCGAGCAGTTTAACCTGCCCACCTTCACCGTCCTGCTGGAGGGCGCCCTGGAGAAGGCCAAGGACGCCACCGCCGGCGGGGCCAAGGTCAACGTGGGCCCCACCATGAACATGAGCGGCTTTGGCACCATGGTGGACTCCGTGGCTGCCATCAAGAAGGTGGTCTACACCGACCACAAGGCCACCCTGGCCCAGGTGCGGGACGCCTGCATGGCCAACTTCCAGGGTATGAGGACCTGCGCATCCAGCTTCAGGCCGCCCCCAAGTACGGCAACGACGACGACTTCGCCGACGACATTGCCGCCGACCTGTGGGAGTGGTTCGCCCAGTGCACCATGGGTCTGAAGATGTACCGGGGCCACTACTGCGACGCGGCGGTGCAGATGGTCCAGTCTAACGTGGGCTACGGCGCCATGACTGGGGCCACCCCCAACGGCCGCCTGGCGGGGATGCCCCTGTCGGACACCATGTCCGCCACCCAGCAGGCCGACACCCACGGCCCCACCGCTGCCGCCCGGAGCTATGGCAAGCTGGACTTCCCGGTGTACACCAACGGCACCCTGCTGAACATGTGGATCAGCCAGTCCGAACTCATGGAAAAGCAGTGAGCGTTGGCCATTGTCCGACTACCTTAATAACCTATTTAGAAGGGAACCCATCCCAAGGAAAGGAGAATCCTTATGACCACCATCCGTGACGTACCCCTCAACTGCCCCGAGGCCACCTATGTGGAGCCGGTGTACAAGGAGGCGGGGATGCGCAACTTCACCAACCTGGTGCGCACCATGCTCAACGACTACGGCGTTTACCATGTGCAGTTCAACACCATCAACAAGGAGACGCTCATCGACGCCAAGGCCCACCCGGAGAACTACCCCACCCTCATGGTGCGGGTGGCCGGCTACAGCGTCTACTGGACCGACATTGCCGAGCGGGTCCAGGATGACATCATCAATCGGACGGAGCACACATTTTAAGAAGAAGTTTGGGACCCGCTGCGCTGGGCTCCCAAACTTGGGACTGCGCCCCGACCCGCGCCAGCGGTGCTGGCACTCGGGGCGAGGGAAATGCCCGGCTTGGCCGGCATTTCATGGATAGAACTTTTGTTTTGGCCGCTGCGGCGGCCAAAATTCTCCGAAGGGCCCCGTGAAAGCGGGGGGCTGATAGGAAGGAGGGGCGTGCCTATGCAGGCAGAAAAGACGGCGGTTGTGTTTGACATTGGACGGTTTCGCAATGCCGATGGGCCGGGGATTCGGACCATTATTTTCTTCAAGGGGTGCCCTCTGCGCTGTCAGTGGTGCAGCAATCCCTTTGGGCTGGCCTCCCGGCCGCAGTTGGTGGTGAGCCCCGCCAAGTGTACCGGGTGTGGGCGGTGTGTGGAGTCATGTCCCCAAGGGGTGAACACCGTGGCCCCTGGGGGAGAAGGTGTCGGTGGACTTTTCCGCCTGCACCGCCTGCGGCACCTGCGTGCCCGCCTGCCCCGGCGGGGCAAGGACCCTCTCCGGTCAGGCCTACACCGCCCGCCAGCTGTACCAGGAGGCGGCCAAGGACGCCGCCTTCTACCGCAAGGGCGGAGGTGGGGTCACCCTCTCTGGGGGGAGGTCCTCCTCCAATACGAGGTGGCGGCGGCGACCCTCCGGCTGTGCCGGACCAACTACCTCAACACCTGCATCGAGACCTCCGCCTACGCCCCCTGGGACCACCTCTGGCAGGTGGCCCAGTACTGCCACACGGTGTTTGTGGACCTGAAGCACATGGACAGCACCCAGCACCAGGCCATGACCGGGGTGGGCAATGGGGTCATCCTGGACAACCTCACCCGCCTCTGCCGGGAGCTCCCCCTGCCGGGGGGGGGCAGGGTGATCGTCCGGATGCCCCTCATCCCCGGGTACAACGATGACGACGAGGCGGTGGCCGCCGGAGCTCGCTTCGTGGCGGGGCTGGAGAATGCCCCGGAACTCAACCTCCTGCCCTATCACAACCTGGGGAGAGCAAGTACGAGATGATCGGGGAGGACTACCCCCTCCCCGGCCTGACCAGCCGGAAGGGGCGGGACCCCCGCCTGCTGGCCATCCAAGCCCTCTGCCAGCGGTTGGCCCCCACAACCGGGTCAGCCTGGGGGCGATGCCATCGACTTAACCTAACCCAACCCAAACCCACAAGTCCCTCTATTTTTTCTGTTTTCTGTGCCAGGATCCCCTGCCGGCGTGCCGGCAGGGGATCCTCTCTTGACAGAAGGGCAGAGGGGACGGTACCATGGAAACAGAAGGACAGCCTGCCGCAGCCGGGGGCTTGTTCCTGCCAAGCGAGAAGGGAGTATGCGATATGAAGAACATCCACACCGTTCTGGGTCTCCTGCCGGTGGACCAGATGGGCCTTACCCTGGCCCATGAGCATATTTGCTGTGGGGACTGGTCGATGCGGGCCAACTTCGGCCCCTGGTTCTGCCCGGAGGAGGAGCTGCTGGCCCGGGCGGTGGACCAGGTGAACCGGGCCAAGGCCGCCGGGGTGGCCACCATCGTAGACGGTACGGCCATCAACCTGGGGCGGGATATCCACTTGCTGCGCCAGGTCTCCCGCCTTACGGGGGTGAATTTGGTGGCCTCCAGCGGATTTTACGACCAGGACGAGCCGTGGCTGTCTGGACAATCCGAGGCATACCTCTTTGACCTTCTGGACGGGGAGTGCAAGTACGGTATCGCGGGGACGGATTCCCGCCCGGGAATCATGAAGTGCGCTGTGGGCTCCACGGCCTCACCGCCACCCGGGAGAAGATCCTTCGTCTCACCGCCCGGGTGGCGGTGGAAAACCACCTCCCCTGTTCTGCCACCATGAGGCAAGCACCCGCCTGGGTCCCCAGATCCTGGATCTGCTCTGCGGCGATGGAATGGATCCCCGACGGATCATCCTGGGCCACACCGGGGACAGCGAGGACTTGGACTACATCCTCTCCCTCCTGGACCGGGGATGCTGGATCGGCCAGGACCGCTGGCCCTATGACGGACGGTTCAACACCGTGGCCAACCGCCTCCAGGTCATGGTGGAACTGAAGAAGCGAGGGTATCTGGACCAGGTGATCGTCTCCCAGGACCTGTGCGTCTACCTGGGATTCTGGGAACCCATGGCGGACACCTTCGCCCGGGAGGCCCTGTATGAGCAGGCGGACTTCACCTATCTCTTCCAGGTGGTGTTCCCTCTGCTGGAGCAGGCGGGACTCACCCAGGCAGAGCTGCGCAAACTGGTCACCGACAATCCCCAAACCTTCTTTGCCCAGTAAGGCGGGCAGGAGAAAGCGGCGCCGGCCTCCCCCCCTGTTGGGGGAGGCCGGCGCCGCTTTCCAGAAAAAAGATCCGGGGGCGGGATCAGAAATACATGTACTTGTTGGCTTCCTTCCGCAGCTCCGCCCGGAAGTCGGGGTGGGCTACGGCGATGAGGTTCTCCACCCGCTGCTTCACGGTACGGGCCCGCAGCTTGGCAACGCCGTATTCGGTGATCACCATGTCTGTGAGGTTCCGGGACACAGACACAATGGACCCGGGGTCCAGGATGGGGGGCGATGCGGCTGACAGTACCCTTCTTGGCAGTGGAGATCTGGCACAGCATGGCCCTGGCCGCCCCGGGAGTGGTAGGCCCCGTAGGCGAAGTCGGTGGCCCCGCCGGTGCCCGACCACTGGATATACCCCAGGGCCTCTGCGGCTGCCTGGCCGGTGAGGTCAATCTGCAGGGCGGCGTTGATGGACACCATGTTGTCCTGCTGGGCGATGATCATAGGATCGTTGGTGTACCGGCCCCGGCGCATCATCACCCGGGGGTGGTTGTTCAGGTATTCATAGGTGAAGTTGTCGGCGATGATGAAGGCGCCCACGGACCACCCCTTGTCCAGGTTTTTGTACCGGTTGGTCACCACGCCCTGCTGGATCATCCGGGCCATGGAGGCGCCGATCTGCTCGGTGTGGATGCCCAGGTCGTGGCGGTTCATCAGCTCGAACCCGATGGCGTTGGGGATGCCGCCGAAACCCAGCTGGATGCAGTCCCCCGTCGTGGACCATCTCGGCGGCATAACCGGCCACGGCCTTCTCCGCCTCCCCGATGGGGGGGATCCTGGAGCTCGTACAGGGAGAGGTCGGACTCGATGATCACATCGGCCATGGCCACCGGCAGGGCGCAGTCCCCAGGCAGGTGGGGGATATGGGGGGTTGACCTCATAGATGATCTTGTCGGCGGAGTAGAAGGACTCCATCTCCCACTGCAAGTCGCAGGACACGCAGCAGTAGCCGTGCTCGTCCATGGGGGAGACGCACACCACCGCCACGTTGGGCCGCTTGCAGCGGTGGAGCTCCTGGCCGTAGTTGTGCAGGTGGATGGGGAAGTAGCTGCTCATGCCGGAGGGGTGGATCTTCCGGAAGTTGGGGTCGTAGAAGAAGGTCTGGTGGTGAAACTTGTCCTTCAGGGAGGGGTCGGTGTGGACGGGATACTCCGGGCCCCACCGGGCCACGCAGGACCACAGCTCCACCGGGTTCTTGGGGTCGATGCGGTCGGCAATCCGGTGGAGGTTGCGCAGGAAGAGCCGGGGCTCGCTGGCGTGGATGGACCAGACGATGCAGTCTCCGCTGTCGATGAGGCCGATGGCGTCCTCCACGGTGCCCAGCTTGCTCTGGTAGATCTCCTGGTGGGTCATGCCCTTGTATTTGTCGCTGAGGTACTCCTCGTGCTTTCGGTGCTTTTTCAGCATCACATCGGGGATGTACCGGTCATAGTTTTCGTAGTGTTCGTACACGAACGTCGCCTCCTTTTCTGGATGAACTCTGGCGAACAGGGCCAGACTATCTGCTTTTATGATAGCAAGAAGGGGGATGGGGGCAACGAACAGAAGGGGGAAGGTGTCTGTTATCCGACAGGGGCGGGGATCTGTCGGGAAATCCAAAGCCCCTTCCTCCGGGATGGGGGAAGGGGCTGGCGATTACGGCGTCAAAGAAATCCCCGTGGGGTCCAGGTGAAACACCCTTCGGATGGCTTCCCCTCCTCCTGGGGGGAGAGAGGGGCCGGGCGGACACCACCTGCCCTTGGACTTCCTCCTGGAGGACGTGGCGGCGGATGGCCAAAATGCCTGTGGGGGGTGTAGCGGGAGACCCGGGCAAACTGGTTCATGTTGGAGTCCGGGCTGTGGGCGAAGTAGAAGAGGATGGGGGCAAAGTCCTGGTCCACTTGGGGCTCCTGGGTAAAGCCCAACACATCGGTCCAGGGGCCGCCGGGCAGCCGCTGCTGTTGGAGCCAGCCGTAGAAAGGGTCCCGGCGGTAGCGGTACTGGCAGGCTCCGTCGCTCTGGACCAAGTCTGCTTCCAACCGGAGGGGGCAGCGGGCATTTTCCAGGGTGAAGCCCCATCCACGGTGTAGCACCCCTCCGGCAGCACCACCCCCAGCACCCGGTGTCGGCGGAAGAGGATGGTGGGGGATTGCAGATCCTGGCATGGTAACTGAACACGGAAAACCCCAGGAGTAGAGCAGCCAATTGAAGCAGGTGTTCAGCTCTGCGCACAGCCCGCCCTGCCGCCGGCGGACGATCTTGTCGAACAGGGCCTCGTGGTCCAGGGATAGGGGACGTCCAGCCAACACATCCAGGTTTTCGAAGGGGACGGCCTGCTGGTGGGCCTGCAGCAGACGGGTGAGCCCCGCAAGGTTCAAGGGAATGGGGCCGGGGCAGGCGATGCGGTCTAAATAGGCGTGGATCTGTTCCGGGGTCATTTGCGGTCCGTTGTAGTGGTTCCAGTCCATGGGAATTCCTCCTTTCCTCCATTCTACCGGAAACGGCAGCGATGGGCAAAGGACATGGGGGAGAAAGGGTCGGATAACTGCACAAAACGAACGATTTTTCGGAGGAGAAAAAGGGGGTTGACAAAGCACACTTGAGTGAATATAATGTACTTGTACTTGCAGTACACTATAGAGCGAAGGAGGGGCGCTGTGGACATCATCATCAGCAGCAACACCAGCAAGCCCATCTACGAACAGATCACCTCCCAAATCAAGGCCATGATTATGAGCGGGGAACTGAAAACCGGGGACCCCATCCCTCCATGCGTTCCCTGGCCAAGTCCATCCACGTCAGTGTGATCACCGTGCAGAAGGCCTACGAGGACTTGCAGCGAGATGGGTTTATCGAGACAACCGTGGGGCGGGGGAGTTTCGTCTCCGCCCAAAACAAGGATTTTTACCAGGAGGAGCAGCAGCGGCAGGCCGAGGAACACCTGCAGCAGGCCGCCGACATCGGCAGAACCAGCGGCATTCCCGTGGAGAAGCTGGTGGAGTTGCTGCGGCTCTTCTACGAGGATCAGGAGGTTTGATGTATGGACAGAAACGCGTTGGTGGTCAATGGACTGACCAAGCGGTACCAGGACTTCACCCTGGATGGGGTCTCCTTCACCGTGCCCCAGGGCTCCATTGTGGGCCTCATCGGGGGAGAACGGCGCCGGTAAGAGCACCACCCTCCACGCCGTGCTGGGCCTTATCGGCCGGGACGGGGGGACGGTGGAGCTGCTGGGCCTGCCGGACACCGCCCTGGATGATGGGGTCCGCAACCAGATCGGCGTGGTCTTTGACGGCAACAGCTATCCCGAGATGCTCACCCCCGAAAACTGGGCCGGGTGATGGGAAAGATCTACCGCACCTGGGACCCTGACCGGTACGCTGCCCTGCTGCAGCAGCTGGCCTTGCCGGCGGACAAACGGATCAAGGCCCTCTCCAAGGGCATGAAGATGAAGCTGGCCCTGGCGGTGGCCTTCTCTCACCACGCCAAGCTGCTGGTGCTGGACGAGGCCACCAGCGGCCTGGACCCGGTGGTCGGGACGATATCCTGGACCTCTTCCTAGAGTTTGTCCAGGAGGGAGGACCACGCCATCCTGGTCTCCTCCCACATCACCAGTGACTTGGAAAAGGTGGCCGATTACATCGTCTTCCTCCACCAGGGCCGGGTGGTGTTCTGCAAGCCCAAGGACGAGCTGCGGTACCGGTACGGGGTGCTCCGGTGTGGTCCAGGCCCAGTTTGCAGATCTGGACCCGGCGGACATGGTGGCCTGCCGCCGGCAGGACTACGAGTGGGAGGTCCTGGTGGCCGACCGGGATGCCGCCCGACGGAAGCTACCCCAAGGCGGTGGTGGACCCGGCCACCATGGACGAGATCATGCTGCTCTACGTGAAAGGGGTACCTGACCATCAGTGTGGCCATGGCCCTGCTGGCGGGGGAGCGTCACCCTGCCCTGCAGCTTCCTGTTCTCCGAGGAAAAAGAATGTGCTGGCCATCTTCCTGGCCTATCCCGCTGCCGCGGGGATCTTTGCCGGCGTGGTGGTCCCCCTGGGGGTCACCCCCTCTCCGGCAGCCTGGTGGCGGGGATCAGCGTGGTGCTGTATGCCGCCTCCTGGGTTCTGGCTCGGCGGAAGATCGCCTTCCGAGACGTGGCCTGAGGGTGGGTTTGCCCAGAACAAACCAACAGCGCCGCCCCCCGTCAATCAGGGGGCGGCGCTGTTCTCTTTGTTTTTAGAGAGGGCCTCTTAGGTTTGGGGGCGGGCGTGTCCTGGGATGCCTCCGGGACAGGGATGGGCGCATGGAGGATGTAGACGTTGCAGAAAGCCTCTGCCACCTCCTCCACCGAACGCTGGGTACCGGGCTTCAGCCACCAGGTGATCAAAGACAGCAGCCCCCGGCAAAGAATTGGCAGAGCACCACGATCTCCTCCCGGGTGTAGGCAGTGAAGGCGGGGTGGTGCAGGGTCTGCTCGGTGAGCACTCGGGCAAACTCCTCCCGGAAAATTTCCTTGGCTTCGGCGTTGCGGGGGTCCAGGGAAGAGCACGGGCATACTCCTGCCTGCGTGCCAGGAAGTACTGGAACACCTTCTCGATGGCCTTGGCGAAAGGGGGGCGGGGTTGTCGCTGCACGGCATCCCGTCTGTGAGGTCGTCCAGAAAGGCCTGCATCCCGAAGGTCAGCAGGTGGCGCTTGTCCTCAAAGTGGGCATAGAAGGTGGAGCGGTGGACCATGGCCCGTTGACAGAGGTCCTTGACCCGGATCTCGTCAAAGGGTTTCTCCTGGAGCAGGTCACTCAGGGCCCGGAGCAGCAGGGTGTGGGTGCGCAGCACCCGGAGGTCTTCGGTTCGGCGGTCCATGGGCACGTCCTCCTTGGTGGAATGGATACTATTATCTTACGGGACCCAGGGCGGCCCTGTCAAGACAGGAAACGCCTGCGGGAGGTTCCGCAGGCGTTTCCGCTGGTACATTGGAAAAGAGGCGGAGGACACATCCAAACGGACTCCGGTCTTTTCCCCGTCATCCTACCAGAGCTCGGGGCAAAAGGCAACCGACAGAGCGGGCGCCTTGTCGCCTATCCGACAGTTTCGGAAAAGTGAAGGGATGGGCAAAAAAAGGGCGGCCGGGCCCGGCCCTTTTGTGGGAAATGCTTCCCCGTGGGGGAAGCAAAAAATGGTTGACACAGGGCAGAATCTGTAGTAATATATATGAGCGCCTGAATGGGCGCAGTCTGCGATGATGCGGGAGATTGCGGTGCAAACCGGTAACTTCCGCGGGTATGTCCGTGAATCGGGCGGCTGGAGAATCTGCTGCATGGCGTATATCGCCGTGACAGGAGAGGGAAAAGCCGGCGAAGTATGCCGGTTTTCTTCATGCTTATGGAGTGATACGCACGGTTAAGTGTATCGGATTCTCCACCGTACGAAGCGTGGCAAAGACAATGACACTTCGTATGTTTTTTAGGAGGAACACAGCAACATGGCACAGAACGAAATGATTCGGATCCGCCTGAAGGCCTATGACCATCAGCTGATCGACCAGAGCGCTGAGAAGATCGTGGAGACCGCCAAGCGCACCGGCGCGACTGTCTCCGGCCCGATCCCCCTTCCCACGAAGAAGGAAGTTGTTACCATCCTCCGCGCTGTTCATAAGTATAAGGATTCCCGTGAGCAGTTCGAGCGCCGCACCCACAAGCGCCTGATCGACATCACCAACCCCAGCCCCAAGACCGTGGAAGCGCTGATGAGTCTGGATCTGCCCGCCGGTGTGGAAATCGAGATCAAGCTCTGATCCCGCCCCAGACAAACCCACCGACACCCATTACTATGTGTACCCGCTGCCTGTCGCCTTATCGTGAGACAGGCGGGTCATGTTGACAAACCAATGACAGCCCAATGGTCACGTTTGCCAACCAATAACCTGAATAAGGAGGAAAACCAACATGGAAAAGGCCATCATCGGCAGAAAGATCGGCATGTCCCAGATCTTTGACGAAGCCGGTAAGGTCATCCCGGTCACTGTCATCGAAGCAGGCCCCCTGCGTCGTGGTGCAGAAGAAGACCGAGGAGAAGGACGGCTACAACGCCGTGCAGCTGGGCTTCCAGGACGTGCCCGAGCGGAAGCGCACCAAGCCTGAACAGGGTCACCTGAAGAAGGCGGAAGTCCCCATGAAGAAAGTGCTCAAGGAATTCAAGCTGGACAAGGCAGCTGAGATGAACGTGGGCGACGAGATTAAGGCCGACACCTTTGCCAAGGGCGATCACATCGACGTGACCGGCATCAGCAAGGGTAAGGGCTTCCAGGGCGTTATCAAGCGCTGGAACGCCGGACGCGGCCGGATGACCCACGGCGGCGGCCCTGTCCACCGTCACGCAGGCTCCATGGGTTCCGGTACCGATCCTTCCCGGATCTTCAAGGGCAAGATCGGCGCTGGCCACATGGGTGCTGAGCAGGTCACCATCCAGAACCTGGACGTGGTGAGCGTGGACCCCGAGTTCAACCTCATCGCAGTCTGCGGCGCCGTGCCCGGGCCCAAGGGCGGCATCGTCTACCTGAAGTCCACCGTGAAGACCATCCGGGAGAAGAAGGGCGAGGCCGGCACCAGCGTCAACCCGCAGAAGGCATCTGCCCGCGCCAATCCCCAGAAGGCATCCGCCAGAAACCGGTAAGGAAAGGAGAGTTTGAGAAATGCCTAAAGCAAACGTCTATAATATGGCTGGCCAGCAGGTCGGCGAGGTGGAACTCTCCGAGGGCGTTTTCGGCGTAGAACCCAACGAGCCCGCCGTCCATGCCGTCGTGGTGAACCACCTGGCCAACTGCCGCCAGGGTACCCAGAGCGCCCTGACCCGCGCCGAAGTGTCCGGCGGCGGCAAAAAGCCCTGGAGACAGAAAGGTACCGGCCATGCCCGCCAGGGCAGCACCCGTGCGCCCCAGTGGACCCACGGCGGTATCGTCTTCGCCCCCAAGCCCAGAGATTACAGCTACCGCGTCAACCGCAAGCTGAAGCGGCTGGCTCTGAAGTCCGCCCTCTCCGCCAAGGCCGCCAGCGGCGACCTGCTGGTGGTGGATAACCTGGCTCTGGACGAAATCAAGACCAAGAGCATCCAGGCTTTCCTGGACGCTGTGAGCGCCGGCAAGACCATTTTCATCACCCCCGAGGTCAATGAAAACGTGTACAAGTCTGCACGGAACATCCCCGGTGTCTCCACCACCACCGCCAAGATCCTCAGCGTCTACGACATCGTCAACGCCGAGAAGCTGGTCGTCGACCAGAAGGCGCTGGCCATCATCGAGGAGGTGTTCGCATGAAGACAGCATACGACATCATCAGACGCCCTGTGATCACCGAACAGTCCATGGCGGATACCGAGAATAAGAAGTACGTCTTTGAAGTGTCCAAGGACGCTACCAAGATTGAGATTGCCAAGGCCGTGGAGGAGATCTTCGGCGTGAAGGTGATCAAGGTCAACACCCTGAACGTCACCGGCAAGCTCAAGCGCACCGGCCGCTACCCCGCCGGCCGCCGGCCCAGCTGGAAAAAGGCTATGGTCACCCTGACCGCCGACTCCAAGCCCATCGAGTTCTTCGAAGGAATGGCTTAAGGAGTGTTAATGCACTATGGCTATTAAGAGCTACAAGCCCACAACGCCTGCCCGCCGTAACATGACGGTCTCTGCGTTTGAGGGCATCGATAAGAAGGCCAAGCCGGAGCGTAGCCTGCCTGAAACTCTGAAGAAGAACGCAGGACGCAACAGCTACGGCCGCATCACCGTCCGTCACCACGGCGGCGGAAACAAGCAGAAGTATCGTGTGATCGATTTTAAGCGGGATAAGATGGATATGCCCGCCACCGTGCTCCGTCTGGAGTACGACCCCAACCGCAGCGCCAACATCGCGCTGGTCCAGTACGAGGATGGGGAGAAGCGTTACATCCTGGCTCCCGTTGGCCTGCAGGCCGGCGACCAGGTCCTCTCCTCCGCCCAGGCGGATATCAAGCCCGGCAACTGCCTGCCTCTGGCAAACATCCCCACCGGCACCATCCTCCACAACATCGAGCTCTACCCCGGCAAGGGCGGCCAGCTGGTCCGTTCCGCCGGCACCTCCGCACAGCTCATGGCCAAAGAGGGCGACCAGGCCCAGATCCGTATGCCCTCCGGCGAGGTGCGCATCGTCCGCCTCAACTGCAAGGCCTCCATCGGCCAGGTTGGCAACATCGATCACGAGAACATCTCCATCGGTAAGGCCGGCCGGAAGCGCCACATGGGCTGGCGTCCCACCGTCCGTGGTTCCGTCATGAACCCCTGCGACCACCCCCACGGCGGCGGCGAGGGCAAGTCCCCCGTCGGTCGTCCCGGCCCTGTTACCCCTTGGGGTAAGCCGGCCATGGGTTACAAGACGCGCAAGAAGAACCACCGCACTGACAAGTTCATTGTCAAGCGCCGCAACGCGAAGTAAGGAGGCAGTGAAAGATGAGCAGAAGCATCAAGAAAGGCCCGTTTTGCGCCCCCGAGCTTCTTAAGCGGGTCAAGGAAATGAATGAGTCCGGCGACAAGAAGGTGCTCAAGACCTGGAGCAGAGCCTCCACCATCTTCCCGGCTTTCGTCGGCCACACCATCGCCGTCCACGATGGCCGCAAGCACGTGCCCGTCTATATCACCGAGGATATGGTGGGCCACAAGCTGGGTGAGTTCGCCCCCACCCGGACCTTCCGCGGCCACGCCGGCAGCAAGACTGGTAAGTAAGGAGGAGAGAGAACATGGTAGCAAAAGCGCACGCAAGATATCTGCGGATCTCCCCGTAAGGTGAAGATCGTCGCGGACCTGATCCGCGGGAAGAGCCTTCCCCAGGCCACCGGCATCCTGCTGACCACCCCCAAGGCAGCTTCCGAGCCCCTTCTGAAGCTCCTCAACAGTGCGGCGGCCAACGCAGAGAACAACCACAAGATGGACCCCGAGAAGCTCTATGTCTCCGAGGTCTTTGCGACCCCCGGCCCCATCATCAAGCGCATCATGCCTCGCGCCCAGGGCCGTGCCTATCGCATCAATAAGAGAACCTCTCACGTCACCATCGCCGTGGCGGAGAAGGAATAAGGGAGGAGGCAGATTATGGGACAGAAAGTAAATCCCCACGGCCTGCGCGTGGGCGTCATTAAGGACTGGGATTCCCGCTGGTATGCCCGCAACGAAAAAGTGGGCGACCTGGTCGTGGAAGACTACAAGCTGCGGAAGTACCTGAAGAAGACCCTGTATTCCGCCGGCATCCCCAAGATCGAAATTGAGCGGGACAACGCCAAGATCAAGATCTATCTCCACTGCGCCCGCCCCGGCGTGGTCATCGGCAAGGGCGGCACCGAGATCGAGCGCCTGCGCCTGGAGCTGGAGAAGAAGCTGGGCAAGCCCGTGGCTCTGAACATCGTGGAGGTTAAGACCCCCGACACCGACGCCCAGCTGGTGGCCGAGAACATCGCCCAGCAGCTGGAGAAGCGCATCTCCTTCCGCCGCGCCATGAAGAACAGCATGAGCCGCGCCATGCGGATGGGCGCCCGCGGCATCAAGGTCATGTGCTCCGGCCGTCTGGGCGGGGCTGAGATCGCCCGCAGCGAGTGCTATCACGATGGCACCATCCCCCTGCAGACCATCCGCGCCGACATCGACTACGGCTTTGCTGAGGCTGCCACCACCTACGGCCGCATCGGCGTCAAGGTATGGATCTACAAGGGCGAGGTTCTCAGCCAGACCCTCCGCACCACCCCCGCACCCTGGACACCAAGAACTTCAAGGAGCGCTCCGACCGTCCTCGCCGCCGCGACGGCAGAGGCGGCTACAACCGCGACCGCCGGCTATGGCAACCGTCCGCAGGGTGGTTACAACAACAACCGTGGTCCCCGGCCCGCTGCCGGCGGATCTGCTCCCCAAGGAAGGAGGCAAAGCCTAATGCTGCTGCCCAAGAGAGTCAAATACCGCCGCGTCCACCGTGGCCGCCTGAAGGGCAAGGCCACCCGCGGCAACACCGTGACCTACGGTGATTTTGGTCTGCAGGCCCTGGAGCCGGCATGGATCACCAGCAACCAGATCGAGGCCGCCCGTGTGGCCATGACCCGTTACACCAAGCGTGGCGGTAAGGTTTGGATTAAGATTTTCCCCGACAAGCCCATCACCGAGAAGCCCGCTGAGACCCGCATGGGTTCCGGTAAAGGCTCCCCCGAGTACTGGGTGGCCGTGGTGAAGCCCGGCCGGGTGATGTTTGAGATCGCCGGCGTCTCCGAGGAGGTCGCCCGCGAGGCCCTGCGTCTGGCCAGCCACAAGCTGCCCATCAAGACGAAGATCGTGGCCAAGGAAGAAACGGCCCCTGAGAGCGAGAATGGTGGTGAAGCATGATGAAGGCAAACGAGGTACGCAAGCTGTCTTCCGCTGATCTGGAAAAAGAAGCTGACCGAACTGAAGAAGGACCTGTTCCAGCTCCGTCTCCAGCATGCCACCAATCAGCTGGAAAACCCTGTCCGCATTTCCGAAGTGAAGCGTGACATTGCCAGAGTCAAAACCATCATCCGTGAGCAGCAGCTCGCTGGCCAGTAAGGAGGAACGGAATCATGCCTGAGAACAGAACTTCTTCCCGTAAGACCAGAGTCGGCCTGGTGGTTTCGGACAAGATGGATAAGACCGTGGTGGTGGCCATTGCCGACCGTGTGGCCCCCCCCTGTATAAGAAGATCGTCAAGAGAACCTATAAGCTGAAAGCCCACGACGAGAACAACGAGTGCGGCATCGGCGACAGAGTGCGCGTCATGGAGACCCGCCCCTGTCCAAGGATAAGAGATGGCGCGTGGTGGAAATCATCGAAAAGGCGAAGTAAGGAGGTGCCGTAAATGATCCAGCAGGAAACCTATCTGAAGGTGGCGGACAATACCGGCGCCAAGGAAATCAAGACCATCCGCGTGCTGGGCGGCTCTTCCCGCAAGTACGCGAACATCGGCGACGTGGTGGTGGCTTCCGTGCGGAAGGCGGCCCCCGGCGGCACCGTGAAGAAGGGCGACGTCGTCCGCGCTGTGGTGGTTCGCTCCGCCAGAGGCGTGCGTCGGGCAGACGGCAGCTACATCCGCTTCGACGAGAATGCGGCCGTTCTGATCAAGGACGACAAGAACCCCAGAGGCACCCGTATCTTTGGCCCCGGTCGCCCGTGAGCTGCGCGATAAGGATTACCCTGTCCCTGGCTCCCGAAGTACTGTAAGGGAGGGTACAAAGATGATGAATAAAATGAGCATTAAGAAGGACGATACCGTGGTGGTCATCACCGGCAAGGACAAGGGCCAGCGCGGAAAAGTCCTGAAGGTCATCCCCAAGGAGGGGAAGGTGGTGGTGGAGAAGATCAACATGGTCTCCCGCCACACCCGGCCCCTGCAAGCAGGGGGTAGAGGGCGGCATCATCCAGAAGGAAGCCCCCCTGTACGCCTGCAAGGTGATGCGCGTCTGCCCCAAGTGCGACAAGCCCACCCGCGCTGCCAGCAAGATCGTGGACGGCAAGAAGGTCCGCGTCTGCAAGCACTGCGGCGCTGAAATCTGA
>VOFI01000539.1_pt1 | contig 30232 bp, 49 predicted proteins | sample 5384131 | NCBI WGS metagenome assembly VOFI01 (sample SAMN12384728, study PRJNA508395) | human gut metagenome | isolation source: healthy gut H | host: Homo sapiens
CGCCGCCATCCGCAAGGTGTTCGGCGGCCACGCCGACCGGCTGATGGTCAGCTCCACCAAGTCCATGACCGGCCATCTGCTGGGGGCCAGCGGCGCGGTGGAGGCTGCCCTGTGTGTGTTGGCCCTGAAGGATGGGTTTGTCCCCGCCACCATCCACTATCAGGTCCCGGACCCGGCCTGTGACCTGGACATCGTCCCCAACGAGGGCCGCCAGGCTGACATCCGCTGCGCCATCTCCGATTCCCTGGGCTTCGGCGGGCACAACACCTGCCTGGTCTTTCAGAAGTGGGAGGGCTGAGGCATGGAGCTTGACGCCAATCAGATCCAGGAGATCCTGCCCCACCGCCCGCCCTTTCTGCTGGTGGACCGCATCACCGGCGGAGAGCCCGGCGTCTGGGCCCAGGGCATCAAATGCGTCACTGTGAACGAGCCCTTCTTCGCGGGCCACTTTCCGGGGTATCACGTGATGCCCGGAGTGCTCTCCTGTCCCTGCCGGAGAACAAGGGAAGCTGGCCTTCTTCGGGGGGATCAAGAACGCCCGGTTCAAGCGCCAGGTGGTGCCCGGAGACGTGCTGGAGCTGCGCTGTGAGCTGACCCGCCAGGTGGGCAGCGTGGGCTTCGGCAAGGCGGAGGCCCGGGTGAACGGCAAGCTGGCGGCCCAGGGAGAATTGACCTTCGCTGTTGCACAGCCGGGCGATCCCTGATAAAATGGACTCCAGCAGAGAAAACAGGGGAAAAAGAGGAGGGGTCCATCTTGCTGGAGAAGGATTTTAACGAGGTGTACACCAAATTCAAGCTGCATTTTTTACCGGGCGGTGTTCGGGCGTTTCAAGCGGCGGGAGGCCACGCTGACCACAGTGGAGACCTTCTGCATGGAGATCATCCTGGCCCTGGGGGGAGCCCACGGTGAACGAGTTTTCTAATTTCGTGGGCATCTCTCCCCCCAACGCGGCCTACAAGATCAACAGCCTGGTCCAGAAGGGGTATGTGATCAGTCGGTGACGTAGGGCAGCAGGGCGATCTGCCGGGCGCGCTTGATGGCCTCGGTCAGCTGACGCTGATGCATGGCGCAGGTGCCGGTGGTCCGGCGGGGCAGGATCTTGGAACGCTCAGAGATAAAACGGCGCAGCTTGGCGGCGTCCTTATAGTCGATACACTCCACCTTGTCCACGCAGAAGGCGCAGACCTTGCGGCGCTTGCGGCCGCGAGGGCCCCGGTTATCACGATCCATAGGCATGAGAGAAACCTCCTTTTCAGACCATATCGGTCAAAGTATCACGGGTGTCCCCTCTAGAAGGGCAGCTCCCCGTCGTCATCAGAAAGCTCGGCAAACTGGTCGCCCATGTCGGGGGCGCCGAAGCCGGAGGGGGCGGGAGAACGCCCGCCGGAAGGGGCGGAATAGCCTCCGCTGTACGGGCCGGCGGATTCCGCGTCCCGCTTGGAGTCACCGAAATACACCTTATCGGCGATCACCTCGGCGCTGCGGCGCTTGCCGCCCTCCTTGTCGGTCCAGTCGCGGATCTGAAGGCGGCCCTCCACCACGGCCATGCGGCCCTTGGTGAAGTAGCGGCTGACAAACTCGCCGGTCTGCCGCCAGGCACCACATCGATAAAATCGGTGGTGCGGTCGCCGGTGGCCTTGTCCTTAAAGTCCCGGTCCACTGCCAGAGAGAAGGAGGCTACAGCCGTCCCGGTCTGGGTGTGCCGGAGCTCGGGGTCACGGGTCAGACGACCCATGAGGATGATCTTGTTGAGCATATGCCCGCCTCCCTCACTGGTCCTTGCAGACGATCAGGGAACGCATCACGCTGTCGTTGATCCGGAACAGACGGTCCAGCTCGTGGGGAATGGCGGCGGCGGCATTGAAAGTCATCAGGACGTAGTAGCCCTCCATCAGATCGTTGATGGGATAGGCCAGACGGCGCTTGCCCCACTCATCGATCTCAGAGACGGTCCCGTTGGCCTCCACCACACCCTTGAACTTCTCCACCAGAGCGGTGATCTCCTCCTCGCCCAGGGCGGGGTCCAGGATGTAGAGCGCCTCGTAGTTCGCGTTGATTTTTGCCATATTCTTGCACCTCCTTATGGACATATGGCCCCCGGAAGACCCGGGAGCAAGGATATCTCCTGTCTCATCAGAAAGACAGGCTTAATTATTATATAGGAAAGCCCCGGGATGTCAAGAGAAAATCCCGGGGATCTGGCAAAAATTTTACGTTGGCCGGCATGAGCCACACATGGCCGTCCTTCCGGCGATAGGTCTTGACGGTGGCCTCATCCTCAAAAAGGGCCACTACGATCTCACCATTCCGGACCTCCTGCTGGCGGTGGACCACCACCAGGTCACCGGGCAGAATCCCGGCGTCCAGCATAGACTCGCCCCGCACCCGCAGGGCGAAGTGCTCCCCGGACAGGCCGGCAGTATCAAAGGTGAGGTAGTCCTCAATACACTCCTCCGCCAGGATGGGGGAACCGGCGGCCACATTTCCCACCACCGGGATCTGATCGGCGTGGGGGTCCTGCTCCTCTGCCACCGGCCGGCCGGTGCCGGACAGGGAGATGGCGCGGGTCTTGCCCTCCGCCTTGACGATCATACCCGCCTCCTCCAAGCCCTTCATGTGAAAGTGGACGGTGGAGGGGGATTTCAGTCCCATGGCCGCGCCAATCTCCCGGACCGAAGGGGGATAGCCATGTTCCGCGGAAAAGGTCTGGATGTAGTCGTAGATCTTCTGCTGCTTCGCAGTGAGTTTCTCCATGGTCTGACTCCTTTCCACAGATGGGCGTCGTCGGTTCATTTAATAAAAGCATAGCACAGGAAAGCAAAAAAAGTCAAACGAATGTTCCAAATAAGCTTTCTGAAAATGAAATAAATGGAGGATGGGGAGCGGTGGGGCCTGTATCCCGTGCAGGGCCGATGGGGGCACTACGCCCCTACACGGGGACGCAGCCTCCGCAGAGGGAGGGCCGGTCCATTTATGAACAATTTTTGAAACATACAGGGCTCCCCTTGACTTTTTATGGCCGAATGCTAAAATAATCAGCATGTTAATTATTAAGCCGTTAATGATTGAAAAATATTCCGTAAGGGGGCGGAGATATGTCCAGTCTGAACATGGATCTGGGTGTGTTGGAACACCAGATGCATCAGGCGCATCGGAATGCGGTGCAGGCGGAATTGAGCGCGGCGGGACTGCAGGAAGTGGGCCATCCCCTTCTGCTGTGCATCCTGCGCAGCGCGGGGGGAGCGCTGCCCGGACGGGCAGGCCCAGAGGGAGCTGGCGAAGCTGCTGAACATTTCGCCGCCCGCAGTGGCAGCATCCCTGAAATCCCTGGAGAAAAAAGGGGTATATTCACCGGGAGCCGGAGCCTGGGGACGCCCGGAGGAACCGGGTGCGGCTGACCGCCAAGGGGGAGAAGGCGGTGGACGACTGCTTCGCCTGCCTGCAGCGGGTGACCCGCAGAATGTTCACCGGCTTTACCACCGAGGAGCAGGCAGTGATGCGGGGCTTCTATCTGCGGATGCTGGAGAACCTCCAGGCTCCCCTGGCCGGCGTGCGGGCTTCTCCCCTTGCCTGAGGGCGGGAACGATGAAGCGGCGGGCGCGCGGCTGGATTTCTCGTCATTTTGACCATAAGCTTCTTAAAAAACCAAGAAAGGAAGATGATCGATTTGCTTCAGTTGTTTCTGACCCACCTGCAGGGCTACAAGCGGCAGGCGGTCTGGTCTCCCATCCTCATCGTGGTGGAGGTCATCTGTGAGCTGCTGCTGCCCCTGGTCATGGCAGAGATCGTGGATACGGCCATCCCAGCCGGCGACGAGACTTACATTTTTCAGCTGGGTGCGGTGATGCTGGTGCTGGCGGGCGTGGCCATGCTGTGCGGTGTGCTGGCGGCCAAGTATTCTGCCTTTGCCAGCCAGGGCTTTGGCGCCAATCTGCGCCAGTGCCTCTTCGACAAGGTGCAGGAGTTCTCCTTTGCGGACATTGACCGTTTCTCCTCCGCCTCCCTCATCACCCGTATGACCAACGATGTCAATGCCATGACCATGATGCTGAACATGGGCCTGCGGATGCTGGTGCGGGCCCCGGTGATGCTGGTGGCCGCCCTGTGTATCAGCTTCTATCTGAACGCCAGGCTGGCATTGGTGCTGGTGGTGGTCATTCCTCTGATGGTGCTGGTGATCGGCATTCTGATGAAGGTGTGCACCCGGCTCTTTGAGGTCATGCAGACCAAGATCGACGGCCTGAACAATACCCTCCAGGAAAACCTGGTGGCCATCCGGGTGGTCAAGGCCTTTGTCCGGGAGGGCTACGAGCGCATCAAGTTCAAGAAGTCCAACGATGAGCTGATGGACGCCGCTCTGGCAGTGGGCCTGCGGATCATTGCGATCATGCCGGTGATGATGCTGGCCCTCAACGGGGCCACAGTGGCGGTGCTCTACTTCGGCGGAGGCATGGTCATGGGGGGCACCTTTGAACTGGGCGACCTCCAGGCCTTCATCAACTACATCGTGCAGATCCTCATGAGCGTGATGATGGTGGCCATGTCCCTGCTCCAGCTCTCCCGGGCTCAGGCCTGCGCCCACCGCATCCATGAGGTGCTGAACACCGAGCCCTCCGTGGAGAACAAGCCGGAGGGGGAGATCTTCCGGGCGGCCCTCCCCGGGGAGGCGGCGGACGGAACGGACCACGTCCTGCCCGCCCCCCAGGGGCGAGGTGGAGTTCGGGACGTCTCCTTCAAATATGTGGCCTCGGGCAGCGGGGGACGACGTGCTCTCCCACATCAGCTTCCATGTAAGGCCGGGGCAGTTCGTGGCCATCGTGGGCGGGACCGGCACGGGCAAATCCACTCTGGTCAACCTGATCCCCCGGTTCTACGATGTCACCGGCGGCCAGGTGCTGCTGGACGGGGTGGATGTGCGGAACTACCCCCTGGAGGAGCTCCGCGCCCGCATCGGCATGGTGCTCCAGACCAACGTCCTCTTCTCCGGCACCATCCGGGAGAATCTGCTGTGGGGCCACCCGGACGCCACAGAGGAGGAGATGATCCAGGCGGCCAAGGACGCCCAGGCCTATGACTTCATCATGTCCTTCCCGGACGGCTTTGATACTCTGCTGGAACAGGGCGGCGCCAACGTCTCCGGCGGGCAGAAACAGCGGCTGTGTATCGCCAGGGCCATGCTCAGAAAGCCGGCGGTGCTCATTCTGGACGACTCCACCTCCGCCGTGGACACCGCCACAGAGGCCGCCATTCGGGAGTCCTTCGCCACCAACCTGAAGGACACCACTGTCATCATCATTGCCCAGCGGATCTCCTCCGTGCAGTACGCTGACGAGATCCTGATCCTGGACGACGACCACATTGCGGCCGGGGCACCCATGAGGAGCTGCTGGCTACCAGTCCCATCTATCAGGAGATCTATCAGTCTCAGCAGGAAGGAGTTGGTGAATAATGCCGGGACCCAACCGCGCCCCCCGGGGGGGCTATACGAAGCCGAAACAAGGATCTGGGCAAGACCATATCCAGGCTGCTGGGTTATCTCACCCGCAGCAAGCTGCCCCCTGATGGCCGTGTTCGGATGCCTGCTGATCTCGGTGTTCACCAACATCGGCGGCTCCTACATGATGCGGGGCATCATCAACGACTTCATCTGGTCGGGCTGCACCGACTTCGCCGGCCTGGGCCGGGCCATCCTGGTCCTGGTAGGCATCTACCTCATCGGCTGCGCGGCCACCTACGGACAGTCCGCCGTTATGGTCCGGCTGGCCCAGCGGGGGATCAACCGGCTGCGCAAGGACCTGTTCGACAAATTGCAGGACCTGCCGCTTTCCTATTTTGACCAGCACCCCCACGGCGAACTGATGAGCCGCTTCACCAACGATGCGGACAACGTGCAGATGGCTCTGGAGCAGAGCGTGGTCTCCATGTGCTCCAGCTGCCTGATGTTCGTGGGCCTGGTGGCCATGATGCTTTTCATCAACTGGAAGCTGTTCCTGGTCACCGCCCTGGTGCTGGCGCTCACCATGGTGCTGTTCAACAAGCTGGGCGGGCGCAGCCGCCGCTTCTATCAGAAGCAGCAGGCAGCCCTGGGCGACGTGAACGGCGACATCCAGGAGATCATCGAGGGGCTGAAGGTGGTCAAGGCATTCACCCACGAGGAGCAGGCCAAGGATCAGTTCCGCAAGCTCAATGAGACCTATCGGGACGCGGCACAGAAGGCCAACTTCTACTCCATCATGATCATGCCGGTCTCCGGCAACCTGATGAACATCAGCTACGCCCTGACCGCGGCCTTCGGGGGCCTGCTGTCTGTCCTCCAGGGCTTTGACCTGGGCGGTCTTGTGGTCTATCTGAACTACTCCAAGCAGGTTGGGCAGCCCCTGAATCAAATCTCTCAGCAGATGACCACCCTGCTCTCCGCCCTGGCGGGCGCCGAGCGGATCTTTGAGGTGATGGACACCCAGCCCGAGGTGGACGAGGGGACCGTCACCCTGGTGGGGGCGGAGAAGGACGCCAACGGCACCCTGTCCGTCTTTGACGGCGCAGGCCGGCCCCGTGTCTGGGCCTGGAAGACTCCAAGGACCGCGGCCATGGCGCTGGTCCCCGTGCTGGTGGGAGCAAAGGATGCCCTCACCGAGCTGGGCCAGGCGGAGCGGACCGAGAGCGGCGGCCTGAAGCTGCTGCCTCCCAGCGTGGACTCCTCCCAGGGCATCTGGGTGGAGGTGGCTTCTGACGGCAGGCTCACCGAAGTGACCGACCTGGCCGCCCTGGCCGGCCACGGCTGGGCCTGGAAGTACCAGGACCACACGGGCAAGCCCTCCCTCCACCTCATCCGGGGCACGGTGCGCAATGTGCCCGGTGAGGATTATTACCTCACAGAGCTGAGGGGGCGGTGCGCTTCAGCCATGTGGACTTCTCCTATGTCCCCGGCAAGCGCATCCTGAAGGATGTGTCCGTCTACGCCAACCCAGGCCAGAAGATCGCTTTCGTGGGCTCCACCGGCGCGGGCAAGACCACCATCACCAACCTCATCAACCGCTTCTATGAGATCGAGGGCGGGCTCATCACCTATGACGGCATCGATGTGAAGGCCATCCGCAAGGACGACCTGCGCCGCTCCCTGGGGGCGGTGCTCCAGGATACCCACCTGTTCACCGGCACCATTCTGGACAATATCCGCTACGGCCGCCTGGACGCCACGGACGAGGAGTGCATTGCCGCGGCCAAAAGCGCCAACGCCCACTCCTTCATCCGCCGCCTGCCCGAGGGCTACCAGACGATGGTCACCGGGGACGGCGCGAACCTGAGCCAGGGGCAGCGGCAGCTGCTGGCCATCGCCCGGGCCGCGGTGGCCGACCCGCCGGTGATGATCCTGGACGAGGCCACCTCCTCCATCGATACCCGCACCGAACGGCTCATCCAGAAGGGGATGGATGCCCTGATGGAGGGCCGCACCGTCTTTGTCATCGCCCACCGCCTGTCCACGGTCCGCAACTCCAACTGCATCGTGGTCATCGAGCATGGCGAGATCCAGGAGAAGGGCGATCACCAGGAGCTGCTGGACCAGAAGGGACGCTACTATCAACTCTACACCGGTCAGTTCCAGCTGTCCTGACCCCCGGACGTGGGCGGAAGGCACCGGAGACAGGAGGAGCGCCATGTCGCAGATCACAAAGCGGGCCCTGGCCTCTGCGCTGAAGGAGCTGCTGGAGCACAAGCCGCTGAATAAGATCACCATCGCCGACATCACCGAGCAGTGCGGGGTGAACCGCCAGACCTTTTACTACCACTTTCAGGATATCTACGCCCTGCTGGAGTGGATCTACACCACCGACGCCCAGCGCCTGCTGGAGGGAAAGCGGGACGGGGACACCTGGCAGCAGGGGTTCCTCCAGGTCCTGGAGTACATCCGGGACAACCGGGCCCTGGTCCGCAATACCTACCACTCCGTCAGCCGGGAGCTGCTGGAGGGCTACCTGTACCGGGTGACCTACCAGCTGATGCGGGACGTAGTGGAGGAGAGGGCGGCGGAGACCCAGGTCCCGGAGGAGGACCGGGCCTTCCTGGCCCACTTCTACAAGTACGCCTTTGTGGGGCTGACGGTGGAGTGGATGCAGGGGGGCATGAAGGAGGAGCCCGCCAGGCTGGTGAGCCGGGTCAATACCGTGATGGAGGGAAATATCGCCGCGGCCTTGGAGCGCATGGCCCGGCGGAAAGAGCCCTGAGATCCAGACAAGGGGGCCCGCTGTCGCAATTTGCGACAGCGGGCCCCTCTATCCATTGGCAGGCAGGGCCGGGGGCGCTATACTGACCTCACAAACTCGATCTGGAGGTCATGGATATGTATTACAGCAGCGGAAATTACGAGGCATTTGCCCGCCCCCGTAAGCCGGAGGGCGTGGAACGGAAATCCGCCTGGCTGGTGGGTTCCGGCCTGGCCAGCTTGGCGGCCGCCTGCTTCCTGGTGCGGGACGGGCAGATGAAGGGGAGAACATCCACATCCTGGAGGAGCTAAAGCTCCCCGGCGGGGCCTGCGACGGCATCCAGGACCCCACCCGGGGCTTCGTGATCCGGGGCGGCCGGGAGATGGAGAATCACTTCGAGTGCCTGTGGGACCTGTTTCGCTCCATCCCATCCCTGGAGCACCCGGAGAATTCTGTTTTGGACGAATACTACTGGCTGAACAAGGAGGACCCCAACTATTCCCCTGTGCCGGGCCACGGTGGATCGGGGAAAGGACGCCCATACAGACGGGAAGTTCACTCTGAGCGACAAGGCCGCCCTGGAGATCATGAAGCTTTTCCTCACCCGGGACGAGGACCTGTACGACAGGACCATCACCGACGTGTTCACCGAGGAGTTCTTCCGCTCCAACTTCTGGCTCTACTGGCGTACCATGTTCGCTTTTGAAACCTGGCACTCTGCCCTGGAGATGAAGCTGTATCTCCAGCGGTTCATCCACCATATCGGCGGCCTGCCCGACTTCTCGGCCCTGAAATTTACCCAGTACAACCAGTATGAGTCCCTGCTCCTGCCCATGGTGCACTACCTGAAGGAGCACAATGTGCAGTTTCAGTATGACACGCAGGTCACCAACGTGATCTTCGACATCGCCCCGGGCCGAAAGTTGGCAAAGCAGCTGGTGTGGGTCCGGGAGGGCCGGGAGGAGGTCAGGGAGCTCACTGAGGACGACCTGGTGTTCGTCACAACCGGCTCCTGTACGGAGAACTCCTCTCTGGGCAGCAACGACCGCGCCCCGGAGTTCCTCACTGAGCCGGTGGGGGGCTGCTGGCAGCTGTGGCGGAACATCGCTGCCCAGGACCCGGCCTTCGGCCGCCCGGACAAGTACTGCACCAAGCCGGGCCTTACCAACTGGGAGTCGGCCACCGTCACCACCCTGGACGACAAGATCCCGCCCTATCTGGAAAAGGTATGCAAGCGGGACCCCTTCTCCGGGAAGGTGGTCACCGGTGGTATCGTCACGGTGAAGGACTCCGCCTGGATGATGAGCTGGACCTTCAACCGCCAGCCCCACTTCAAGGCCCAGCCGGAGGGGCAGCTGGTGGGGTGGATCTACGGCCTGTTCACCGATGTCCCCGGGGACTATGTGAAAAAGCCTATGCGGGAGTGCACCGGTAAGGAGATCTGCATGGAGTGGCTCTACCACATGGGGGTGCCGGAGGAGGAGATCCCCCCTGCTGGCGGAGCAGTCTGCCAGCACCATCCCCTGCATGATGCCCTACATCACCGCCTTCTTTATGCCCCGGACCTCGGGGGGACCGGCCCGACGTGGTGCCGGAGGGCTGTGTGAACTTCGCCTTCCTGGGGCAGTTTGCCGAGACGCACCGTGACACCATCTTTACCACGGAGTACTCCATGCGGACCGGTATGGAGGCGGTGTACACCCTGCTGGACATCGACCGGGGGTGCCCGAGGTGTGGGGGTCTTGCTACGATGTGCGCTGTCTGCTGGATGCCGCATCCAAAATGATGGACGGCAAAAAGCTGACGGAGATGGACTTGCCCTTCCTGTATGGATTCGTGGAGAAGAAGGCCCTGAAGCATGTGTCCGGGACCGTGATAGAGGAACTCCTCCTCCGCTACCACCTGATTTGATGGCTCCCGCCCCAGCCTGGTGCTGGGGCGGACTTTTTTGCCTTTTTATTGACAAAAAGGGATATAGGTGATATGGTTAATTACACAAGTAATGAGCCAATAAACCGAAGGACAGGAGGCGGTGAGATGCATGGGACCCTCAGCGATCAGTCACTGATCTATCTCCAGATCGCTCGGATGCTGGAGGACGACATCCTTCGGGGCGTCTATCGGGAGGAGGAGCAGGTGCCCTCCACCAATGAGCTCTCCCGGGTCTATCACATCAACCCGGCCACGGCGGCCAAAGGGCTCAACCTCCTCTCGGCGGAGGGGATCCTGTATAAGCGCCGGGGCATCGGCATGTTCGTGGCTCCGGGGGCGGAGCAGGCCGTGCGGGCCAAGCGGAAAGCGGCGTTTTACGACAGCTATGTGCGGCCCCTGGTAAAGGAGGGGCCTCCCTGGCGGTGACCGGGGAAGAACTGCTGGCCATGGTGCGCCGGGCCATCGAGGAAGGAGAAGCCAAATGAATACAGGCATTTTGAAAGCAGAGGGGCTGTGCAAGTCCTATGGGAGCAAGCGGGTGCTGGAGGGGCTGGACCTGACCATCCAGCCGGGCAAGATCTACGGCCTCATCGGCCGCAACGGAGCGGGCAAAACCACCCTGCTGTCCATCCTCACAGCCCAGAACACCAAGGACAGCGGGCAGGTGACCTGCGATCGAGAGCCGGTATGGGAGAACTGCAGGGCGCTGGAGCAGATCTGCTTTTCCCGGGAGCTCCAGCCCACCCTATTTACCGGCCCCAACAACCTGAAGATCAAGTATTACCTGAACACCGCCTCTATCTTCTACCCCAACTGGGACCAGGAGTATGCCGACCGCCTGCTGAACGAGTTTCAGCTGGAACCAAAAAAGAAGATCTGTCAGCTCTCCAAGGGACAGATGTCCATGGTGACCATCCTCCTGGCTCTGGCCAGCCGGGCTCCCATCACCATCCTGGATGAGCCGGCGGCGGGGCTGGATGTGGTGATGCGGGAGCGGTTTTACCAGCTTCTGCTGGACGATTTCGCCCAGACCGGACGGACCTTCCTGGTGTCCACTCACATCATCGAGGAGGCCGCCTCCGTCTTTGAGCGGGTCATCATCCTGGATGAGGGCCGTATCCTGGAAAACTGCCCCACCGAGGAGCTGGTGGGCCAGTTCCGCTACATCTCCGGCCATGAGGACGTGGTGGACCAGGCCTGTGCCGGCCTGGAGGTCCTCTCCGTCCAGCAGATGGGGCGGCACAAGACCGCTGCCGTCCGGGGGAGCGACGCCCAGTTCCGTCAGGCCCGGCAGGCCGATGTGGATGTGTCCCCCATGAACCTTCAGAACGTGTTTGTGGCCCTGTGCGGCCATGGAGATGCCCAGTAAGGAGGGGAAGGTATGAGAAAGGAATTCCGCTTCCTGCTTCAGTCGGCCAGGATCAATCTGGCCCTGGTGGCGGGATATGCGGCGGTGCTCACCTTGGGAGCCATCCTGTTCCCGGCCCCGGAGGGCGAGCGAAATCTGTTCTACAATTATTTCATTTCCGCGCCCATCACCGTCTCGTTCATCCTGTTTATCATGAGCTTTTCCATGGGCGCAAACAACCTAAACATCTCCCTCACTCTGGGCGGGCGGCGGCGGGACTACTTCTGGGCCCTTCAGCCGGTCCTGGCGCTCTATGTAGGGACCAGCTGGGCCATCCAGCTGCTGATGTCGGCGGTGCCCAAGGCGCTCCGGTGGACCGATCCCTGGGGGTGGGATCTCTCACTGCTGGGAGGCTGGCCCCTGTGGGTGTACCCCCTGGTGTGCTGGACAGTCCTGGCCTTTGGGACCCTCTGTGGTCTGCTGATGGTAGAGTCCAGGGTATGGAGGGGGGATCGTGGTTGCTCTGGCCGCAATGGTAATGACGGCAGCCCTGATTTTCCTGATGGTGATGGCGGCGGGGCCCAAGATCCCTCTGTGGGGCGATCTTCCCTATATCCTGGGGGGCGTTCTGGCAGTGGTCCTGGCGGTCAGCGAGTTCTTCCTGTGGCGTAGGATCACCCGTTTTTCTGTGAGGTGAGCATATGATGATGAAAAATGATCCGGGCCAACTGGGTGGATCTGGCCCAGGGCTGCGGAGTGGTGGCGGGGATTTTCCTGGCCATCCACCTGATCACGGCGGGGGTGCTCTTCTGGGGCCATCCAGACAGCAGCGTCACCATCTCCGGGATCGCTCTGCCCGCGGCGGCGGGGCTGATGATCCTGGTCGTTACCGCCACCTATCTGGCCATCACCTTTGACCAAATGGTGCGCTTCAGCCTGACACGCCGCCGGGCACTGGGGCTGCTGATGGGGATGGCCGGGGCACAAGCGCTGTGCTCCATGGGGCTGGCCGCCCTGTTGACCTGGGTGGAGCGGGCCACGGCGCCCATGCTGTGGAAGGCCATTTCCGGCGCGGCGTCGGTGACGCTGGAGCGGAGCGGACAGGTGATCCCGGAGCTGGGGCGCACGGCGGCAGCGGAGGCGGTGCCCTCCCTGCTGGTGGTGGATATGTATTTGGAATGGTGGTGGTATCCAGCCATCGTCCTGGCCGCCATTGCGCTGGGGCTGATTATCGGAGGCGTGATCCAGCGCTTTGGAGGAAAAAGGAGGCTGGTTCCTGTGGGCCATCTGGATGGCGGTCATCTTCGGTGATTCCCTCTTCGGCGGCTTTGTGTTCCTGAAGGATCTGGTCCCCCTGATGGTGGTCCTGCTGGCGGGGTCCCTGGTCTGGTCCGTGTGGTCCCTGCTCCACGCAGTGGTGAAAAACTGAAAGGAGGGGGGAGGCCATGATACCGGCGGGTGCCATCCGAAAGAGAGCCATCATCAGGCAGTTCCTGGAGGCGGGGGCGGTCTCGGAGGAGACGGCCAGAACGCCGGAGGAGGCGGGGTCTTCCGGGGCTGGGCATCAAATTTGACCAGCTGGTGGAGCGGGGCGTTCTGGTCCCCTGTGCTGGAGGACGGTATTACGTGGACCAGTGCAAAAGCGGTTGAAAAGGGAGGCGCTTCCGCCGGAAGCGCCTCCCTTTTTTTCATTATGCCGGTATTCCCGGCGCCGCAGTCATTTCCCGCGCCGGGACCAGACTTCTATGGTACCTTCTCCATGGTGGCCTCCCGGATCTTTTGCCGATCTTCATTCGTTGCGGTGGTCCACCTCCACCCGGAAGCCGGCCTGGTCTAGGGCCTTGGAGATCTGGCCGGCGTAGCCGGAGGCCCGGTCGGTGACGGGCAGCACCTTCACCTGGACGGGGCTGAGCCAGGCGGGGAAGGCGCCGGCGAAGTGCTCGGTGATGACGCCGATGAAGCGCTCGATGGAGCCCAGCACCACCCGGTGGATCATCACGGGGCGGTGCTTCTGGCCGTCCTCGCCGGTGTACTCCAGCTCGAAGCGCTCCGGCAGCTGGCTGTCCAGCTGGATGGTGCCGCACTGCCAGGTGCGTCCCAGGGAGTCGGCCAGATGGAAGTCCAGCTTGGGGCCGTAGAACGCGCCGTCTCCCTCGTTGATGATAAATCCTTGCCCATGGCGGTAATGGCGGCCTTCAGGATGTCCTGGTTGCGCTCCCACTCCTCCACGGTGCCGATGTGGTCCTCAGGCATGGTGGACAGCTCGATGGTGTAGCTCAGACCAAAGACGGAGTAGACCTCGTCAAACAGGCGGACGGTCTCCTGGATCACGTCCTGCATCTGGTCCCGGGTCATAAAGACATGGGCGTCGTCCTGATTGAAGCAGCGGACCCGGAACAGGCCGTGAAGGGCGCCAGATAGTTCATGGCGGTGGACCAGGCCGATCTCCCCCACCCGCAGGGGCAGCTCCCGATAGGAATGGGGCTCGCTGGCATAGACCAGCATACCGCCGGGGCAGTTCATGGGCTTGACGGCAAAGTCCACGTCATCAATGACCGTGGTGTACATATTATTTTTGTAGTGGTCCCAGTGACCGGATCTCTCCCACAGCTGACGGTTGAGCATGATGGGGGTGGAGATCTCCACATAGCCGTACTTCTTGTGGACCTGACGCCAGTAGTCCAGCAGGGTGTTCTTCAGGGTCATGCCCTTGGGCAGGAAGAAGGGGAAGCCGGGGCCCTCGTCCCGGAGCATGAACAAGCCCAGCTCCTTGCCCAGCTTCCGGTGGTCCCGCTTTTTGGCCTCTTCAATCCGGGCCAGATATTCGTCCAACTCGTCCTTTTTGGGGAAGGCGATGCCGTAGATGCGCTGGAGGGTCTCCCGGTTGGAGTCGCCCCGCCAGTAGGCGGCGTTGCAGGCGGTGAGTTTCAGGGCGTTGCCCTTGATGCGGCCGGTGGAGTCCAGATGGGGCCGGCGCACAGGTCGGTGAACTCACCCTGCTTATAGAAGGAGATGTGGGCGTCCTCGGGCAGATCCTGGATCAGCTCTACCTTAAAAGGCTCTCCTTCTCCTCCATAAATTTGCAGCCTCCTCCCGGGGCAGCTCGAACCGCTCCAGCTTCAGCTTCTCCTTGCAGATCTTCCGCATCTCGGCCTCGATCTGCTCCAGGTGCTCGGGCGTGAAGGCGAAGGGGGCGTCCATGTCGTAGTACCAGCCCTCGTCAATGGAGGGTCCGATGGCCAGCTTTACCTCGGGCCACAGGCGCTTGACCGCCTGGGCCATCACATGGGAACAGGTGTGCCAGTAGGTCTGGCGTCTCTGGGCGAGTCCCGCGGCCTCTTCTCCATCAGTGCTCATTTGACAAACGCACTATATCACCAAACGCCCGACCTGTCAAGTGGGGGAATGGAAGAAGGAAAGGAGCCGATCTCAGCCCAGCACCTCGAAGAGCGCGCCCCACACGTAGTCCAGGTCCTCAAACCGGACAGAGGGGGCAAGGCGGAACACGGCGTCCTTCCCATCCTGAAGGACGGTGACACACCCCAGTCCCGCTCCAGCCGGTCCAGCACCCCGCCGGTGTCCTGGCCGGGGAAGCGGGCGGTAACGGTGCCGGACGCCTCATCCACCCCCCGTCACTTGGGGCCCGCCGGGGCCGAAGTCCTCCAGCCGGGCCTTCAAGTGCCGGGTCAGGCGGGCCACCCGGGCCCGGTCACCAGAGGGGGCTCCGGGCCGGGCCAGATCCACCCGCTCACAGTTGGTCTCCATCGGGGTACTGACCACGTCCCGATAGTTCAGCTGACGAAGCAGGGCGGGGAGAACATCCGCGGTCTGCCGGCTGTCATCCAGGGTAACATAGGCGCTGTTCAGGGCAGCCCGGCCCAGCTGGCGCAGAACGCCGTAGGAGAGGAGGCGGCGCTCTGCTCCCCCCGTCCAGAGGAACGGCGTCCCTCTCCTGCCAGCAGACCCAGCCCCTCCGCCTCCAGCCCTCCCACAGGGCCTCTCCGCAGTAGACATAGCGGGTGCAGCTGCGGGTCTGCTCCGCCAGGGCGCGGTTCCCTGCCTCCAGCTCCGCTCGCCCCCTCCGGGGTGCCGGCCTGGAAGACGCCGGATTTTCCGGATTTCTCCAAAGTGGTGAGGATGCTGTCCAACGCCTCCCCGTCTGGCAGCGGAAGGCCAGATAGGTGGGGATGGAGGTGGGGTCCAGCTCCTGGCCCGGGGATCGGCGGGGACCGCTGGGGTGACGTCAGGGGTCTCGGGTTCCTCCACAGGGAGCAGGCTCTTTTGGTACTCCTTCAGCTGGAGGTTCATCTGGTTGCCGGCCGAGTCGATGAAGACATCGTCGGTGAGGATGGAGCGCCGCCCGTTGGAGGCGGTGTCGTCCCGGTTCTTGATGCGGACCAGATAGCCGTAATCGGTGTGGAGATAGGAGCCCGCAGCCCGAAAAAGTCCACCACGATGTTCAGGGGGAGGTAGATGCGGCCGTTGCGGGTGATGGCCCGGCCGCTGAGCAGCTCGCCGGTCTGCTGGTCTACGCAGATGCCGGAGTTCAGGTCAAAGACCAGGATGCCGCTGAGGCTGTAAAGGGTGATGGTGCCGCTGCTCTGGCTCTGAGTGAGGCTGACCCCCAGGGTCACGCCGTAGCTGGCGTTGGTGGCGCTGCCGTCGAACAGGGAGGCGGGCACGTAGAGGACGCCTCCGGACCAGAGGGGCATGGTGTCGGAGGCCAGGGGCAGCAGCTTGTTGTTCAGGGAGGTAAAGCACACCTCCTCCAAAGCCGAGGCGGGGGACAGCAGGGCCAGACACATGACCAGGGCGCACAGCAGGGCGCCGAGACGCTTTTTCAAGGGGCACACCTCCGTTTCCAGTTGATAAGGGGATTATAGCATAGTATAATGAGAATCACAAGCAGCCGCGGGAAAGGCGTTTTCATCCATTTTTAAGAAAGGCTAAAGGACACTTCAAGCCCGGGCGGTTATACTGACGTCAGAACAGGCAGACTGCCCGGAAAGGAGCGATTCAGGATGGAGATCACAGTGGAGATGGTAGAGCGCCCGGGAGAAGGCCCCCGTGTCCTACGCCCAGGCCAAGGAGGCCCTGGAGTACAGCGAGGGGAATCTGCTGGACGCCCTGATCTATCTGGAGGAGAAGGGGGCCATCCCCCAGGCGGAGGGGACCCGGTGGTCGGGCCGGGAGGAGAAGGAGTCCCAGCCCACGGCGGCCGAACTGGTGGTCCAGGAGACACCGGAGCCGGGAAAGAAAAAGAAGCACAGGAGCCCGCTGGGCGTGGTGGTGGTGTGGCCCAAGGGGGGAGAAGCGGCGGGGCCGCTCCCTGCGGAGCTGCTGTCCCGGCTCTACCGGGTGCTGGTAGATAACGAGCTGGAGGTGTGGCGCCGGGATGAACCGGTGACCTCCTGCCCCTGCTGATCCTGTTGATCCTGTTTGTGTTCGCCTTCTATGTGACCATTCCCCTGCTGCTGATCGGGCTGTTCTTCGGATTCCGCTACCGCTTTTCCGGCCCCGAGCTGGAGCGGGACCGCATCAACGACGTGATGGAGAACGTGGCCAGCACCGCCGCCGACATGGGGCGCCAGGTAATGGATGAGCTGCACCTCCAGTATGAGAAGCGGACCCGGGACCGGGACGGCAAGGAATAGATCTCCGGGGGAGTGCCCGGATGTTGAGGTGAGAGAGGATATGGAAGAAAAGATCCTTCTGGTGGAGGACGAGGAAAAGCTGGCTCGGATGGTGGAGCTGGAGCTGCGGTATGAGGGATATCAGGTGGACAAGAGCTTCGACGGCCGCTCCGGCCTGGAGCGGGCCCTGTCCGGCGGCTACGACCTGGTGCTGCTGGACATCATGCTGCCCCAGCTGTCCGGCATGGAGGTACTCCGCCGCCTGCGGAAGGAGGGGGTACAGCTCCCCGTCATCATGCTCACCGCCCGGGACAGCGTGGTGGACAAGGTGTCCGGCCTGGACTCTGGGGCGGACGACTATATCACCAAGCCCTTCGCCATCGAGGAGCTGCTGGCCCGCATCCGGGCGGCCCTGCGGAAGCGGGGGAGCGGAGAGCGGCCGGAGGAGCCGCTGCTGTCCGCCGGTCCCCTGACCATGGACGTGGAGCGCCACACCGTGGCAGTGTCCGGGACGCCGGTGGAGCTGACCCGCCGGGAGTTCGACCTGCTCCACCACCTGCTGGAGAACAAGGGCAGGGTGCTCAGCCGGGAGGCCCTGCTGGACAGCGTCTGGGGCTTTGACTTCGTGGGGGAGACCAACTCGGTGGATGTGTATATCCGCTTCCTCCGCAGCAAACTGGACGAGGCCTTCGGCGTCAAGCTGATCCACACGGTGCGGGGCGTGGGCTACGTCATCCGGGAGGAGTAAGGCCGGGAAGAAGGGGAGCTGATTCATATGACGATCGTTTATACCTCCAAGACCGGTTTTACCCGGGAGTACGCCCAGATGCTGGGCCGGGCCGCCGGGCTGCCGGTCTGTGCCCTGGACGAGGCTACGGGAAAGGTGGGGCCCGGGAGCGACATCCTGTACCTGGGATGGCTGATGGCCGGGCATATCAGCGGCATCGACCACGCAGTTAAGCGCTTTCATGTCCGGGCCGCCTGCGGCGTGGGCATGACGCCGCCGGGGGACAAGGTGCTGCAGGACCTGGCCCGGTCCAACTATGTGCCAAACGCCCCCATCTTCTACCTTCAGGGCGGTTGGGCCCCGAAAAAGGTGGGGTGGCTCCAGCGCCGGATGGTAGGGATGGCCACCAGGGGGCTGCGGCAGTCCCTCCAGCAGAAGCGGGAGCGGACCCCTCAGGAACAGTGGCAGATGGATCTGCTGCCCGCGGGGGGCAGCTGCGTGGCCTTCCGGAATCTGACGCCCCTGCTGGAGTGGCTGAAAAGCAGGAGGGCTGACCGACTGCGGCATGGAAGGAGAGGAGGGGGCCCGGTGGGAAAACGGGACATGAAGAACAAGACGCCCCCCAGCGGGGCCAAGTCCCAGTCGCTGGTCCTGCGGCTGAATACCCGGCTGTTTTTCCGGCAGCTGGGGATCTTTCTGTGTATGGACCTGCTGCTCGTGGTGCTGGCCCTGATGGGGCAGCTGATGTGGGCGGAAAAGCGCTGCGCGGACGTGGCCCAGCTGGTCCAGGAGCGGGGGGTGCCCACCGCGGAGGCCGTCCCCTGGATGGCGGCCAGCGACTACACCATCATCCCCCTGGACCGGGAGCCCAAGGGAGTGGACGTAGGGGAGCTGGGGTGGTTCTCTGGCGGGGGAGGCTACAGACGGACGGCCTGCGCACCTATGTGCTGTTCTCCTACTACACCGTGGAACTGCCCAACGGCGGGGAGCCCTACGCCATTACGGTGGATCTGTCCGGGATCGGGCGGATGTTGAAGTGGGCGGGCTTTATCCTCCTCACGGTGCAGATCATCTCCCTGATTGCCAACCTGTTCCGCAATGCCGGGACTATCCGCCGCACCCTGAGGCCCATCCAGGAGCTGGCGGCCACTGCCGCCCGGCTCAACTCCATGACCCACATGTCCAGGCGGGAGCTGGAGGCCCTGGCCGGCGAGCTGAGCAAGATCAACGCCACCCACCTGGACAGCCGCATCGACCTGCCCGGCACCCAGAAGGAGCTGCGCTCTCTGGCCAAGGCCATCAACGAGATGCTGGACCGGGTGAACGCGGCCTACTCCGCCCAGATGCAGTTCGTCTCTGACGCCAGCCACGAGCTGCGCACCCCCATCGCGGTCATTCAGGGTTACGCCGCTCTGCTGGACCGGTGGGGCAAGGACGACCCGGAGGCCCGGCAGGAGGCCATCGACGCCATCCGCTCCGAGTCGGACGCCATGGAGCGTCTGGTGGAGCAGCTGCTGTTCCTGGCCCGGGGAGACAACGACACCCAGCCCATCCGGCCGCAGCTGATGGACCTGACCGCGGTGGCGGAGGACGTGCTGCGGGAGGAGCAGATGATCCACCCGGAGCGGGCCTTCCTGGCCCGGTGGCAGGGCGGTGGTGGTCCGGGCCGACCCGGGGCTGGTGAAGCAGGTGATGCGCATCCTGATGGACAACAGCGTCAAGTACAGCGGCCCGGAGGGGCGGGTCTATCTCCGGGTGTCGGCCCAGAAGGACTACGCCCGGGTCACCGTCCAGGACGAGGGCATGGGCATCGTGCCCCAGGCCATCCCTCATATCTTTGACCGCTTTTACCGCACCGACGGCTCCCGGGCCCGCCAGACCGGGGGGACCGGGCTGGGGCTGGCCATCGCCAAGTGGATCGTGGACCGCCACGGCGGCTGGTTCGAGGTGGTCTCCCGGGAGGACGTGGGCACCCGCATCACCTTTGTGCTCCCCCCTGGAGGGACGGCATGAGCTGGTGGGTCTATCTTCTCCGGTGCGGGGACGGCACCCTCTACACCGGGATCACCGACGATCTGGACCGCCGTCTGGCCGCCCACAACGCGGGCCGGGGAGCGAAATATACCCGGAGCCGCCGCCCGGTGACGCTGGTGTGGCGGGAGGAGCAGCCGGACAAGTCCGCAGCCCTGCGGCGGGAATACGCCGTCAAACAGCTGACCAGGGCCAAGAAGCTGGCTCTGATCGAAGGCGGGCCGCTTGTGTAGATGGTGTTTTAAGACCTTCACTGCTTATGGCGCTGAAACCAAGGATGTCCGTTCAGCTTCCGATGAACCTCTTGATTTGCCAAAATTCTAAAGTGAAGGTGAGCTTATGGAAAAACACAATCATTTTAGTGAACGGCGCTGCTTTGACACGAAACATACTGTTCTCCAGGCTTGATTTTTCAAAAGACCCCGGCCCCTTCCGAATGGAAGGGGCCGGGGTTCTCATTTCTATTTAGCTCTTCAGCCTCTGCGTAAGAGCAGGGATGCGGCCGGCGGCGGCGATCATGCCGATGCTGGTACCGTCCGTTTGGGACGACCAATTTTGCCTTCTTCTTTTATATTTGGGAATAGCCCTCATAATTGGTTATTTGTGATATATCAAATATATCATATTCTGCCCTGGATCACAAACGCATTTTCTCCCAGAGTGTGTTGAGCTTTCATCAAAAAGCGTCTGTTTCACCCCAAAAAGGTGCGATTTTCCGGAGCAGGATGACAGATACAGCTGGATATGGTAAAATAGGGGAGCCGATTTTAGGAGGGCGCCATGCTGATCTATTTGACCATGATCGAGGCGGAGGAGGACCGACACCGGTTCCTGTCCCTCTACCGCCGATACAAAAAGCTGATGCTGTATATCGCCCACGACATCCTGCACGACCCCCCACGACGCGGAGGACGCGGTGCACGAGGCTTTTTGCGCCTTGCGGAAATGATCGAGAAAATTCATGAAATTGACTGTCCTGAAACCAGGTCTCTGATCGTTATGATTACAAAGAGCAAAGCCATCGACCTGTACCGGAAGAAAAAGCGGCGGGCGGGGACGGTCCCCCTGGAGGACTGGACCGCCGCCGCACCACCCCAGGCCGAGGGTGTGGAGCGGGGGACGGGGTGGCCCGGGCCATTGCGGCCCTGCCCCGGCGTGAACGGGATGTGCTGCTGCTGAAATACGACCAGGGATATGGCAATTCCGAGATCGGGAAACTTCTGGGCCTGCGGCCGGATCACATATCCCAGATCGCCCACCGGGCCAAAGAGCACCTGCGCAAAAAATTTGGAGGAAATGGGGGTGGAGGTATGACCGATCAGGAACTGGACCGCCTTTTGTACGCCCACGCCGGGGCGGCCCGGGACCTTGTGCTGGCCCAGCTGCCCCGGAGGGCGAGCTGCCCGACATCCCCACCTCCCCCCGGTTCCAGCGGCGCATGAAGGCCCTCATCCGCCGGGCCGACCGCCCGGGCTGGGCCAAGGCCGCCCTGCGCTGTGCCCGCCAGGCGGCGGTCATCCTTCTGGTGTGCGGGACCCTCACCTTCTCCGGCCTGATGGTCACCTCCCAGGCCTTCCGGACCCAGGTCATCGCGGTCATCACCCAGGTGTTCCAGGAGTTCAATTTTTGGACTAACTGTCAAAAACATCCTCCCTCCGTCGTTATGGTATATGAACGCACGGAGGGAGGTGATTTTTATGCGTATCAAAGCAAGCAAGCTGCTGGCGGCGGTGCTGGCCCTGTGCCTGACTCTGGGGACCGCCCCCGCCGCCAGCGCCGCCGCTCTGCCCCAGTCGGCTCCCCGGCAGCCAGGACATTACCCCATATTTCCTGTACATTAAGGGGCAGGACTGCATCCTGGATATCTCAGGCCGGACGGCATACATCAACGCCTGGGTCAGTGGACAAACCAGCGTGGCCACCAAGTGCAAGATCCGGGCGGAGCTGCAGGAAAAGGCCAGCGCCTACGCCTGGACTCTCGTGGATTCCTGGACCGACCAGCAGAACGGCGATTGGGCCGAGGTGGACGAGACGGCCAGCGTGACCCCCGGCAAGACCTACCGGGTCAAGGTGACCGTCACCGTCTGGGCCGGGAGCCAGTCAGAGAGCAAGACCTTCTATTCCAACGAGGTGGAGGCGTAAGGCACACAACCAAACTCAAATGAATAAATGTCAGGAGATTCTGTATGAAAAAAGCAATTCGTAAGTATCCTCGCCGCAATAACCATCTTATGTACGAGAGCAAGCAAATCCCTCTATACTGATGTTGAAACTCTGCCTTGATTAAGGTATGAATGTGCAAAATATGATCAAAAAATGCGTCTTCCCTTTGACCCTGTTTCTTCTCTTGATCTTCTGTTTGTTCACCGGAAAACAGCTTTCTCAGTTTTCTGATTTAGACAGCGCAGATTTAATTCCCAAACAATGTGAAATTGGAGTGATTTTCGAATATCAGAACGATCTCCCTGATTCCTTTAAAATCAATGACGGAAACAGCCTGGCTAGGTATTTTAACTCCCTGAGATTGGAAAAAAGCTGATTCCGATTTTGATGAACCATGGGTTTTCCGTATCACGTTTTCTTCTGCGCTGGGCGGTTTTGGTGCTGTCAGTGGCGAATACGTTTCGATCCCCCACGATGCTGAGACCCTGACTGTTTTAGTCGGCGATAGCAAAATGCTGATTGGAGATGTCTCTTACAGGCTTCCTTCTTCTCCCGATTTCCTGGATATCTTAGAAGCAAAATACAATTATTTTAGTGAACGACTCTACTTTGATACCAAACACACTGTTCTCCAAGATTGATTGATTAAGACCCCCGGGCATTTTTATTTGGCTTTTCAGGCTCTGCATCGGCGATCAAACTGCTCATGTTCTGGGGTGGACAGGTGAAGCAGTTCTTCGCCCGCGGCAAGCAGACCGCCGCTGTCTTCAAGGGACTGAACCGCACCATCCTCTGAACCACCGGAAACTCCGTCTATCTGCTCACCGGGACCATTTCAATGGATGAATTGAAGCAGGCAGCTGAAGCGATCCAATGAGCCCAAAAAACGTTTCACAAAAATTTTCGGATTTTTTCTTCCCTTTCAACTCCCTCCGCCGGTATAATAGATAGATCGATACGAAGGGGGATTTTTAGTATGGCAGGACAGATGTTCTCAAAAAACAATTTCAAAAATCTTTTTCTGCTCTTTTTTATCATCTGCCAGTTTGGCGCAATAGTTTCCGACAGCCATATCTGGGACTGGGGCGTTTATCTGGCCCTGAATATCCTGATCGTTCTGTACGTCTATCTGCGTCCAGGTGAAACACGCACGAAGTCCTCCCAGCAAAAACTCCTGATCGCCGTGCTGATCCATACCGCAGTCATCATATCCACACTCTGGCGCGCCTATCGGGTCAGTTTTATCATGGATATCTTTTTTGATATTTTGGACTTCTGGGCAATTTTGGGATTTATTCTGATCCTGAAATTTGGCTTGTCAAAGAGATAGAACTGCTGCCGGGATGTAAGAGAACGGAACGGTCGCACAAAACCAGTATGGCAAACACATAGTCATACAAATTTTCAGAAGGTTTATCTTAACGGATTCGCTTCAATGGAATATTCAGCGGTCTATCCCAGCAAGGGCAGGCCGCTGAATATTTTAAAAATACAGAAACTATAACTGCACATCTGTTCCGCCGGGTGCAAGGTGAGTCCTATGAAATTTATTATGGAATTATTTACCCTCCTAAGTTGTTGTATCCCTTTCGTCACAATACCTGTATTCGCGGTAAGTGCCATCTTGATGATACGTACTTTTTTTGCTGAGCAGGCTCCCGAGCAAAGTAAGAAAAGGAGACGGTATCTTGGTTACATGCTGGTCTCCTTTCTTTTTTTCCTGCCCTATTTTTGGGGGAGTTTACTTCTCATTTTACTGTATCCCTTTCTTCACAATACCTGCATTTGTAATAAGTGCCATTTTGATGATACGTACTTATTTTGTTGAGCAGACTCCCGAGGAAAGTAGAAAAAGGAGACGGTATCTTGGCTGTATGCTGGTCTCTTTTCTCCTTTTCCTGCTCTTTTTTTTTGGGGGAGTTATCTTAATGCTGTCATGTGTGATCGATTGATTTTCAAAGGAGTTTAGTAAGCAACTTGCAATTTACATAAAATTATGGTGAATTGTCATCTGGACAACTCACCATAATTTTTTAACCACTGATTCTTTTTATTTAGTTTTTCAGGCTCTGCATCGGCGCCGGAATTCTGCCGCCCCGGTCCACGAAGGCCTTGGCGGAGAAGGGATGGACCGCTGTACCGGGGCGGAGCCCAGCAGGCCGCCGAACTCCACCGTGTCCCCCACCTGTTTGCCGGGGGCGGGGATGATACGGACAGCGGTGGTCTTGCTGTTGACCATGCCCACCGCCGCCTCGTCAGCGATGATGGCGGAGATGGTCTCGGCGGTGGTGCTGCCGGGCACGGCGATCATATCCAGTCCCACGGAGCACACGCAGGTCATGGCCTCCAGCTTGTCCAGGGTCAGGGTCCCGGAGCTGGCAGCGGCGATCATGCCCTCGTCCTCGCTAACGGGGATGAAGGCACCGGACAGGCCGCCCACCGAGGAGGAGGCCATCACGCCGCCCTTTTTTACCGCGTCGTTGAGCAGAGCCAGGGCGGCGGTGGTGCCGTGGGTGCCGCACACCTCCAGCCCCATCTCCTCCAGGATGCGGGCCACGCTGTCCCCCACAGCGGGGGGTGGGGGCCAGGGAAAGGTCCACGATGCCGAAGGGGGTGTCCAGGCGGCGGCTGGCTTCCTGGGCCACCAGCTGGCCCATGCGGGTGATGCGGAAGGCGGTCTTTTTGATGGTCTCGGCCACCACATCGAAGGGCTGGCCCTTCACGCTCTGAAGGGCGTGGTACACCACGCCGGGGCCGGAGACGCCCACGTGGATAACGCAGTCCGGCTCGCCCGGGCCGTGGAACGCGCCCGCCATGAAGGGGTTGTCCTCCACAGCGTTGCAGAACACCACCAGCTTGGCGCAGCCGAAGCCGCCCCGGTCCGCGGTGCGCTCCGCCAGCTCCTTAATGATGCGCCCCATGCGGGCCACCGCATCCATGTCGATGCCCGCCTTGGTGGAGCCCACGTTGACGGAAGAGCACACCAGGTCGGTGGTGGAAAGAGCTTCTGGGATGGAGGCAATGAGCTTCCGGTCTGCGTCGGTCATGCCCTTCTGGACCAGGGCGGAGAAACCGCCGATGAAGTTGACGCCGGTAGCTTTGGCCGCCCGGTCCAGGGCGGCGGCAAAGGGCGTAGTTGTCTGTCTCCGCCGCAGCGGCCACCAGGGCGATGGGGGTGACCGAGATGCGCTTGTTGACGATGGGGATGCCGAATTCCTTCTCGATGGCCTCGCCGGTGGCCACCAGATTTTCGGCGCAGCGGGTGATCTTGTCGTAGATGGCGTCACAGGCCTGCCTGGGGTCGCTGCGGGCGCAGGACAGCAGGGAGATGCCCATGGTGATGGTGCGCACGTCCAGATGCTGCTGGTCGATCATCTGGATGGTCTGCATGATCTCGTGTTGATTGAGCATAGTTTCCTCCTGTAAAAGGCGGTGTGGCCCCGCGGGGATCGCGCTGGGCGGCCGGTCCGCGGCGGTCCTCCGCCCTCAGATTCGGTGCATGGCGTTGAAGATGTCCTCCCGCTGGATGCGGATGGACAGCCCCTGTTCCCTGCCCGCCTGCTCCAGCAGGTCGGACATCTCGCCGATGGAGGCGGTGCAGGCGGAGAGATCCACCAGCATGACCATGGTGAAGTATTCCTGGAGCACGGTCTGGCTGATGTCCAGGATGTTGATGCTGTGCTGGGCCAGCAGGGCGCAGACGGCGGCAGTGATGCCCACCTTGTCCCGGCCGATGACAGTGACGATGGCCTTCATAGAAGACTTCCTTTCCACAGTAAATTTTGAGGAATGCGGAGAGACGGGGGAGGAGAAAGCCGCTGCGCGGCGGGGCCGGAGGCAGGCGCTGCTCCTCAGCTCAGCTCGTCCAGAGTGAGCTCAAAGCCAGGGAGGAACTCCTCCATAAAGCAGCGCAGGGCGGGCAGCGGGTTCTGAAGGAGCGCGGCGTAGGTCTGCTCCTTGGCCTTGCGGAACTCGGTGTTCCCCGCCTTCAGCTCCTCCAGGCACTTGAGGTAGGCGGAGAGCTTGTCCGCCGCCTTTACCAGGTCCCGCACATGGGGGTCCGGGATGGTGATGGCCTCGTCATAGGCGGGGCGCAGGTCGGGGGGCAGCATGGACAGCAGCTTCTGCTCCGCTACGGCCTCCACCGCCTTGTAGGCGGACTGGATGTCCGGGTTGTCGTACTTGATGGGGGTGGGCATATCGCCGGTAAGGATCTCACTGGCGTCGTGATACAGGGCCGCCACCGCCACCACGCCCGGGTCGGTCTGCCCGCTGAAGCGCTCGTTCTCAATGACGGCCAGGGCATGGGCCAGCACTGCCACCATGTGGGAGTGCTCCTGGACGTTCTCAGGGTCGGTGTTGCGCATCAGGCCCCAGCGGCTGATGTAGCGCATCCGGGCGATCATGGGGAAGAAATGATAGGGCACGGGGCGCCCCTCCCTCTGTTGAGATAAAAGTTATTTTATCATAGCCCGCCCCGGATGTAAACTGTTAAAAGGGGAGGCGGGGCGGCAGTTGACGGATGGGCGGGAATCGGAGATAATAGATCAAAGGCTCAGGGTCTGCCGCTTCCGGGGCGGAGGGGCCAGGGGCCGGAAAGGGGAGAGCCGCGATGGCAAAGAAAAATTCCCGCAATACCAAGGGGCGCATCATCCAGGCGGCATGGCAGCTGTTTTACCAGCAGGGCTATGACGATACAACGGTGGAGGAGATCATCGAGGCATCCGGCACCTCCCGGGGCTCCTTTACCACTATTTCGAGGGCAAGGACGCCCTGCTCTCCTCTGTCTCATTCCTGTTCGATGAGAAGTATGAGGAGCTGATGGCCCGCATGGACCCGGAAAAGGACCGGTTCGAGGTGCTGATGGAGCTGAACCGGGAGCTGTTTGCCATGATTGAAAATTCTGTCTCCCTAGACCTGCTGGCACGGTTATACTCCTCCCAGCTGATCACCCGGGGGGATAAGCATCTGCTGGACCACAACCGCACATATTACAAGCTGCTGCGGCAGATCGTCCTTCAGGGGCAGCAGCGGGAGAGCTGCGGGGAGATGTGACAGTGAACGAGATGGTACGGGTGTACGCCCTGTGCGAGCGGGCCCTGATTTATGACTGGTGCCTGTCAGGGGGGGACTACTCCCTGCTCCAGTACGGCAGGATCATGATGCCCATGTTTTTGGGAGGATTTCGGACAAGTCAAAAGAATTTTGTACAAAATATCTAAAGGATGATTTTAGAAAGTGTATGGCTGAAATCCCGCAGTATAAAAAGAGAAAAAATGGGAAATAGAGAGAAGACAGTATAGAATTTATTCTATACTGTGTTCTGTATTTTGTTCTTAAGATCTCCATGCTATAATAAAAAAACGCCGTGCGCTGCCGGCGGCCGTCCTGCTCCTGCTTTGTGTGGGGGAGCCGGAGGGTAACAGAATATGAGGAGAGATACTATGACCATTTCGCAGATCTGCATCTGCCTGGCCATCGCGGTCTATCTGATCGCCATGCTGGGCGTAGGCGTCTGGTTCTCCAAACGCAACAACTCCGTAGACGACTTCTATCTGGGGGACGGAAGCTGGGCCCCTTCGTCACCGCCATGAGTGCGGAGGCCAGCGACATGTCCTCCTGGCTGCTGATGGGGCTGCCCGGCGTGGCCTACCTCTCCGGCCTGGCGGAGGCCAGCTGGACCGCCATCGGACTGGCTGTGGGCACCTATCTGAACTGGCTCATCGTGGCGCGGCGCATCCGCCGCTACTCCCACCAGATCGACGCCATCACGGTGCCCCAATTCTTCTCCAAGCGCTGGGGGGGGATGAGCGAAACCTGCTCTCCGCCATCGCCGCCGTGGTCATCATGATCTTTTTCGTGCCCTATCTGGCCTCCGGCTTCTCCGCCTGCGGAAAGCTGTTCGCCTCCCTGTTCGGCATCAAGTATGTTTCCGCCATGCTCATCAGCGCCGCTGTCATCGTCATCTACACGGTCATGGGCGGGTTCCTGGCGGCCAGCTTTACCGACCTGGTCCAGTCCATTATCATGACGGTGGCCCTGGTGGTGGTGCTGGGCTTCGGCGTGGCGCAGGCTGGCGGCATGGAGGTGGTGATGGACAACGCCCGCTCTCTGGCGGGCTACCTGTCCCTGGTCAACATCCACGACCCGGCCACCGGGGGCTCTGCCCCGTACAGCCTGCTCACCATCTGCTCCCTGCTGGCCTGGGGCCTGGGCTACTTCGGCATGCCCCACATCCTGCTGCGCTTCATGGCGATTGAAGAGGAGAAAAAAGCTGGCCCTCTCCCGGCGGGTGGCCACTACCTGGGTAGTCATCTCCATGGGCGTGGCGGTGTTTATCGGTGTGGTAGGCAACGGCATGACAAAAGCGGGGGGCCATGGAGCAGCTGTCCGACGCGGAGACAATCATCGTACAGATCGCCAACCTGATCAGCTGCTACGGTGTTCCAGCCGCTCTGCTGGCCGGCGTGATCTTGGCGGGTATCCTGGCGGCCACCATGTCCACAGCCGACAGCCAGCTTCTGGCCGCCTCCTCCTCTGTCTCCCAGAACCTGGCGGTAGAGTTCTTCCACCTGAAGATCAGCGGAAAGAAGAGCGTGCTGGTGGCCCGGAGCACCATGGTGGTCATCTCCCTGATCGCAGCATTCCTGGCCCGAGACCCGGACAGCTCTGTCTTCCGGGTGGTCTCATTCGCATGGGCGGGCTTCGGCGCCGCCTTCGGGCCGGTGGTGCTCTTTGCTCTGTTTTGGAAGCGGTCCAACAAGTGGGGGGCACTGGCAGGGATGGTCACCGGCGGCGTGATGGTCTTCGTGTGGAAGTATCTGGTGGCTCCTATGGGCGGCGCGCTGGCCATCTATGAGCTGCTGCCCGCTTTTCTGTGCGCCTGCGTGGCCATCGTGATGGTCAGCCTGCTGACCCCCGCCCCGGAGCAGAGCATCCTAGAGGCTTTTGAGTGCTTTAAGTCCAAGCAAAAGCAGAAATAACGATAGAGGAAAAAGCCTCGCAGAGTTCGCGCCCGCAGGCGCGAATCCAGTTGTGATCTGTTTTCGCCGGCGGCATGTGCGTCGGGGAAAACACTTCTCAGGCTGCAAGTGTGGGGTTTGTCCGCTTGCGGCGGACCAATCCGCGCGCGGCAGGCTGCTGCTTTCTCAAAAAAGTGGCAAAGCCGCTTTTTCGACAGTCTCAGGAAAAGGGCCTTTGGCCCTTTTTCTTTTTGTCCCAGCGCGGGTCTTAGAGGAGTTTTTTGGAAAAAGTAAGAGCGGATCGCCCTGGAGTGGGGAAGGACATCCGGCAGCTGAACCCAGGAAGGAATGTGTCTGGGAAGAGAGCCCTGGAGACTGCCCTTGTAAGAGAGAGCGTCGGACCCGCTGGGCCCTGCGGGGGGCGGACTGTAGGACCGGCTCGCCGAGTTGCAGCGCCTGGCCTGGAATGCATAGACCGTCTTACTTGCCCAGTCATGACACGTGCCCCTCTGCCCCAAACATGCCGCGGTACAAAAGCTTCAGTCAAAATATTATTGACATATGACAAAAATGGGGCTATACTAAAGAGGAAAGAGAGGGGGCGGTCCCATGGCGCGGCCGGTAAAACGGAGAAGGGTATGCGGGCTGCCTCCTGTGGGGGCGTTCCGGCCTGAAGGAGGGCCAGGCGGCCCAGTGATCAGGTGACAGTGGACGAATATGAGGCGGTGCGGCTCATCGACCTGCTGGGGCTGACTCAGGAGGAGTGTGCTGCCCAGATGAATGTGGCCCGGACCACGGTGCAGGCCATCTACGACTCTGCCCGGGAGAAGCTGGCCCGCATGCTGGCGGAGGGCAGGCCCCTGGCAGTCCAGGGGGGCACTTACGACCTGTGCGGTCAGGCGGAGCACTGCTGCGGCCGGCGCTGCCGCCGCCGGGGCGGGGGAGGGGGCCGGTGCGAAAACGGCCGCCTGACCTGCCGGGAGGAGGGCCGCTGCCCGGGACGGTCTGGAGTGGAACAGAACAGGATGAAACAGGAGGGACAGAACATGAAAATAGCAGTGACATATGAGAATGGACAGGTCTTTCAGCATTTTGGGCACACGGAGCGATTCAAGATCTATGAGGTGGAAGACGGAGCGGTGACTGCCAGCCAGGTGGTGGACACCGCCGGCAGCGGCCACGGGGCGCTGGCTGGATTCCTGCGTGAGCGGGGCGTCCAGACGCTGATCTGCGG
>VOFI01003168.1_pt1 | contig 30227 bp, 65 predicted proteins | sample 5384131 | NCBI WGS metagenome assembly VOFI01 (sample SAMN12384728, study PRJNA508395) | human gut metagenome | isolation source: healthy gut H | host: Homo sapiens
TAATTTCTGCTTTTTCATTCTGTCATTCTCCTTTTTTAACTGTATATTCTTTACTCATATCTTATCAGGTCCAGGAGAAAAAACCAGTGACTTTTCTCCGAAGCATTTGATTTTTTCTCCGATTATGTTTATACTGTTATCATCCTATAAAGAATGAAACGAAACGACCAGACGGCAGATGTAAGGGAATCAGAATCAGGAGGAAGGGCCATGCTCAATTTTGAAATACATTTCTGTGAATACAACCGGCAGAATCCGCCAAAAAGACAGGATTTACCGACCGGGAGGCAGCGGTGACCACTTATTCCTGCTGCTGAAAACTCCGATGAAATTCTACTTGAATAAAGAACTCACACTGGCCCGGGAAAATGCCTGCATCCTGTATACGCCTCAGACCATGCAGCACTATGAGGCTGTTCAAAAATTCCGGAACAGTTATATCCATTTTTCGTGCTCCGATACGCTCATCGAACGCTTTAAAATTCCGTTAAACTCCATTTTTATCCTGGAAATCCCGATGAAATCGATGAGTACATCAGAGAGCTTCAGGAAGAACGGATCGCATCCCGCCCATTTGCGGAGGAAAAAAGAATATTTTCTGCTGAATGAGATGTTTATTGCCATAGCCCGGGCCATGGCCGGAGAGAATACTGACATTGTGGAGAACCGGGAACTGTATGAGATTTTTTTAAGTCTCCGGCTTGATATGCTGCGCAGCTATGAAAAGCCCTGGACGACAGAAGATCTGTGCCGCAGGGCAAACCTGGAGAAGAGTCAGTTTTTTGCCTGTTACCAGAAATTTTTCCAGAGTACCCCTCATGCAGACCTTCTCTCCGTCCGCCTGGAAAAGCGAAAAATCTGCTTACGAATGAGGCGCTTCCAATTAACCTGGCGGCACGGCAATGTGGATTTTCCGATATCACCCACTTTTCCCGGTATTTTAAAGAATGCGGGTGTTCTCCCAAGGAGTACGCCCGCAGATGGAAAGAAAATTGTTTGCCATAGAATTCGTATATTTAAGAGTGCTGCGGCGAAACGGCTCAGACCCGGAGCAGCTTTCTCACCAGAGAAAAGAACCGCTCCGGCAGTGCTGCCGAGAAATAGAATATCACGATGGGAATTCACGGCCTCCATGGCCGCGGCTGCGCCTTTTGCCATCCCTCTCCACGCCTCGGCTTCAGCCGGTATCTCCGGCAGGACCACTGCCGCCGCCACGACTGCCGCCATGCAGAGAAGAAACGGCACAAAGCCTCTTCCCCGTATCGTATTTCTTCATGCGCATGCCGCCTCCCGCTCCCGTTTTTGAGGGAATCCAGAGACACCAGATGAGCCCCATAAACAGCGTGATTCCTGCAAAGCCGACGTAGAGAGCCATTCCGTAGTTGGACTCCGCCGCCATGAACCGGATATCCCCAGCGCCTGGCCGTGTTCCCAGAATGACTGTGCCATAAGGAACACCATACCCGCCATCGGGAGAAAGGAGGCCAGCTGCATCACTCTGGAGATGATTACAGTGGCTGTCACCATGCTTTTTACCACCACATCGCCAAAACTGACGCCGTCCCTTGTCTGTCTTTTCGATTATACGGGTTTTCTGAATCCGGTATGTCGAAATCGCGGCTTACCCTGGAGGTCTGCATTACCGCGCATAGATCGGCTTCTCTGGTTCTTTCCCCGGGGCAGCCCGCTGTATGCCGAACTACTGCGTTCCCCCGCCGTCCCAGTCCCAGCTCTCTTCTCTCTGTGCTTTTCGCCCTGCCATTCCCGCGTGAAACCGTACCTTTTTCCCGACTGTCATTCTCTTGACTGCCGTTCTCTGGCTGCTGCGCAGGCGTTTCTACCTCGCCCTCCAGCTTTTTCATTCGGGCTTCCTTTTTCTGCTGCTCTTTTCGCTCACCTTTCGATTCTGCTTTTCGTCCATCAGAGCCTTCTTTGGACTTTTTAGGCTTTGGTGTTTTCTCTTTGGGCTTCTGTTTTCCGACTTTCTGTTCCTCGGCTGATAGCTTTCGTTGTCGTCTGTCTCTGTATCGTTAAAGAAATTACGCCTGCCCCGGTTGTTTAAGAGGTTGGTATCATCAGTCTGGTTCTCATAGGACTGCTGATCTTCTGCATTTGAAGAGGCTTCTGTAAAATGACGACTCTTTAGGAGGGCCAGTGCTCCGATGATTGATTTCGCCGGATTGAAGACTGGGATTCTGTGAGTGACTGGTCGTCTGTAAAAGGCTGGTCGTCACGCATATACTCGATCATCTGCGTAGGATTGGTCGTCTCCATATGACTGTCAGCCAAAAATTCCGGATCATCTGTATCATACCGGTTATCCAAATATGAACCATTGCCCCCATATACATTCTATTGTCCGCATTCGTTCCATCGTCCACATACGCCTCGCCATCACTTTCCATTCGTTCTTTTATAAATGGCGGTTCCTCTGTGTTTTAACCATTCTTCCGTTAAAAGCTTTCCTCTGATCGCTCGCTCTTAACCGTCCAATCCCCCCGGCTCTTTTGTCCTTCCATAACCGGCGGTGTGCTTGCGGCGGCCTGTTCTTCAGGCCGCCAACTCCTCGACAGCCGTTTTTCTTATCTCATATTCCTCAGCCGATTCCATTAAATAACCGGTGCTCAGCGGTTCTCCGCAGTTTGCAGTAGTTTCCTGATGTTTCATGTCCACATTTCGGGCAGATCATACCATCAATCCTTTCGTATTATTCCATGTGTAATCTGAATGCTTCTATCATAATAAAGTCCTGTCTTACCCGTAAGTAATAAAATCATATTTCACCATAAGCGGCGGAATATTCGCCGCCGCGGCAGCTTTCGCCAAATGAATGAACAGGCATGTCTGCCGGCATTGATATTAAGTATACTATATTCACTGACGGGGAAGTATTAAGTTTCTCTTGCAAAATTTAGAGAATTATATGGACAGAAATGCAGAAAAACAGGGAAGATTTTATTGACACAGCGGCGTTCTTATGAGATACTGGATTATATAGTTTTGATTACTACATATGGGGTTCCAATATGAAGACTGCTATTTTGATTGATTCCGGCTGTGACGTTATCCGACGAGCTGATTCAAAATATCATTATGAAGTTATGCCCCTGCACATCATTTACCCTGAGAAGGATTATGTTGACGGGTTGATATTTTTCGGAAACGATTTATCAAGATTTTTCAAAGGAGATCCCCCTACCTCCGCCAAGTCCACAGGACGTTAAAAATATGGTGGAGGAAATGAAAGCGGAGTGGGCTATACTCATGTGCTGGCATTTTTCCATTTCCAGCGGCCTTAGCGGTACGTATAATCACGGTCAGCCACGTGCTCGGTGAAGAACAGGAACTGACTTCCTTTGTTCTGGATACCAGAAGTGTCTCCTTCGGCGCGGGAATTCTGGCGCTATGGGCGCTATGAAGCTGGAGGAAGGCATGAGTTGAGTAAGGCTGACCGAGGCACTGCCGAAGAAAGTGAAGAGAATGCAAGATATTTTTATTACATGGATACACTGACCTATCTGCGCAAAGGCGGCCGGATCGGGCTTGTCACACCTCAGTCGTAGGCAGCATGCTGAATTTAAAGCCGATTATCTCCTGTAATGAAGAAGGTGTCTACTATACAGTCGCCAAAATCCGGGGTTCCAGACAGGGACTTTCCAGACTTCTGGCGGAAGTAAAGGCCTTCGCGGGCGACGGCCCCTGCCTCACCGCCCTCTTAAACGGTGACGGAAAAGAAGCGGCTGAAGAACTGCGGCCGAAACTGCTCGCCGGTATTCCCCAGGGAACGCTGATCATGGAAAAGGCCATAACTGCCTCTCTGGCCGTGCATACCGGTCCCGGATTGGTTGGGATTGGCGCGCTTAAATTATAAAACACACATAAGATTGAATATAAGCAGACAAATAAAAATTCCCGGTCTCAAGCCAAGAACCGGGGATTTTTTTATTCTCCTGCTCTCAGCAATTATCTTTATACATAATCTTCCATTTTCATTGACAATCCCCATCTGCTTCTTTATACTTAGAGCAATGATTGTCACGAAGACAAGTTGTTTCCTCCAAGAGAAGACAGTTTCTTATATCGAAACAAAGGAGGTGAAAAATTGAATAACCGTAATGTAATAAGGAATTTCTTTTAACCGACTTGCGCCGGACTGATGGATGAGAGATGAATTGGTCCCTGTCCGTGATGAGATCGTCCGCCGTTCCGCGCTTTCCGAAAATCGTATCATCCTTGATGCAGGGTGCGGAAAGGGGGTCATGGTTCCTCATCTCTTAAGCACGAATCCAAGCCGGCTTCTGGAGCTGGATTTGTCTGACGAGATGATACGGCTTAACCGCCTGCGCTGGGAGTATGACAGCCGCATTTCGCTTTCTCTGTGATGATATTCTCACTGCTGACTTACCGGTTCCCGACGCTGTATTTATCTTTAATGCATATCCCCATCTTTTAGACAAAACGGCTCTGGCAAAAAAGCTTTTCATCTGCTTCCCGCAGATGGAACTGTCGTGATCGCGCACAGCAGCGGAAAAGATTTCATCAATCAGATTCATCATGACAGCGGCGCCATGCGAGATGATTTCAATCCTCTTGAAATCCCCCTGGAAGAGTATGAGCCATATGGCAAGTATTTTTCACTTACAGACTGGGAAGACAGTGATCGGCTGTATTACATGAAATTAACAAGAAAATAAAACACGAAATTCATGTCACGAAGACATCGTAAACTTAATGAATACTTTAGATCTTCGTGCTTTTTATTTTGAGGAGGTATTTTTTATGAATCAGACAGTAAACTTACTATTTCGGGGCCTGCGTGGTCTCGAGTCGTGCTGCCCATTGCATTTCACAGTATTCCGAATGCCGGGAAGCATTTTTTCTGCCCATGCATATTCCGGTACTCTTATGCGGTCTGCCTCTGCGGCCCGTTATACGGTCTGCTCTGCGGCATTCTGGCTCCTTTGATTTCAAGCTTTGTCACCCGGCATGCCGCCCGGCCATCCTGCCGGGCATGACAGCGGGCTTGCAGTCTATGGACTGATTTCCGGCCTGCTGATTCAAAAGCTGCCGGTTAAGAAACCGCTGGCCAGTATCTATCTCTCTTTAATTGCCGCTATGGTGTCGGGAAGAATTGTAAGCGGACTTTTGAACGGATTGATCTTCCCGCGCAGGCCAGTACTCGCGCTTCAGGTCTGGGTTACCGGTTCTTTCATTACCGCGCTGCCGGGGATCGTCATCAGCTGATTCTCATACCGGTCATGGTCGTCGCACTGCAGAAAGCCGGATTCTTTTCTACGAGACGAGTGACAGCATAAAAAATGCCATGACAGCAGGCGCCAGATTACCGGTATGGCCTGTTGTCATGGCATTGTATTTTTCTGTTCTAGACCCGGAACCTGTCATACTCTTTCCAGCAGTCCAGGCAAAGCTTCTTTCCGTCCTGAAGCCGCATCATGTGTTCCGCGGTGGTCTCTTTGCAGCAGTCGCAGGGACAGGACCGGAACAGCCTGGCCCTTTCCGGAATATGGCAGACAGCCTCTTTCACGTCAAATAAGTCTTCCGGTTCCCTCTTCTGAAGATACGCAAAAGACTCTTCCTTCGACGCAAAATCCGGACGTTCTCTTAACACCAGTCGGACGGACTTCCCTGTTTTCCGGTTATAAAGGAAAACGCCTGCTTCCCCTCATATGAAACAGCAGATTCCCCTTTCCAATGCTGCATCCCAGCACAACCTGGATAGCGTCCACGCCGCAGGCATGTCATTCTCGGAAATACATACCACTTCCTCGTCCTCGGAAAATCCCAGTTCCAAAAAGCTCCATTGCGTATAAGGCCGCTTTATATCCGATTGTCAGTCCGCCGCACACGTGACCATGAAATTTTGCACACTGTTCCCATAATTCTTTCTTCTCTTCTGCTTTCATTTAAAATTCCTCCATTTGATAAATACTGCACTCAATCCGGTCCGCAACAGGGACAAACGGCTGCAGTCTTCCATTCTTTAACAGATAAATGCGGTCTGATACCTTCGCCGCGCAGGTTAAATCGTGAGTCACCATCAGTATGCTGAATCCTCTGCTGTTCTGAAGCCCCTTCAGAAAACGCAGCACATTGGCCTTGCTCGACGGATCCAGCATGGAAGTGGGCTCGTCCGCAATCATCAGCGCCGGTTCCATGGTCAGCGCCCTTGCGATACAGATTCTCTGTTTCTGCCCTCCGGACAGCTTCTTCACTCTGGTATTGAGGAAATACGCCTCAGACGGCAGTCCCACATCACGAAGCGCCTGTTCGATCCGGTCCTTCACCGTATCTGCGTCAGCCTGGCCGGACAGAAATAAAGGCTCGCTTACCGCTTCCCGGACAGCGTCATGGAGGGATTCACGGATTCATTGCTGTCCTGAAATACCATCTGGACACCATGACTGCTCTTATGAAGCTGTTTATAGTCGGCGGTTTTTACCGTCATACAGCACATTTCCCTTCAAATTCATCCATATATCCGCCGAGTATTCTGGAAAGCGTCGTCTTCCCAACGCCTGATTTTCCTACCAGGGAGATAAACTCTCCGTGTTCTATCTCCAGACTTTGGCGTCCCGCAGTACGTCCTGCTTCCCATACCGCTTACCGATGTGCTGCGCCTCCATCAGCGTTACAATGCCGCCCCGGTTGCAGGCTACCTGTGCCCTCGCCGTTTTCCGTGAGAGTAGCTGGGCCTTTTTCGTCCGCAGATGTCCAGTCTCTGACAGCATCTTCCGAAAAACGGACAGCCTCCCAGCCCCTCTTCCTCTGCCGGCCTGATCCCCCAGATATCCTTCCAGGAGATTTAAATCCATGGAGGCCCTTAAGAGCCCTGGGTGCAAAGGGATGCTTCGGCCGCTCCAGAACCCTTTCCGTCAGTCCCGCCTCTTCCACCATGCCTCCGTACAGGATCATAATCCTGCTGCTCAGCTCTGGCCAGGCGCAGATCATGGGTGATGATCAGGAAATGCAGTCCCGTGTTCCCGGTTAATCCTGCGGATCAGATCGATAAACGCTTTTCTGGAATTGGCATCCATGGAACTTGTCGGCTCATCTAAAATCACCATTTCCGGTGTCAGTGCGCCATAGCATTGGCCAGTAAAACTTCTGCGCCATCCCTCCGGATAGCTGGTCCGGGTAGCGCTCTAAGTCCGTTTCCTCCAGCCCCACCATTTCCATCAGTGTTTTCATGCGCTCCCGGTGCTCTCTGGCCGGATATTTTTTTAATCAGCGTTTCCCGGAGCTGCTCTCTCAGCCTCATGGAGGGATTCAGCCATTCTCCCGAATTCTGAAAGACGATGGAAAACAGTTCCATCCGAATCCGGCGCACTTCCTCCTCTTTCTTCTCATACAGGGAACTGCCGGCTATGACCACCTCACCCGCCACAGCCGCGTCCTCCTCCAGCAGACGGGACAGCGCCCGGGCCAGCGTCGTCTTGCCGCTTCCCGGACTCTCCGGCTGCCGCCAGAATCTCCCCTCTCTTCATGGAAAAAAGAGCATGGGCCCCAGCGTAAATCCGGGATATTCCACAGACAGACCTTGTACATTCAGAATTTCTATTCAGAACTTCACTCATATTTCCCTCATTTTATATTTATGTTTTTGCTGCTCTGTTCCTGTTAATTTCTCATTTTCCGTCTCATTCCTCCCGCAGCAGCCACTCCTCCAGAGCCTGTGACAACAGCCTTAAGCAGAGAATTGTGAGCACCAGCATTGCCACCGGCGGGATCAGCCACCACGTCCAGTAATTGGTGAAATAGATTCCCGTAAAGGAGGATGCATTCTGTATCATCAGCCCCCAGGACTTCGCAAGGGGGATCCGGACAGCCCCAGATACGCCAGGGAAGACTCTGGATGATGGTCCTGCCGGTAAACTGCAGCCGCATTGACTAAGAGCAGCGGAAGTATTTCACCCAGCATATGCTCTCACAATATACGGACTGGCGCCATGGTAGCTCTTTGCCAGCACCACGTATTTCCTGTTCTTTACGGACATCACCTTGGCGCGCACCTGTTTTGCAATGGATGCCCAGGAGAAGGCCGAGACGATCAGAATGATATTCCAGATACTCTGTCCCCAGAACGCTCCGATCACAATCATAACCGGAAGCTGCGGAACAGACAGAAACACATTGGTAATAAAGGGAGAGGACCGCATCAGTCCTTTTTCCGCAGTATCCTGCGCATACGCCGAACAGTCCGCCTGCGGCAAAGGAGCAGGCGGCCGCTGTCACCCCGTCATCATGCTCAGATAAAATCCCTTTGACAGCTGGGCAAAAATATCGATTCCCAGGTTGTCCGTTCCCAGAAAAGTGGATGGCCGACGGCGCCTTCCAGGAGGCGCCGGAAGACTTAACAGGCTGTGGGGGTACAGTAAAGGCCCATACAGGCAGACAGCCCCAGAAGAAGCAGGAGGATGAAATACCTTCTGATTCGTTTCTATCTCTAATTCCTCCCGGTCAATCCCTGCGTTCAGCACGTCCGCCAGAAACAAGCTGGTGAGCACCAGAACCGTTGACAGGTGAAAAATCCCTGTATCATCGGCCACTGGTCCCTGTACCGCACGGCTTCCCGCATCACCAGCCCCAGCCCGGATAAGCAAATACATTTTCGATCAGCAAATTGTACCGCCAAACCGCGGACCGACATTCAGGAAAAAACGAACCACAATCGGCGTCATACCGTTTCTGAATATGTAGCCCATCGGATTCTTCCCGCTTTCAGCCCCTTGGCCCTGGCATTCATGAGATACGGTTCGACATCACCTCCAGGAAGCTGGCTCTCGCCGTGAAGAAATCCGGGAAACATCACAATAACGAGGGACAGCACCGGCAGAGCCATGGGAGATCAGATCCCACGCCTTCTCCCCCGCCCGTCTCGTATCTGGCCGTCGCCCGCCCGACAGAGAGGCAGCCATGAAACCTTTGGCCGCCACCAGAAATAAAGCAGCAGCCCGACCAAATAGGCGGGCACCTCCGTAAGGGCAGATAATATCCGAAAGGCCGCCCGGTCGAACCTTTTTTTCTGCATTCCAAACAGCGCCAGCGCCGTACCCGGTCACCAGGCTCAGAATTAACGACACGCCCATGACAGAAAGGCTCCAGGGCAGGCGTTCCTTAAGCACAGTAGTCACCGGCTTTTTTGTAATGGATGCTCAATCCAAGATCTCCGGTCAGATTTTTCCCTGACTGTCTGTGCCAACTGCTCAGCGAGCGGCCGATCCAGGCCGTAATACGCCCTCATCTGATCCAGCTGCTCTTTCCGAATACTCGGTATCCATGTCCTCGCCGGAAACCGATGAGGTATACAGAAGCGATCTCCTGGCATCAGGTATTGGGAATGAAAAAAAAGTCAAACAGGTAAATCACCAGAAAGGTACAGATAAATAGTGTGATTCGTTTTCTCATAAACGTTTATCTTTCCATGGTAGGACAGACGGGTCTGTTCCGTCTGCTGATACGCGTACGTCTTCATCCAGCCGTCGTAATAATCTTGCGGTACATGGAGTAGAGGACTGATTTGCAATGACGATCAGCGGGACTTCCTCGCTGACCAGATACTCCAGATCCTGAAACATCTGTCTGCGGGCCTCGAAATCCACTTCCTTCATCTGGTCCTCGGCCAGCTTCGTGATCTCATCGCTGCTGTAGCCGATCGGTCCCATGCTGGCGGATTACCTCCTTATTCTTCGAACGGTCGGAGAAAATGGTTCTCATATATTTCGGCGGATTATTGCCCCAGCCGCCATTGCCTACCAGCGCAAATTCATAGTTTCCCCATGGACCATCTCATCACGGGAAGCCGAATCGTAGGCTGCAACCGTCACTTTTACACCGGCCGCCTCCAAATCCTGTTTGATAAGCTCTGCTATATCCACATCGGAGCCGCTGTCGGCCGCCAGAAGGGTCACTTCATAGTTTTACTCTCCAGTGCGGACTTCGCTTTTCCGGATCGTATGGGTAGGCCACAACGTGATCGTTGTAATAAAGGCTTCCCTGCGGAACGTATCCGCGCTTCCACGCTTCCGGCTCCGCGGAATACCTTGTCCACGACCGCCTGACGGTCAGGGCCGCATACACAGCCTTTCTCTGGTCCAGATCGAGAAAACCGGGACATTTTTCAAAAATTAAGGGAGCTTGTAACCCATGTCATTGGCTTTTCCACCACACCGATCCCCGGATCCTTAAGTATTTATCCTTTAAATCAGCCGGCATGCCGGTGATGTCGATCTCGTGATTTTCAAATGCCAGAAGGGGATCGCTGACAGGAACAAACAGCACGCGGTCGGCTGCCGGTTTTCCGCCCTTGAAGTCATCGAACGCGGTGAATTCATAGTTTCCGGTGGCCCGTCGCTGGGCGGTACACCGGTATGCTCCGCTGCCCGTCAAATATCCGTCGCCCGTGTAGGTGTTCGGATCTTCCACCTTCTCCCACACGTGTCTGGGAATAATCACAAACGAACCGATGCTGCTCAGCGTATCCGCAGCGGCCTCTTTTACCGTGATGGTAATCGTGCGGTCGTCCACAACGGTGTAATGGTCGATCAGGAAGCTGTCTCCCGCTCCCCAGCGAGTTGGATACCGGCGGGTGTTCCCTGAAATAGTCTATGGTAAAGGCGACATCCTCTGTCGTCAGAGGCGTACCGTCGTGGAATTTTGTATCGGGAAACAGGGTAAACGTATAGTCACTGCCGTTCATTTCCCAGGACTGGGCAAGCCATGGAATATCTCCCGTCTCATCTTCGTCGATCAGGCTTGCAAACACCAGATTCATCTTGGCGCTTCCCGGGCCGCGGGATGCGTTTAAATAAGGGCTGGGAGCTCCCCAGTCCGTCCCTCCCGCCAGCTTGGCGTCTCCACCAGATGGCCCTGTTTCGTCCGGCCTTCCGTATCCCCGTTCTCCGCCTCAGCAGCCTGTTCTGTATGATTCACTGATTCTGACGCCTGTACCGACGTCCCCGCCGCCGGCGTCCCTGCTTTCCGCAGCCGGTTACTGCGGCCATCGCCATCATGGCTCCAAACATAAAGCTCACTAATTTTCTTGATCTCATTGCTTCCTCCATCTTATCTCTCCTGTATTTGTACCCTTCCCAGCTGTCTTTACTGCGGCGATTATGATGAAAGGCCCGTCTCACCGGACCGTTCCGCCTGACATAAAAAAAGCCACGAAAGCAGGCACCTGCAAAGCGGTGCGATATCCTTCATGTATTAAGCTTCATCTTCATGATGACGTTAGGAATAGTTTATCATAGATTAGTCAAACTTTCCAGATTTTTTACACAATCGTTTGCCTAAAAGAGAGGCGGATTTCCCTCCTCTCTCATCTTCTTCTCACGGTCAAATAGAAACAGTTCATTCCATCCCGGTATTCCATTCAATCTTTGCTCTGTGTTTTCCAGCCGTCTCCGCGGCGATAGCCAGTCCCAGGCCGTAGCCGCTGCAGCTGCTTCTGGCGCTGTCTCCTCTGTAGAAACGCCGGAAGATCAGGGGAACGTTTCTCTCTTCCGGTATGGGTTCTCCCTGGCTGTTCACCCAGAGCTTTTGCCCGTTTTCTGCCTGCCGCCTCCAGCCTCACCACGGTTTCCCTTTGGGAAGGGAGTATTTCACCGCGTTGTCTAAAAAGCGCCTTGATCAGCTGTCCCACCTGATCCGGATCGCCCAGCATCTGCACCTCCTCATCCAGCTGATACTCCAGCTGCTTTTTCCTCTGATAGAAAACCGGTTCAAAGGTCAGCACCTTTTTCCATCACCAGATCGCTTAGGCTGAAGAGATGGAAGGTACCCTTCTTCGGCGTGAGGGCGTCATTTTTGGCAAGCAGGAGCAGACTCTCCACCAGGAAACGCATCTCCCTGCATTCCTGAAGGATGTGCTCCAGCCATTTATCCGCCTCGGTGGATATGCCTGTATACTGTTCCTGAAGCAGCCTGGTGTTAGCCGTAACCACCGTCAGAGGCGTTCTTCAGTTCATGGGAGGCGTCGGCCAAACCGCTTCTGCATCCGTATGGACTCTTCCACCGGCTTGACGGCCCATCGGGAAAAGAAGTAGGACAGCACCAGGAAAACCGATCCAGATACCGGCGCAGGCCAGGCCTCCGTACTGCATAACACCGTTTCGCAGGGTGTCCTCATAGGAGGTGTCGGCAAACGCGATCATATATCCGGTGGGGCGGCTGACCCGCAGATACCGGAGATGGTAGCCTCCAGAAGCCCCATGTCCTCCCTCGCCGGCCATTCCTAAAAACGCCATTTCCCAGAATTCCTTCTGTCCCGGAAATGTTTCCATAGCCGCCTTCCCCACGGCGTCACCATGCCATCCCCTCCCCCACCATAACGGAGAAATACGGCGTCTGGTGCAGGCGAACGGGTGGTGAAGATCATGATGTTCTCCCATGACACCACCTTCGCCAGCGCTTTCCAGCCTTCCCTGCGCGCTGACCCGTTTCTCCATGACAAATGCCACCGCACAGAAGGTAATCCCGATGACCGCCGTCACGATCAGCATGTTATAGCAGGATAAATTTTATCCGAAGCCTGCTTATCTCCCTTCATTCCCTGTCCGCCTCCTCCCATTCTTTCTCCATGATCCGGAAATATCCCAGTCTGCGGATGGTCACAATCACCCATCCGCATTCAAAAACTCCAGCTTTTCTCAGAAATGAGATGTATATCTCCACATTGTTATCGACCGCCTCGCCGTCGCTGCCCCAGATCTTCGAAAGGAGCGTCTCCTTGGAAACTACCATGTCGCGGTTCACGAAAAGGATCCGGAGGAGGTCATATCCTTCTTACCCAGCCGGATGTTTTTTCCGGCCCATTTAACGTATAGTCCGCCTGGTTCAGCGATATGTTGCCCAGGCTCAGGCATTCCGGGATCACCTCCCCGGCGCCGTAATATCGTCTTCATCACGGCCAGCAGCTCCTGCATGTCAAAGGGCTTTGTCAGGTAATAATCGGCTCCGCTCTCCAGCCCCAGCACCCGGTCGTCGATCTCGCTCTTGCAGTAAGAATCAGCACGGGAACGGAACAGCCGCTTCTTTCGGGCCTTCTTAAGCAGTGTGATCCCGTCCATTCCCGGCAGCATCAGGTCCAGCACGGCCGCGTCATAACCGCCGTCCGTGAGCAAAAAGTATCCTGTATTCCCGTCCCCGCAGATATCACAGTCATACCAGTGTTTCAGGATGTCACGGATGGATTCCGCCAGCCGCCGGTTGTCTTCCACGATCAGTACACGCATTTTTTTCATCTCCTTATAACAGAAAAATCCACCTGTATTCTCTCTCAATTCAATCGAGAAAGCAAGAGAACACCGGTGGATTTAACAGATAATTCACAAAACAGCGATTTATCGCCCTACCGTCCCCAGTTTCCTTTCTCATAAAGCTGATAGGAGACGGCAAAGACTACGGCGGTCAATGCCAGCAGGCCCGTCAGGTGCGGCCATACCAGCAGCAGACTCTGTCCCAGGGACAGGTATCCATTTATAGCGCCCGACAGCTGCTGCGGAAGTATGATGTTGGTGGAGCGCACCTGCGGATTCATGATGGTCGATACCGCCTCACTGTACAGATAGTACGGGGAAAGCCGGTTCAAATTCATCTGGCAGTTATAATTGGCCAGAATCTGCGATGCGGTCGCCGTCTGCCCCATGGGGTAAAGTACGTTGGCTGCGATGCTGACGACCAGCGTCATAAACAGGGCGAAGAAGATCCACAGCGCAATCACCACCATAGCCGACGGGCCGCATGGCGGCACAGCACGGAACAGAGGATAGACAGCGCCAGCCAAAACAGATATAGACGGAAGTAAAGAACAGCAGGACGAGCACCCGTCCCAGTTCCTCCCCCGATGGCGGGATTCCGTGGCCAGCAGCCCCACCGCTCCTGCGATCAGTCCCATGGAGAATACCATCAGAAAGATGATGGTGGCTCCGGCCAGAAACTTGCCGTTAATGACCGCATCCCGGTAAAATCGGCTGGGCCACAAGGCGGTTTAAGGTTCCTTCCGAGCGCTCGCTGTTGATGGCGTCAAAAGCCAAGCGCCAGCCCGACAAAGGGGCCTAAAAGCGCAATAAACGAGGTGAACGAAGGAATGGAATTCCCGCTCAATGTAAACAGTTTTAAAAAAGATGTAGCTTCCGGAGTCAGACGCCGTCTCCCGAGGAGAGGCTGGAAAGCGCTCCGTAAATGCTGGCACAGCTGGTTAAAAGGATTAAGAGCAGCACGATCAGGAACCGTTTGCTGTGAATATGGTCCGACATCTCTCTTGCGGTATAAGGCGCCCATGCCGCTCATTCCCCGAACGGACGCCTCCGCCCGCACCGTCACTCCTCTCCCTGGCGCTGTTCCCCTGCCGAAAGAAAGGAAGCCTTTATTTTCCTTTGATTGAGACTGCCATTTCCCTTCTCTCCTTTCTCAAAATACGTGCGGTAGATCTCATCCAGATCATTTCCCCTCTGCCTCAAATGGCCAGGCTGTAGCCGCCCTCCGCCTTTCGGTTCAGTTCACGGCTTAAGTCCGAGCTGGAATAGATCACATAGAAATCCCCGCTTCGCTCTATTTCCTCCACATTTCCCAAGTGCTCCAGAAGCTCTTTAAAGCCCCTGTCGTCCGGGATAGCCGCGGCCTCCAGCACATAATGTCCTCCCGGCGCATCTGCCCGGCCAGATCGTCGATCCTTCCGCAGGCGATCAGCTGCCCCTCTACAAACAGGCCCACGCGGTCGCACACCTGCTGAATCTGGTAGAGCTGATGCGACGAGATCAGAATGGTCCGGCCATCCTCCTCCGCCAGGCTCCGATTAAAAACATGAGTTTCTCTCAGCCCCTCCGGATCGATTCCCAGCGTCGGTTCATCCATGATCACCACCGGGGTCCTTCATCAGTACATCCGCGATCCCCAGACGCTGCTTCATGCCCCGGGAATACGTTCCCGTCTTCTGGTCCGCAGCCCCGGTCATGCCGACTTTCTCCAGCAGATCTCCGATCCGGTCTTCGATCACCTTCTTCGGCAGCCTGTTTAACTGCCCTGTAAACCTGAGGTTCTCTCCTGGCCGGTCATATCGGAATAGCCCACGTTATCCGGTAAATATCCTACCATCCGTTTCACCTCGATGGCCTGTCTGGTGCAGTCCTTACCATCGATCGAGGCGCTCCCGGCCGTCGGCTCCGTCAGACCTAAGAGCATCAGGGTCGTGGTCGTCTTTCCGGCCCCATTGGGCCCCAGAAGCCCGAATACCTCTCCCCTGCGAATGGACAGCGACAGGTCGCTGACCGCCTTCTTTCCCCGTAAGCCTTGGTTAAATGGTCCGTTTTTATCATCATTTCATATCTTCATAATTTGCAGCAATGTCCATAACAATGACCCCTTTCCGGCGTGACAGCCCTTTCGGCTATCTTCTGCCGTATTTACGGAACACGTAGCCCAGTCCGCCTGCGGTACACAGGATGATTACGACCGCCACGATGCCCCAGATAGTGCTGGTCTTCACGGACACACGGAAATCCGCGCTGGATTCCTTGCCTGCTCACATTTTTGCCGTAAAGGTATTCACATAGTCTCCGGTGATGGCCCTCAGAGCCCGGTTTTACGTGGGCGATGACTTCCGTCGTGGAACCGGCGGGAATGGACGGGATCACGTTGTTTTCCAGGTTATAGGTTACGGTCCATCCGATGGCAGGGAGGAATTTAAAGGATACGTCCTGTAAATCCACATTGCCTGTATTCGTCACATTCAAGGTTACGTCCGATTCTTTTCCCGCATAGGCGTCAAAGCTCAGCCGCCCATCCGGCGTTCCCACCTTCAGGCCGTAGCTGCCGGTGATCACCACCTTTAAATCCGTGCTGAGAGTCTCCTCCGCGGAAACCGCGCTGCATGAAATATCGTATTCCCCGGCGGCGATTCCCTCCGGCGGTGTGACGGACACGGTCATGCCCCTTGCTGGTGCTGGATTCCACCTCGATCGCCGCCACCTTTGTGGTCTCTCCCGTTGGGGTGAAGCTCACGTTCCAGCCTGCCGGGCGCGTTGGAAGAGAGGCTGTAGGACTGGCTCTTCAGTCCGTTGTTAATCAGCGTGGTGCTGAAGCTGAAGTTGGTTCCGGTGGTTCCTTCCTGCTGCGGATACCTGAGGTAAAGCTTCCCTTTCCCGCATTCATCTCATTGACAAGGAAGGAGATGGACAGTGTGTCGGAGAGGCCGCTTGCCGAGGAGGCGCCTACCTCGACTACGTAGGTTCCTCTGTTAGTTCCTTTGGTACGGTTACATGAAGCGTCATTTCTGCTCCGGCCTCGCCGTTCTTTACATGGATGCGGCTTACCTGGTAATTACCGCCCTGAGGTATCCCTCCCAGCCGTCGGGCATGGCGGACACTTTAACATCTGCATCCAGACCGGAGCCGGGTAATTATCCAGTGTGACCGATATTTGTTATCCCCGGGCTTAACGGATATTCCGGATAATCGGTGCTCAGCTTCAGGCCCTCGGCCGCATACGCCGTATGTACATTCAGGAACAGGAAAGCGCCGCCGCCAGAAAACAGCCAGAAAAGCCCATACCCTTCTTTTTTTCGTTTCTGTTTGCTTACAATTGCTTCCTCCATAATTTCCTCCTTTTGATGCGTCTTCGGCATCCGTATTTTCTTAAGAAGATCATATCGAAGAAACCTTTAATGAACCTTTAATAAGTTTGAAAAATACTGTGAAGAGACGGCGGCAGAACGTTTTTCATGCAACGTTCTGCCGCCGTCTTTTATAAGCCTCCCGGCCAGGTTCCGGGCTGTCGGACCGCATTAATCGTTATCGGGCAGGAGCTTTATGGTGACCATAATGTATTTCAGGAAGGCTCCCTTCCAGCTTTATGTCTGTCGGATGCGTCTGGTTTGGAAACTCGTAGGTTCCCTCTTCCACCTCCAGATAGAGCCAGTTATAAGCCGCCTCTTCGCATTCTCCACAGCATCTTCCAGATCCGGTCCGTCCGCCTTCTACAGCACTTTTAAGTCCGAAATTCCACATGATATCCCTTTATCGTCCCTATGGGGCGTAAAAAACAGCAGGGTAAGTAAATGTCATAATCAATTCCTCCAGCATATATGATAAACAGTATTATTATATACTTATTCTGCCCCATTGTACAGATTTTTATCAAAAGCTTCTTCGTCACTGTACACGCTGCCGCTGCCGCCTGTTCTCTCAGCAGGTTGATAAACAGATCGATTGCCGGCGTAACCCACTTATTTTTATGCGATAGGTGCATACCGTGGTGATCCTGTTATTCTCTATGGAAACGGGAAGCTCCCGGATCAGCCCGCACCGCAGCTCCTCCTCCACCGTAAAAACGCGGCAGGGTAGGCGACGCCCAGATTCCCGGCGACACTTCGTTTTATGGCTTCCGTACTGACAAGCCTCCATCTCTCCGTTCAGGTGATGTCTGATTTTCAAGTATTCCTCAAACTGTCTGTGGTATAAGCTGTTTTTGTCCATGGTCAGCAGGCAGATATCCTTTTCTCTGGCCCTTCGTTATGAAATCACACGCTTCCTGCTTCAGTTCCATGCTGCCTGCTAAAACCAGCTGGTAGTCACGCAGCTTCTCGACAACGAGGGAGGCACCGTAACCGCCGATATCGTAATGCACCCCAAGATCCACGATGCCGCTGATGATCTGCTCACGTATCTCGTAGCAGTTGGGCGTCCGAGAGACAGCTTTTTACATCTGGGGCCAGTTTGCGAAACGCACTTAAGACCTGGTGCATCTGATACGACAGCAGCGTCTCCGGCATGGCGATTCTCAGGGTGCCAGCCAGCAGATGGCCGCACTTTTCCGTATTTTCCATCTGCCGGACGGCCTCCAAAACCGCGTCGATATAAGGCAGCAGCCCTTCCCCGGCCTGAGTCAGCTCCATCCTCCGTCCGATTTTTTCAAACAGCTTGACAGACAGTTCCTGCTCCAGCAGCTGCATCTGCAGGGGTGATGGTGGACTGGGCGTATTCAGCCGTTTTGAAAACTGCCGGTCTCGAGAATGGTTTGAAGGTGGTTAAGTATTTCAGCTCCATATGGTGCGCCTTTCCAAAATAGTTCAGTAATATCGAATTATCAGTTTCTTATTATCTATTAGACCGAAGCTTTTTTTCCGCTATTATAGTATAGAGAAGGTGGAACGTCAAGAATTTACAGATCATTTTAGGGAGGTAAGATATTATGATAGAAATCAGAACCTATTCCGATAAAGACAGGGAAGAGGTGATACGCCTTGTCCTGCACTGCCAGAACGATGGAACCCGCCCGTCTGTGTCGGTAGACGATCAGCCGGAGCTGCGCCGTATTCCGGAAAAGTATATGGACGGCGGCGGTAACTTCTGGGTGGCAAAGGATAACGGAAAAACAGCGGGCAGCATCGGCCTGATGAAGTTTGGCGATGGAACCGCTGTTTTGAAAAAAATTCTTTGTCTATGAGCCCTACCGAGGGCGCCCCCTGCCACCTGGGCAGACAGCTTTACGGAACTCTTCTGGATTATGCGAGAACCCACGGCGTGAAGCAGCTGATTCTGGATACGCCGAAAATACGGACCGTGCCCATAAATTTTATGAAAGGGCCGGGTTTACGAAAATAGAGAGAGCGGACGTACCGGTGGTTTATGACTTTCCTTATGAGGACAGTGATTTTTTCCGGCTGGAAATCTGATCCTCATCAGCCTTTCAAAATCTCCCGCGGGCATAGGCCTGGCAAAATAATAGCCCTGCACATAGTCGCATCCGGTCTCGCCGAGACGATCCAGCTGTTCCTTTGTCTCCACGCCCTCTGCCACCACGCTTAGTGCATCCGGCGGGCAAGCTCCATAATAAACTGCAGCACGCCCTGATCCGCAGGTTTCGCCGTCTCACTCCGGATAAATGTCATATCCAGCTTCAGGATATCGATCGGCATCTGATTCAGCATATTCAGGGACGAATAGCCGCTTCCCGAAATCGTCCATTTCGATGACAAAGCCCAGTTCCCGCAGATGGCTGACCGTCTCGATGATCTGTCCCGGGTCCTCCGTGTAGGCGCTTCCGTAATCTCAAGATGGAGCCGGGAAGGCGTCAGGCCGTATTTACTGACGGTGCGCACCATGATATCCGCAATATCCGCGTGATAGATATCCGCACGGGATACGTTCACGGAGACAGGCACGGGCGGGTAGCCCTCATCGTCCCATCTGCGCAGATAACAGCAGGTTTTATCCCAGACAAACTGATCGAGTTTTGTGATAAATCCATTCTTTTCAAATAACGGGATAAATTCCGCAGGCGACTGGAATCCCCATTCCGGATGCTTCCAGCGCACCAGCGCTTCGGCTCCCGCCAGGGTTTCATCCCATATTCTGTATTTCGGCTGGAGATAGACCAAAAACTGGCCTTCTTTCAGAGCCGTCTCCATGCTGTCTATGATGGCTCGCTGCCGCAGCAGTTCATCCCGAAGCTTATCATCGTAGGCGGCAAAATAGATTCCGTACTGGCCCTTGATACTGCGCGCGGCCAGAAGGGCGCGGTCGCACATCTGATCCACCGTCACCGTCTGGCTCTCGACGGAATAAATACCCCATTTCACCGCGACATTTTTAGCATTCTGAAGTTTATTGATCTCATCACTGACCGGATAAACATCTCCGCCGTAAACTCCTGGTCAAATTCCAGCAGGCACGCGAACTGGTCCGCGCTCAGGCGCCCGCAGATCCCGCGTTCTCCCACCTGTCTCCGGTACATATCCGCAATCCCACACAACAGCCGGTCTCCGGCGGCCACACCGAATACATCGTTAATCAGCTTGAAATTCTCAATATCGGAGCAGATGATATAATAGTTCCTCCCCGGATTCTGGCGGAGAGTTTCCCTCACGCGCTGATAGAAGAATTCCTTGCTGTAGAGGCTGGTAAGCCGGTCGTACTGAAACTGATTGATCATAGCAGCGGTTTCCCGTAGATGGATGATGCTCGCCACCCGGTGCCGGATAATCTGGGCTTATATGGTTTTGCCACGTAATCGGTGGCCCCATGAGACAGGGCCGCCACCTCCATCCGCCTCGCTGTCGCTCTGCGTCGTGACAATCACAGGGATGGAGGCCAGGGCCGGATCGGCCTTCGCAATCGACAGGAACGTATATCCATCCATCACAGGCATGGTGATGTCCAGCAGAATCAGGGAAATCTTCATCCTTTCTTTTCTCCAGAACATCGAGGGCCTGCTGCCCGTTTTTTCCGCTTCCAGAACCGTATATTCCAGAGAGAGCAGCTCACTTAACATCAAACGATTGATTTCATTATCTTCCACGACCAGAATAGTCTTATTTGCGGGCATGTATTATTTCCTCTTTCTTCGGGCTGCCATGGACAGAAAGGTACACCGGCTGCTCTGTCCATGACCGGTCCAGTTTATTATACCAAAAGAGACTGCTCAGCACAAGTGATCTTCTGCAACACATGTCAAATATTCTGCCACGGTCTCATACAGCAGCTCCGGATCAATCGGCTTTGCCAGATGTCCGTTCATCCCCGCCGTCTCCGCCTTTACAATATCTTCATGAAAGGCGTCCGCCGTCATGGCGATAATCGGTATCGTCCCGGCTCTCTCATGCCCGGAGCTGCGGATCGCAGCCGTTGCCTGGTATCCGTCCATCACCGGCATCTGCACGTCCATCAGAATCAGATCGTAGGTGTCCCCGTCTGCCAGGAATTTGTCCAGGGCTGCCCTGCCGTTTTCCCGCCCAGTCCACCGTGATTCCGATCATCTGCAGCAGCTCCACCGCTATCTCACGGTTTAAATCATTATCCTCCGCCAGCAGCACGTGATGGCCCGCCATCGGGGCGGTGGTTCTTCTCGGCGGGAACGCGGACCGCTCTGTCAATTCCGGTTACGGACAGAAGGGCATTATAAAGTGTGGAGGCAAAGACCGGCTTGGTCAGGAACATATCCACACCCGCTTCCCGCGCGCGCACTTCCACATTCGTCCAGTCGTAGGCCGTTATAATAATGATGGTTGGCCCGGCCCTACCTCCGCCCTCACCCTGCGGGCCACCTCAACGCCGTCGATATCCGGCATTTTCAAATCTGCGAGGCACACGTCGTAGTCCGTACGCGCTTTGGTGGGATTCACGAACCGGTTCCACACACTCCGTGTCCGGTCAGTACCCAGTCAGACAGAATACCCATCTTCTTCAGCATCAGCGACGCATGAATGCAGCTGTCCCTGTCGTCATCCGCGATCAGCACCTTAAGCGATTCCAGTTCGTGCTGTTTCATGCGTGGATCACCCTGTCTTTATCCGGCGGCGTTTGAAAATCCAGTTCAACGGTAAACACGGTTCCTTTTCCCACCTCACTCTTCACGGTGATGGTACCGCCCATCAGAGTGACCAGGTTTTTGTAATCGGCATTCCCAGTCCGGTGCCTCCGAGTGTCTGGCCGGCGCCTAAATTCTCCTGCTCGAAGGGAACAAACAGGCGGTCCAGAAACTTTCCGCTCATGCCCGTTCCCGTATCACTGACGGTAAAACGAAGGCGCATCCTGTCCTCCGTCCTCTGGAGCTGACGGATCTCAAGGCGGATCGTTCCGCCTGCAGGCGTGAATTTCAGGGCATTGGACAGCAGATTCAGCAAAATCTGATTCAGTCTCAGGGAATCACCAATCATGACTGTCTCTGATAAGTCAATCAATGGTACGGTAAATATCAGTCCTTTGGCAATCCGCCTGCGGATATATAATGGAGGAGATGGACTCTACCACATTTTCCAGATTAAAGGTCTCCTGGGCAATCCTGACCTTTCCCTCGGAGATTTTGGACATATCCAGGACGTCGTTAATCAGTGCCATCAGATGCTTGGAGGAATAGCCGATCTTTTTCGAGGCAGTCCTCCACCCGCTTCTGGTCGTCGATGTAAGCCGCCGCAATGGTGGTCATCCCGAGGATGGCGTTCATGGGCGTGCGGATCTCATGGCTCATCCGGGAAAGGAAATCCGTCTTCGCCTGATTCGCATGTTCCGCCACCGCCAGGGCATCCTTTAAGGCTTCCGCCTGCTCCGTCAGCTTCTTCACCATCATCTCCTGCAGCTCCGTCACGTCGGTGATATCGATAAAGATAGCAAGATAGACCGGGCTGCCATTCTGCCAGTCGACGCAGGTGGCATTGACCTGAAGATACATATTCTGACCGGACCGGGCTTTAACGGATATGACAAAATGTACAGGAGCGCCTTTCCGAATCTCCTCCCCATACTTTAAAATGATCTCCATATTGACGTCGATATTGCGCTGGTACAGGGACTGCTCTCCCCCCCCTCTTCACCGAAATACTCCATGAAGCGTGCATTGGCGGAAAGGAGTGTTAAGTTCATGTCAGGGTCAATGCGGTATTTTGCTACAAATCCCGGCAGGCTCTCGTATGTCACGGACTGCTCTTTCTGTATCTTTACCAGATTGTCAATATTGGTCATGACCGAATATGCCACCTGATAGCCGTTTATGTACTCCCTGGCAAACTGAGTCGATAACTGTACCCAGACGAAATCACCGTTCCTCCTGCGCATCCGGGTGACCAGCTGATACCCGCCTTCCCCAGCGTTTAATGCGGCCAGTACCGTCTCCGTAAGCTCTGTCCACAGCGACGGATCACTCTGATAATACAGGTCGGGCCTGTTATGATATGCTTTTTCATATTCCTCCTTGGGCCATCCGATCAGATCATAATAGAACTCGTTGGCCCAGATCAGTGTAAAATGTTCATCCAGCAGGTGCTTGCTCACGCTGACCTTCAGCAGATGCATGAGCGTGTTGTATTCATAGCCGGCGGCCAGTATATCCTGGCTGCTGCTCCCGGCAGCGCTCTCTTTTTTCCTGTTCTGTCATTACCAGATTCCTCCCTGGCCGTCTTCGTAATTCATAAGCAATCGCCGGCAGCCTTGTTCATATTAGTTCCTTTCATCTTAGCATAAAATGTCCTAAAACTCAACGGACATCTGGTATTATCGGCCGCGGAATGATAAAATAACAGAAAACACACTGCACTATGGGAGGTAAAAACAGTTGGTCAATGATAATCAATACTCGAACCTGATATACGAATACTTTCTTTGTACGTTTTCACTCTCTCTATTACAAATACGGGAATACACTCCCTTCTATCGATATCCTCTGCCGTGAATTCAATGTCTCTGCCCAGACCGTGAAGGCCGCCCTGCGGCGTCTGCGCGCAGAAGGCTATATCTCCATGCATAACGGCACGGTTACCACCGTCATCTTTCAGCAGACAAGGCAGGGGCTGTGGACTTCATCCTGAACTATTTTTTCCGAGCGGTGGGCAGATTTTTACGATCTCTACTCCTCTGCTGAGCTGGTGTTTATCCCCATGCTGGTGGAGGGGCTGAAACGGATGGACGAGGAAGATCTGGCTCTGCTTTCCCATCTGGAAGATAGGGCGGAGGCCGACGACCTGGTCCATTTCTACTGCTGTGTCCTCCAGAAAATAGAGAATCCGCTGGCTTTAAACCTCTATTGGGAAACGAACCTGTATCAGGGGTTCCCCTTTGCCAGGCTGGAACCGCAGCCTATCCATTTCGATACCGGTCTGGTGCGCAGACGGTTAAAGGTTTTGATGAGCCGTGTATATGAAAAAAGACTGGAAGGGTGTACAGGCCGCCCCTCCTGAGTACCAGCAAAGTGATATCCATGCAATCCAAAAAGCTCTGGGGCCATACATACGCCCCTCTGCCGAAGGAGTCGCAGATCCCTTTGTCTGGCGTGTACCACAACCGCCCGCAGATCTGCTACAATCTCGCTTCCCAGATCCTCCATGACATCTATCTGGGGAATTCCGGGAAGTGCAGTATCTGCCTTCCTATGAGAAGCTGGCGGAAAAAATACGGTGTATCCGTCAGCACGCTGCGCCGCACCATTGCCATGCTGAGCCAGGCCGGCGCCTGCCGCACCATCAACGGTAAGGGCACCCGCATCTTCACCTTGGGGTCCCCTGCGATCCACCGGATTTTAATAGCCCCGCAGTACGGCGGAATCTGGCATTTTTCGTTCAGTCCTTTGAGATTCTGATCTATTCCTGTGATGGGGGTGACCCGGTCTTTTCTGACCGCTTTGAGTCCGGACAGAAAAGCCGCGCTGATCGGGTGTCTGGAAGAATGCCTGATTACCAGACGCGGGGAGCTCTCCTTCTGGTGTTACTTGATCCATGTCAGCCAATACAGCCATCTTGCCGGTATCCGGCAGATCTACCGGACCGTCTATCATCTCTTCCTCTGGGGATATCCTTTAAAGGCGTCCTCCGGAGCTTTGCCGGATTTGGAGAGGCAACGCAGCATTTTGCGGAATCCCTGGTCATGCATCTGAAGGAAGATGAAATTGAGCAGTGCGCTGCCGATGTAAAGGATTTTCTTACCAGACAGTTCCCGGCCGCGAAGCGCTACTTAATCCGGCATGGCATTCAGCCGGAAGATCCGGCTCTCACCGGCCATACGGCTGTTTCTTACGGATGGGGATGGGCCGGAATCCAGGACCGCCGATAAGGAACTTCCATCCGACAGCTAAACAAAGAACCCCCGGTTCGATCACACGAACCAGGGGGTACAGCTCCATCAGTATTTTCTGCTCCGGTATTCCGCCGGATTCATTCCCGTCTCTTCCTTAAACACCTTGCTGAAATGGCTTACATTGCGGTAACCAACCTCCTGCGCCACATCTCCGATCTTTTCATTTCCTTCCCGCAGCTTTCTCATGGCAATTTCAATTGCAGCTTTCTCAAGTATTGAACGAAATTTTCTCCTGTATTTTTCTTTAAAATAGTTGCAGAAGTAGTTCTTTGACATATTCACGTAATCGGAGATTTCATCCAGGCTTAAGTCCTCGCCGTAGTGCTTGCTGCAGTAATCCTTTACCATGACAATCACCTTGTCTGCACCTGGTTCCGCTCGTGATCCGGCGTATTCTCCCCAAAGATCTGGATCAGAAGCCCTCCGTGTACCGTGCCAGAGCTGACAGCGTCGTATATTTCTTTAAATCTTCAACCGTAAGATTATCCAGAGCATACCGAAGACCGCCGTCTGTTATGGGGATCTCCGCCTTTATGAGAAGGGAGCAGCTCATAGACCGCCTGATAGACCAGCCTCGGACTTACGGCCATCTCGTCCTTCCAGATCCGGACGCACTGGCGGAAGTAGGCGATCACCGCTTTCCCGGTCCTTTTCATGGAGCCATTGTTTGACGATCACCGAATCGAGAAGAAAATTCTTCCGCTGCTCTCTGTAAAAATGCCGCCTCGCCGCACTTGACTATCTTCCCGGTGAAATCCATATAAAAAATGGAACCACTCCGTCTCCCTTATCTTTTTAAAGCTCTGATAGAGTTCCTGGTAATTATGGCACTTCTCCCATGTAGATTACGGCGGGAATCCCTGCGGTATCAAGCTCTTTTTTCACCAGGGCCAGCTGGTTATACGCACCGCCGGCCGGAAGCAGAAGGATGAGTTCATCCATTCTGCTCCGCGAAAAGAATGAACTTTTCCCGAAACGCGCTTAAAATATCCCTTGGCCATGCCGTTTCCTTCCCATTCCGCCGTCCATGGCAGAAGCCTGATCCGTGCAGTCAGGAACTCTCTCCAGGAAGCTTCAGCTGCATGGCTTCCGCCTCCTGCTTTGCCTCCTCCGCCGAAAGCTTTCCGTTCAAGAACTTGAGAAAGACGCTCTCTTCCCAAATCCGGAAGGATCTCCCCATACTTCTTCTGCACCGCGGTTCTCTCCCTGTATATGCACTCCCATGGAGTTCCTTCATTGTCTTTTTTGACATTCTCCACATTGATCGGTTTCAGCAGATAGGCATACGCCCCGTAATTCAGCGCATCGACCGCATACTGAACTCACGGTAGGCCGAAAGCACCACGATCTTCGCGTGCTCCCCGCTCTTTCAGCAGCTGAATCAGTTTGATTCCATTGATGCCAGGCATGTTGATGTCCACCACGGCGATGTCCGGCTCTATGCGGCCGATCAGCCCAGCGCCTCTTCCCCGTTCCCGGCGTCTCCCACCACCTCGATCTCCGGGCAGCAAAGGGGAATCAGCTTTGTAAGCGCCTCAACGGTCAGTAATTCGTCATCTACTACAACGGCTCTTAAGCCCCATATTCCCTCCTCCAAGAGTGTATCTGAAAATTCATTCCAGTCCCATACACAGACGGACGCTGCAGTAACGGCCTTCCAGTGAACGAATCCGATGCCGCTTCCTGAATCGTAATTCAGCTTCAGCCTGCTGTGAACATTCGTCAGGCCAATATGGCCCGGCGTCTCCTGCCCCTCTGCCAGCATCTCCTCCAGCTGTCCGAGCCTCTGCGCGCGCCGATTCCACGCCGTTAGTCTGTTATGGTAAAACAGATTCTCCCCTCAATCACTTCCCCTGTATCAGCAGCTTTTTGGCACCCTTTCTTTTCCTTGAGACCGGCGGATCAATTCTCACGACCGGCTGAAGGATCAGCTTGGGAACCCGGTAAGAAAGCATCAGCTCGGAATATCCCGCTTCCACCAATTCCATGGTTAAAGCGGATATTTTTGGGATTTCAATGTATCGCTCGATATACTCAGTTCCTTCGAAACCGGCACCATATCGGACATCTCATACAGGATAATCGAACATTCCCCGGAGAGAGTCAATCGCAAAATAATCTCCTGATTCCGCCCGAGAATCGCCAGAGGTTATCGACTGCAGCGTATTATTCAGGAAATGAGGATTGATCTTGGACTGCAGCGCCTCAGCTCCGCCTGCTGCTTGCTCACCCTTATGGCGTACACTTCATTGATCAGATTCTCAATCTGCTGTGCCATATGATTAAAGTTTCTTATTCAGGATATCGATTTCCTCATAACCGCTGTTTTCATCTACCTGGATATAGAATTCACCCTCTCGAACTTCTTCATGCTGTCACTGAGCGTCCGGTACCGATCTGGTACACTTCCATCCGATATAGACGGAGATAAAAATAACCAGAGAAATGGCGATAATGCTTGTGATCACGGTGAAATGGCGGATCGTTGCCAACTGTTTTCTTTATCTCCGACAGGTCAATCTTGGTAAGCTACCTTCCAGTTATTGGCCTCTATCTTTGCAAAGGAAAGAAGCATCATATTATCGATCTCATGGTTGCACTTTTCCGGACTCCAGTCGTAATCCGGGCACGGAAATGTGCTGCTGGGCGCATAAAACAGTTTGCCCTTTCCGTCAATTAAGTAACAGCCGTACTGCTCCCACAGCTGCTGCCTCTTGCATATTTTATCGATCCGGTCAAAGTTCAGGACGTAAATCATCGTGGCCAGCGTCTTGCTCCCGTCCGCATCCTTAATGGGGAAGCAGACCAGCATCTCCTCTTTTCCGCTTCCTCCATAGACGTAGTCTTTGTTTTTCGCCGACAAAAAACTCCATATTATACTTCTTCATCCCGTCACACCGGCTGACAATCTCCCGGATCAGATCCGAACCGTAATTCACATTGCCAATCCCCGAATCCTGGCAGTTGAACTGGAAATTGTCTGATATGATAATGATATTGTGAATGTCGTTGTCATTCAGTATGGCCTGCTTCATCTTCCCCTGAATCTTTCTGACGTGCTCATAGCGCTCCGCCTGGGATTTCCGGTTGCATTCCCTGATATCCTCCGCAGGGTGATGTCGCTCCGGAAGAAGTTCATGGCATTTACCGCGTCCTCAAAGTATACATTTAAACTGTCCGCGATCTGGCTGGTCAGCAGACCGATCTCTTCCATCTTCTGCCGTTTCGCCATCGAATACGACATGCGGTAGGATACACTGCTTAAAACGGTTATCGCCCCAGTATCAGTAGTGTATACAGTATAATGATATGAAATCTCATACTCCTGAAAACATGCTTAAAATGCCTCACTTCTCAAAGTCCTCCTCCCGGCTGCCATACAGAATACTAGGTTTGAAAGCCTCCCCGAGCGTAAATACGCCATGCATAGCACCGCTCCTCGCCAGTGCACGCCTGCGAAGCTAGCCGTAGGCCCCACTACGCCGTCGCTTCGCAGACGCACACCTGACGCAGATATCAGGCACTATACAAGGCGCATTTTACGCCGGGGAGGCACTAGCCGTCTGAATCTTCAATAGAAATTAAACTGGCACTCGTCCTCGCACCACATACTGAAATTCGTCCCCCCAGCGGTTATTAAATAAGTTAAAAATAGAATCCATTTTTCCAGGCTGTCCGTCTTCTGGTCCATCTCATACAGATTGCGGCCCCCGATGCTTACCAGAGGCGCATGGATATTCTCGACCGTCACGCTTCCATCCGCGCCGCGGTACTCCATCGCCTCCACACAGTGCTGCTTCCGGTTGCCGCCCTTTAACCCATCAAACGGCGAAAACCGCCTCTCCCAGCTTTCTCATCATCCAGCGGTACGATTCTCCACATCGAACTGATAATGGAACCAGAGTGCCTCCAGGCATTTTGTTGGCATCCTTCTGAAACCATTTCAGGTGCACCGCACCTCATTCTCATCAAACTGGTAAAGAATCTGCGCTTTTGCGGGACAGCCGTACTTACGGACCGCCTCCTCATCGCCCCGCACCGAGATCAGAAGCGTATCATCTTTTTCGTAACTGTTTCCGCATAAAAAAATCGTAGCACCGGTTCTCTAAGTCTTCCACAAATTCCAGGCCCGGTTTTCGAAAAATCTCCCTCTGACCAGCCGTAGGTCTCATAGAAATCACGATTATACCGATAGTAATTATCCACGCAGTCCACGGCGAAAAGGTCTGATACTGAAGTCTTCCCGCTTCCCCGTCCTTAATCCATGCGCGGCCGTCTTTCTTTAAGCTGCATACAGCGCCGCTGCCGTCAATTTTGACAGACCAGCCCTTTACGGTCACAGTCTCTCCCAGCCGTACACACGCACCTCGTGTCCGCTCTCAACCGGTGTCATGCGGTCGATGGCCATCCTGGCTTCGGCATTTAAACTGTCAGGAAAGTGCTTTCACCGCCTTTTCTAAATAGTCCCTCTGCTCCTGGTGGGATGACTCATAATAGGCGTAGGGAACCGGTAAACACGCGCCGCCTCTGTAATTTTAAAGTCCGTATTCAGTATATCCAGCATGCTGGCATTCCGGTACGTCAGGAAATCCAGAGTCGTGGTGTCTTCCCTGCCTTGCCCTTTGAAAATCATCCTTCGTCCAGTTCTTAAAATCTGCCAGATACTTTTTAAAATCCAGCCCCCCACGTATGCTCTGCCACCAGCATGAGATTCATGAAGAACTCCTCACACTCCTTCTGACCTGGCGTCAGCACACCTTTGCTGCACCCAGCGGTCCTTCAGCCTTAAAAGTTCCCGGTATCTGGTTGTCTTCCAAGGATCGAGGCAATTCCGTGAATCCAGGAGTCGCCGATCTCTTCCTCCACCACCGGCAGAAGCCCCTTTTTTTCTCCCACAGGCTTTCGGCGTATGCGTCAGGGTGGAGGCCACCACCCGGGCATTGGGATAAAGCCCGCGGATCGGTCGAACTCCTTCTTGATAGCCTCTGCCGACTGCGGCCCAGGTTATCGCCCGTATGGGCAAATTCCAGAACCCTCATCCATGCCTTCCACATATCCCGGAGCGCCGTATGTGCCGGAATACTGTACAACGATCTCCCGGTTTCCCTGCTTCCACAGAAATGTATCGGGAACCTCCGGCACCATGCTTGACGCATTGACACCGATATGAAGATACCGGATGCCGTGATCACAAAGCGGCGCAATCAGCCCCTGGTGTGTCCCGGCACGTCCGTCATCTTGAGGCAATCGTAGTTCTGCCGAACCGCTCATCCAGATGCTTTCCAATATCCAGGCTGTAGTTTAATAAATCCCGGTCCAGCAGCTCCGTATGGGTGGTGCAGGCAATGCCGTGCCAGCAGATATCCCCTCTCCCAATTGCCCTTTCCAGCATCTCCACGGCTTCCGGCTCCGCGTGTTTTAAGTAATAATCGATCATAAAGCGTGATCCCAGCGTCCAGATAAATTTCTTATCCTTTCTGTATTCAGTTCCATCGCCAGTTTCACAGAGTGGGGAATATACTCCTTCACATATCGTTCTGTTACACGGCTTCCCATGTCGGTGAATCCAATATCCAGATGAGTTTTATATACCACGTACCTTTTTAATTGCTGAATAGAGCAATACGTAACTGAACGAAGTAATACTGA
>VOFI01003354.1_pt1 | contig 30200 bp, 36 predicted proteins | sample 5384131 | NCBI WGS metagenome assembly VOFI01 (sample SAMN12384728, study PRJNA508395) | human gut metagenome | isolation source: healthy gut H | host: Homo sapiens
GCCATATTGCTAACTACAGTCTGGTCATTGAGAGGAGAATTCCTACAACAGAAAGTCCGAAAGGTTGTCATCCCGCAGCCGGTCTTCGGCACCCGGCAAAAAGTTGCCCATCACCAAATTCATGCCTGGCGAGTCGTTCGATCGTATTGTCATCCAGCATATCGTGGAGGAGGTCTGGCTGGGTATCGGACATCTTTATTATCGTCAAATCGCGGCAAGGAAAGCCCTTGAAGATCATTTTCGATCGGTATATCGAACTGGAGTGAAAGGCTGGCAATATGGTAAAACCGATATGCTGCGTGGCAGGTACAGAGTCTCTGCCTTTTGGCCAACCTCATTTCATCCGCCAAAAGGAGACGACCGTCACGCGGTCGCCAGGTAGGGATGAGCTTCCGCCACTGTAATGGCGACGACGTCATCATCGGCGAGTGATCTGCCTGCGGCCAGCTCTGCTGGGTACATGAAGAAAGGGCTGGCCTTCGGTAAATGTCGGTATCATGAGTGTCACTTCCCCGAACGACATTGTCCGGCGGCTGCCTCCCTGAAAGTCGATTCCCTGCGGGACAACCTCACCGTCACCGACATGGTGGAAAGTTTTCTCCCGGCTTCACGAAGCGGTTCGAGGGCTTTTTTCAGTGCCCAGATATGCCGGTCCTGCTGAAATAGCCGTGACCTACAGTGCGGGCAAAAACAGTATCAGTGGCGCCCGGAGCCCTGCCCTCGCCGAACAGGAAGAGCGGCAAAATGGGGCTGCTTGGGAACTGGACGCCTATCAAGCTCAAACACCCGTCGACCAGCACGCTGCCCAGGAGATATCCCACCGGGATGGTGAAAAAATCGCAGGGTGTGTTCTTGAGCCGCAAAGACCCGCCCCTGCATCTCCAGCGGATGTGCGAGCGCAGCAGCGCATTCAGATTGCGTGTTCATCACCGGGATGAGGAGCCATCAGGCACCCCGCCGACGCACCACACCGGCGGGGGTACGCGCCGACGACCCAACATGGATGAACAGCGCCAGGCTGAAAGGCGGACGCAAAGGTGGCGAGATCAATGAGGATCACCACGTCCAGCCCGCCGAACGCCAGCACCGCCGAGGCTGCGGCCGGGGTCAGGACCGTCACCAGCGCGTTCGAGAAGGACTGGAGCCCGCTGACCCGCTGGAGCTTATCCCGGGGGCGAGGAGCGTGACGGTGACGTCGGAAGCGGGCTGCTGAACGGTATTCATCAGCCCATTCAGGGCGCTCAGCAAATAGATGCTACGGCCGCCGTCCCGCACGGAGAAGGCCGTATACGCACAGGGTCGTGACGGCGGCCAGGTGTCGCACACCAGCATAGTCTCCGTTTTTGTCAAAGCCGGTCGCAAAGGGCGCCAGCAAACAGGCTCATCGCCACATAGGGTGCGTAGGAACATACCGACAGCAAAGACGTGGTCAGGGCGGAACCCTGCTGCTGATAGGACCAGACAATGAGCGCAAAGCTGGTCATAGAACTGCCCAGAGCCGACAGGGACTGGGTGGACCATAAAAGCAGAAAAGGGCGCATACCGGCCGGGGCCGGCGCGCGAAATGGATGTTTCATTCGAACTTTGCTCCTTATCGTTCCGGATATCCGGAAAATCGTCTGGGATGCAAAGTCCTATTGGACGGCGGGACGCCGGCTGCTTTTCGGGCGTCCGTTCCGCTCCATGCAAATCCGTCCTCAGACTTTGCATGGAGCTTTCACAATACACAGCCGCATTGGGAATCCCCCTTTTGACGCAAACAGGATATGGAAGCAGTGTACACCTCCCATCCGGTCCTGTCAATCCGGATACAGCAGCATCCAGTCCCTGGCAACCCCGGAAGAAGATTCATAATCGGGCGGCGGCGGGCATACTATAGAGTAGCCGGAACAGAAAGGAAGCTGCCGTATGCACACACCGTCTCTAAGCGCAAATTTGATTTCCGCGCCTTCGCGTTTTTGAAATTCTCACCCTGGGCGCCGGCCTGCTCAGCGGTTTTGTCAGCGGAACGGCGGGGTTTGAGCGCCTCATAAAGCCTCCCTCACTCCCCCGGCTTTTGTCTTTCCCTTTGGTCTGGACGGTTCTGTATGCACTCATGGGCTTCGCGGCCTACCTGGTCTTCAACACCGACGATATCGATCGAGGCGCGCCCCTGCGGATGTATCTGCTGCAATTATTGGTAAACGTCCTGTGGCCCGTCTTCTTTTTCCGGCTGGAATGGCGCCTGTTCTCGTTTTTTGGCTGCTCCTCCTCATCGCCCTCGTCACCCTGACCATGACGGATTCAAGTATATCCGGCCCGCCGCCTATTACCTCATGCTGCCCTACTTACTGTGGTGCCTTTTTGCCGCATATCTCAATCTCGCATTCTATCTGCTCAACCGTTGACAATCCCGCGGTCGGTCCGACTTACCGTATACAACCCCCGGCTGTTTCATACGGCCGGGGGGCGTTCATAAAATTTTGGGGCATCAGAATTCCTTGTATTGGTCCCGGCGTCCACTTCCAGGTTGGATTTTCTAGAAAAAGCCGGCCGACGGCCTTGAAATTCGGGAGAGCTTCATATGTCGATCTTCCGTCCGGCTTCCTGCGTAATTGTGTGCCGTATGGAGGAGCAGCGCAAAAGCACCATCATACAGATCAGACTGTCAAATACGCAGCCATATTCTCCACACGGCAAAAGCTCCCGGTTTTCCTAATAAAGAAAACGGGAGAAGAGGTCTTGCCCGAACCATCCGGTACGATGATTAGGGGACAACGGTTCCCCCATTCCGGGAGAGGATGCATCGTAAAATATAAAACAGACGCCGCATCAGATGCGGCGTCTGTTTTGGGATCATACGGAAGGGCTCTGCGTGGCGGAGGCCTTCTTTTATCTTCCGTTTTTTGAGGAGAAGCAGGAGGAAAAGCAGGAGTGCGGCTCCCCGCAACCACTGCAATGGCAACCATATGGGATGCCGAGGAATCAACACCCGTCTTCGGCCCATCAATCAGGGGGACATCCTCATCGTCGATGTTCTCCCCGAGCTCGGCGGAGGCGTCAGGGGTGGATTCATCCGGAATTTCCTCAGGAGGCGTGGCGTCACAGATGAGAACCCACTTGACCACCGACATCGTATCCTGGTATTCGTTGCCCAGGGACAGCGGCACACCCACCTCAAAAGTCAGGCTGGCCACCGCATTGTCCGAGACGTCCAATCACGATGCCGTGCTCGGTATTGGGATACCGGGCGGTCAAACCAGCGGAATCGGAAGTAGGATGCTGGTGCTGCGGATCCCCGGAAGCGGGGCCTGGTAGTAGACCTCGACCGGATTTCCCTGCCGGTCGAGCGCGGTAATGGTCAGGGGTGAGCTCCTTTATGAGCTGCTCGGCATAGGCGGCTTCGGATAAAGCCTCTTCCGGGTGTGTCTGCAGATTATTCAGCATACACCTCTTCGCCGACTTCGGCGCGCAGGTAGACGAGCAGGGTATCGTTGCTCTGGTTGACGATGTCCATGCTCTTGGTAAAGGACGAGCCGGGCATCAGGTTTTTACCCGCATCGCCAAAAAAGTCGTCGGCGGGACTCGATTGGATCGGGTGCTTCCATCATAGGTGATGGTAATATCCGGCTCCCCCGTCCGCGGCCCCGGCCGAGACGGCACCTGAAACACCGCCTGCCATCAGCAGCGTCAGAGATAAACAGAGCGCGGCTATTTTTGTTCGGCGTATTCTTGCGCATGGCATCATATCCTTTACTGTAGCATAGCGCCTAAAGCGTGTAACAATCCGGGTTCGGGAGACAGGCTTATTCAGGCTGGACGTCGCCCCAGCTGATGATGGAACCATCCTCTTCGGAGGGATCAAAATAATCCGACTGGACAGCTTCGGCCGTGATGTTGACCTTGAACTCCGTATCATTGATCTCGTTGCCCCAGTCCGGAACGGTCAGCTTGAGTGAAGAGGACGATCGGATCGGCGCCGGCAGCCAGGATATTTTGATAGTAGTAATAGCCGTCCTCGCCCTTGATCCAGTTTTCCCCATCGATATCGAGCAGCGCTTCGACTTCCTGGGACTGGGTCTCGGTAAGGCCTTCATATGCCAGCAGCACACGGACATACGCATCGTTTTTACCCACGTTTTCGATGGTGGGATCCTTGTCGATGACCTGCCGGGGAACTACATTCGCGATTGTGTTGGTGTTGTCGGTGTCTTCACTGAACTGGGGCTCGGTCAGCGTGATCTTGACATTCCCCATCGTGACGGTGTTCAGGGTGCTGTGGCTGTCGGTAAACAGGGCGAAGGTAGCGCCGATGGCCACCAAGCAACGAGGGCGACCGCAGTAACAAGGACGGCGATTTTCTTTTTCATGTGAATGTCTCCTCCATAATCTGTTTCGGTTCGTCAAGCCGGCTTTCCGCCGGGGCAAACGGGACCGTCAATCGAGGCCTGCGGGTTCATCAAGTTGTCCAGCGCTACCTTCGCGGCATCCAGATCCGCAACGCCCTCGGCCTGGACGGCATAGGCGGTGATAACGATGTCGAACGGATAAACAGCGCTCACATCTTTGATCTGCACGGTATCAAACAGAGCGTCGGTCTTGCCGTTGGCGGCGACCTTCGTGTTGAAATAGAAGACCGAGTTGGTATCGTCTTTGGCAACCCAGTTAGCGTCGGTAACGAAGGAGACCTGGTCCGCGAGGGTGGAGAAAGGAACCTTGGTGTCGCCGTTGTTCCAGGTATATTCGAGCTTGATCGCGATCCAGCAATCGTGGGCGCCGGTGTTTTTTAACGGTGGGGTCCTTCGGGATTTCGCGGCCGGGCACAATGTTCTGGGCGAGGACCTGGCCAGCTGCGCGGGCTGGGGGTCCAGTTTCCCGCCGCCGAAGTCCACTCCGTCGAATTGAGGCTCACGCAGTTCAATCTGAATGCCGTTTTTCCCGCGACGGTGAAGGTATTGGTCACAGGGCCGGTGGAATCGGACAGCAGGGCGAACGTGGCGCCGATCGCGATCACAGCCACCAGGGCGAAAGCCAGGGAAACGAGCAGTACATTCTTCTTTTTCATCATTGCGACCTCCTAAATTTATGGTTGTGTATGTGTGGATTTGTATTTTTTCCGATTCTCCCGAATCGGTTTTTCCTCGGTAAGGGCACCCGCCGGAAGAGGGGAGGCTTCCGGCGGGTGCCAGGAAGGTTTTCGTGAACAGATCGGGCAGGAAGGCGAGGAGCACCACCACCAGCAGGACCGCGCAGGCGATCAGGATGCCGGGAAGGGTGCGGATATTCACCGCCACATAGCCGATCAGGGGAATGGCGAACTGGCTGGAACGGCCGATCAGGCTGTCAAAGGGAACCGTATCTGTAACACCGCTGACGTTGTCGCCCTTCGTCGTGAAGATCCGGGCATCGGTGTCGATCGCGATGACCCGATGGGTAATCGGCTCGGCAAGCCCCTCTCTGTGGAAGGTGATGGGATCACCGATCTCAATTTCAGCGGGCTCCACTTTTTGACAAACACCCACGCTGCCGGTGGGATAGGCGGGTTCCATGCTGGCACTGAGCACCGCCATCGGCCGGTAGCCGAACAGATAGGGAACCAGCAGCGCTGCGGCGACCAGCACCATGAGCACCATCAATACGGTGGAAAGAATGCTGCAGATCTTCTTGATCAAAGCCGTTTATCCTCCTACCTGAGAACCAGGGCGCCGTTTTCCAGCCGGACATCCGTCCACGCCTCGGCCAGGGCACCGCCCTCTGCCTGGATGGATTCGGATATCACCTGGACCTCCAGATTGTCCCACGCCGCCTCGGTCGCTTTGCCTTCGGCGATCGTCACCCGCTCGAGAAGCAGGCCGGTGGTCGTTCCGGGGCTCACCCGGGTCTTGCAGTAGAAATAGCCGGTGGCCTCATCATAGAGCCAGCGATCAGCCCAGTCATCCGCGAGGAGGAGCGTGACGTCGCCCATCTGCAGCTTCTGGCCATCCGTTTGATAGGGGGCGGTACCGAAGGCCAGCTCCCCGGCGGCAGCCGCCGTTCCGTTGGCCTTCCAGCCGGGAATCAGCATCACCCGCACATAGGTGTCCACATCGCCGGTGTTTTTGATTTCGACCTGTTTGACGGCCCCGTCCTCATCGTAGGGAATCGTGTTGCTGGAGTCGGGCGTCGGGTCACTGTTCTCGACAATGTCCTGCGACACGGTCCCGGGCGCGAATTCGTTGACCTTTTCATCGGTGACATGCTTGAGGAGCGCGTAAGTCATACCCACGCCGCACACGCACAGTACCAGGACACCGGAGGCGATCAGTACGGCGAGCTTCTGAATCTTCATACTGTACCTCCTTCGAACACGTTGACCACACTGTCGGTGGCACCGGCCCATTTATCGTTTTCTTTTCATTGATGAATACAGCCGTAATCGCATCGTCCGTATAACCGTCTGCGCATCCGAGTGTCTGCGCATCCTGGTTTTTGTCGATCAGGTCATACCGCCAAGACCAGCCGGTCTGTTCCGTAATTTCATACCGGCCCTTGGGAAGCCCTGTCACGGTGATGCTTCCGGTCTTGTCGTCACCAGTGAACACCGTGCGGTAGAAGGTCTCGACCAAGCGATCCTCTTCGTCGAACCGGTCCACCCGGAACACGAAGGCGGTGGATGTATCCGCATCGCTCTTATCGCTCAGGGTTTTCCGGATGGTCAGGCTTCCGGTAAGAATATTGACGGTATAGAGTCCGGTGTCGGTAACCGGGTTGGCGTTGTATTGGCCGGCCGTATTGGCCAGAGATTTGTCCGTCGGGGCCTCCATGGCGAGGGGATGCGGTCAGGGGTGTAAACCAACGGATCCGCACCGCCCGGTACATATCCCGCCGGCAGCTGCCCCTCCGTTACCCCCGGACCATCCGTCCAGGTGTAGGTGAGGCCGTCGGCCGACGCTCCCATATCCTCCAAGACAGACGTATCGGTGGGAACCGCCTCACCGAGGAAGATGGTGCGCTCGGTATCCCCCGATCGAGAGCTGGGCTTTGACATTGACGGTGGGCTGGTCGGGGAAGGGCCTCAGGGTGTTGTCCCCGATGATCAGCCCCGACTGCCTCCCACATTGGTGGCAACATTGTTGCCGCCCACGTAATCCGCCTTGGCCCGGACCGTAATGGTGCCGGTGAAGCCAGGCTTTGCCGCGGTGCCGGTCAGGGCATCCAGGGTCCAGGTCACCTTGTTGCCTTCTACCGCCGCGCCCGCCGGGCTGGTCGAGACGATTTCAAAACGGTCATCCACCACGTCGACTACCTGGGTGGCGGCATTCAGCGGAGTGTTGCCCTCGGGCGTCACCGGCACCTGGGTGGTGACGGTCTTGTAAACCGTCCGCTCGGCGGCTCCGCGTCCTCCTGATCCTCCCAGAAGTAGGCGGTGGTGTAGGTCGCATCCTGTTTCCAGGTGAGATGGCTGTAAATCGGGAAAATGAAGAGAAAAGTCCCAGTTCTTCCATAATAGGTCGTACCGCTGTTGGGATCCGGATTGTCTGCAACCGGATAGTCGAGGAATCCTCTTCTCCAGTGAATCTCTCCCGTATACCGGACAAGTCCCGTCTCCGGATCATCGTACGCCCAATAACTGTCCGTGATCTCTCCGGTAGTCTCGCTCGATACCTTCCGCAGCGCATAATCAGCGGGATCCTGGCTGACCGGGTCGTTGTCTCCCGACCCGATGTAGACGAGATGGCTCTCGCCTTCGTTGTCGGCGGAGGGGGTCACGCTGCCGTCTGCCACATAATCGGTGCGGTCCACCCACATGGTCTGGGGCGGGACGGCCGACCAGGCCTTGACGGTGATGTCATACGTCCGGGCATCCCAGTCCGTAACGACGGCGGTCTTGCTCATCCCATACCTATCGGCGTCCACCTGGATGGTGACGGAGGGGACCTCGAACACCTGATGCAGATCGGCATCGTTCTGCCGGTAAGTGACCTGAGCATTCGTATTGGTGGGCACCACGTAGGTCCCTGCCTCCAGGAACCGGTCCTCCCGGAGCTTGATCCGGAAGGTGATGGTGATCAGCCGGTCAGTTTCAGAGGATGTGATGGCCCCCAGGGGAACCGTGACGGTCCGGCTATTGATGGTGACGGACTGGCCGGACGGGATATCCTGACCGTCCACAGCCACCTCTCCGGCGGGGGTCACAATGTCGAAATCGTCGGTGACGATGTCCCGGACCACCACATTGGAGGCCGCCATGGAATCGACAATGGTCTGCTGGATCAGCTTGAAAATATTGGCGATCTGACCGGCCTGGTTGGCGCTGTAATAGTACTGGACATCCTCCGTGTCGGGGCTGGCGTAGTCACTGGTGTCCACGCCGTATCCCACTGAGAACACCTTGGCGCCGAGGCCCGCTTGATTCTGAACGATGTTGACAGTCCTATTGTTGTCGCCTGTCACGCTGCGGCTCACTGTCTGCCCCACCGGCGCCTTCAGCGCGTCGGCCCAGGCAAGGGCGCAGGTGGCATTAAATCCGCTGTCGTCGTTGGTGCCGGTGCCATAATACACATAATTGCCCCGGCCCACATTTTCCGCCACAGACGTCAGCCGGAAAGTGGGTCCGCCATCGGAAAGGAACACCACGAATTTCTGCTCGGCCGTGCTGGTGCTCAGCAGGTCATAGGCCTTTTTGAGTCCCGCCTCTGTATTGGTGCCGCCGCTGGAACGGATGTCGTTGATATGCCCCTTGACGGTGCTGGCACTGTTACTGAATCCCCAGTAGGTCAGCGAGTTGCTCTCGGTGGCGTTGGCGTTGGTGCTGGTAGGGCCGCTGAAGCCAACCACCGCCACCCGGACCGCATCCTTCAAGCTGTCCGTCAGCACGTTGTCCACCAGACCGTTGGCCGCGGTCTTCACATTGCTGAGAATGTTGTTGCCGTTGGTCATGCTGGCGGATTTATCGATAACCAGCACGATGTCGGTCTTTTTGGTGGTCGTGACCTGGGTGGTCTTGGGGGGCTTGAGGGTCAGGGTGATGTCGTAATATCCGTCCATACCCGGGACCGGCGTCGCGGTCTTTTTCCAGCAGCGGATCCGCGTCGCCGGTGGGGATGAAGAAGGTCCCATCCCCCGGATCCGTCGGCTGCTGGACTCCGGTTTCCTCTGCTTTGGCATACAAGGTTGAAACCGGGGTGCTGCCCGATATCAGGCACACCGTCATAAGCAGAGAAAGAACACTGAGCCATACCTTTTTGTCTTTGTCACGTATACACACTCTCCTTGTGTTCTCTCTTGGTTCATCAAACGGTTTCCGCCGGGAGGTCCGTCGGGCCTTCCCGATCTACGAGGTTATTATAAAGCCCCCGGTCACGTCCCGGTCACAAAAAGAGTTTTATTTCCAGTTTTAGTAAAAAATTTTTTCATTTGGTGATTCTCGTCCCCATCTCCTCACCGGATTTTGCATATTTATAGGTATTAAAAAGGTAAAAACACTTCATTTTAAAACACAGCGCCCTTTTTGAAGAAATCCGTTTAGCAAGCCGTGTGATTTTACGCTATACTTTATGTAGTTAACGTCCAAAAAGGAAAGAAGGTGTGATTCCCATCGACACTCTGACTACAACCCTTCAGATCCGTATGTTCGGCGATTTTGCCATCCAGTACGGGGACCGGGTTCTGACTGGGAATATCGGCCGCAGCAAAAAGGTGTGGGCACTCATTGAATACCTTCTCGCCAACCGCGGCAAGGAGATATCTCCCGACCGCATGATGGAGGATCTCTGGCCGGACGAGGAGTACGACGACCCTTTCCATATCCTCAAAAACCTCATTTACCGGGCACGGACCGCTCTGCGGACCCTGTCGGGGGCGGATGTGGAATTCATCTGTTACGATCACAACTGCTATCTCTGGAACCCGGAAATCCCCTGCGAGATCGATACCGAAATATTCGAGCGGTATTGGAACGACGCCAAAAAAACCGAGGACCTGGAGATGCGGCTGGAATATGCGTATAAAGCGTTTGAGCAATACGGCGGGGATTTTCTGCCCGCCCTGTCCGAATTGTCCTGGGTAGTTTCCAAAAGCGCCTATTACACCAGCCAGTACAACCATTGCGTGCGCTATCTCGCCAAAGGGCTGCTTATGGCCAAGCGGTACACCGACGCGATCCACGTCTGCGAAACATCGATCGTCCACAGCCCGTTTGAGGAGGAGGTCCACCGCCTGCTGATGCTGGCTTACGCCAAAGATGGACGCAGCCGGAAGGCTGTCGATCATTACCAGCAGATATCCCGCCAATTTTACGACGAATTCGGCGTGACGATGAATCCGGAAACCGTCAAGCTCTATCGGAAAATCGCCCAGAGCATGCACAACGTGGAAATGGATCTCGGCGTGATTAAGGAAGACCTCATGGAGGTCAGCCGCCTGCCGGGCGCTTTCTACTGCGACTACGCGATATTCAAGAATATCTACCGGGTCAATGCCCGCAGCATGGTCCGCACCGGCGCCTCCATCCATATCGGGCTGATTACGGTCACCGATTCCAAAGGCGAGATTCCGGACGTGGACACCATCAAGCGGGTCATGCCGGCGCTGCAATCCTGTGTTGTGGACAATCTCCGCCGGGGGACGCCGTCTCCCTTTACAGCTCGACTCAGCTCGTGACCATGCTCGGCCAGACCACTTATGAGAACGGCTGCAAGGTCCTCGACCGTGTCATCCGTCTATATCAGCGTGAATACCCGATGGAAACCGTCAGGTTCAATACCGCTTGGAAGCGGTGGATCCTCTAGACGACAACCCCGGGACATAACCGCCGGGCTATCTTCCGAAAGGGGCGAAACGGCATGCGGAACCCTCTTGTCCGCCTCATCGGTTTTCTGCTCGCTTCCGCATGTTTCCTGTGCGCCTGCGCAGTCCAGGACCCCGATCCTTCTTCCTGTATATCGAGCAAGGAAGACGATGTGTCTTCCTTGCTTTCTACTGTCTCTCCGAGCGGCGGCTCTTCCGCCGAGCAAACCGAGCCGCCTTCCTCCCAAACGCCGGACGATCCCTCCGGGCCGGACACTCCCGCCTCCTCCGAGACGCCGCCGGATCCCTCTTCTCAGGCCGGCGCCTCCTCTGACCGGCCGTCCATCACGAAAAAAGCCGACTGTTCCCACCACCACACCACCCACCTCCCCTCCTCCGTATACCGGACCGATTCATATCCGCGAACCCGCGGCGTCAGGCACGGTGGTGTATGCGGGGAGACGCCACAATCGACGCCAGTCATATCGAAGACGGATACGTTATGGTCAAATACAGCGGGAGCGCATCCAAAATCAAGGTGCAGATTATTACCCCCGGGCGCACCTACAATTATGATCTGAACACCGATGGGAGATATGAGGTCTTTCCCCTGCAGGCCGGCAACGGCAGCTACAAGGTGCGGGTGATGCGCAACATCACCGGAAGCAGCTACAGCGAACTCTATTCCGTGACTCTGGACGTCTCCCTGTCCAGCTCTTTCTCCCCTTTCTGTATCCAAACCAATATATCGCCTATTCCGCCGCCTCTGCGGCGGTCAAAAAAAGTCCTTCGACCTTTGCGCCGGCGCATCGGGCGATCTCGCCAAAATCGAGGCGGTTTATACCTATGTCACCGGCCATATAAAATACGACACCGACAAAGCCAAAACCGTGACGTCCGGCTATCTGCCCGATGTGGACGACACGCTGCGCACCAATAAGGGAATTTGTTTCGATTACGCCGCCCTGGTCACCGCCATGCTGCGGGCGCAGGGCATCCCGACCAAGCTGGTCATCGGGACGGTGTCTCCGGGGGATCTGAGCCATGCCTGGAACCTCATCTACACCAAGGAAAAAGGGTTGGGTCGCTGTCAAGATCTATTTCAGCGGCGGGACCTGGAAGCTGATGGACGCCACTTTCGGCGCCTCGATGGGACAGGGCATTGAAGATTATATCGGCGACGGCAGCCAGTACACCGAGCTGCGGGTCTATTGATGAAAAGCCGCCGGCCAGATACACGGGCCGCCCCTGGTTCTGTACCCAAGCGGGCCTGCTGCTCCAGGCGGAATCCCCCTGGGGGGTTGGACCGCCTCCTGACCGAGGAAGGCACCGGCGCCGGGCGGGCTTCTGCGCCGGATTGCGGATACGGCCAGGGAAACCGGCTCGCTGTATGAAGCGGTCCGGCAGGCCGGCGTTTTCCCCTCTTACATGGTGCATATGATCCGCATCGGGGAAACGGCCGGTAAGCTCGAGGAAGTCCTCGATTCGCTGAGCCTCTATTACGAACGGGAGGCCCGCCTGCGGGGGGCCGTGCAGCGCCGTGCTCTACCCTCTCATATCCTCATCCTTCTCATGGCGGCCGTCATCGCTGTCCTGGTGGTTGCGGTGATGCCCATCTTCTCCTCCGTCCTCGCCGACCTCGGGGCCGAGGCGTCCGCCAACACGGGGATGGTCTCCACCGGCGTCGTGATCGGCCGCTGTGCCCTGGTGGTGGTCGCCGTCCTGCTCGCGCTGCTTGTCGCCATGCTGCTGCTCTCGCTTTCCGCCAAAGGGCGGCAGGCCCTCATGTCTTTGAGCTCCCGCCTGCCGGTCCTCCGCCGCCTTTACCGTCAGATCGCCTCGAGCCGCTTCGCCTCTGTCATGTCCATGCTCCTCTCCAGCGGATACGATCTCGGGGAGGCGCTGGAACTGGCTGAAGAGGTCGTGGCCGACCCCACCGTCCGGAATAAAATCCGCCCTGCCGGGACAAAGTCTCCCGCGGCAAGGCGTTTTCCGCCGCCCTGCTCGAGCTGGGCCTTTTTCCGGTCTGTATGCACGTCTGATCCAGACCGGCGAAAAAACCGGCCGGCTCGACGACGTGATGAAAAACATGGCCGCCCAATACGAGACCGATGTAGAGGGAATCCCTTTCGGGTGTCGTGGCGCTCATCGAACCCACCCTGGTCATCCTGCTCTCCGTCATCATCGGCAGCATCCTGCTTTCGGTCATGCTGCCTCTCATCGGCATCCTCTCCGCCATCGGCTAAGGCCCGCATCCTCCGCCCAAACTGCGAAAGGCTGGTGATCCCATGCATCTCTATCCGGTCCGGCGCACCCGCACCTTCTGGAGGGTGCTGTGTCCCCTGCTGCTCGCCGTGGCCGTCCTGCTGCTTTTCCTTTTCGGCTTTTTCCGGATGTCGGGCACCGCGGAGGAGGAACGGCAGCAGGCGCTTGAACGCGCCGTCCGCAAATCCTCGTGAGCTGCTACGCTATCGAGGGGGCCTATCCCGACAGCCTCTCTTATCTGGAAGAGCATTACGGCCTGCAAATCGATCACAGCCGGTATGTCGTGGACTACGAGCCCTTCGGCGACAACATCTGGCCCACAGTCCAGATTGTCCGCCGCGGCGGCGGTTCTCCCCCCACTGCGGTCCTTATGGAAGGGGGCGGGGCGGGATGAACCGGAAGCACACCGCCGACACCCTGTTCGTCGTCCTGCTGTACGGCTTATTCGCCCTGCTTTCCTGCTGCTCATCCTCATCGGCGCACGGGTATACAAACGCACCGTTGAGCACACGGAGGCCCGGGGGGGGATGTTCGCGCGTCCCTTTCCTACGTGGCCAACAAGGTTAGGGCCGCCGACCGCGTCTCTCTCGAAACCCGGGATGGCTTGTCTGTACTGGTCTTGACACAGGAGTTTGACGGGGATCTCTTTGAAACTTGTATCTATTACACCGGCGGCGTCCTGCGGGAATGGTTCGCCGAGGCAGCCACCCCCCTTTTCTCCCGAAAAGGGGGAAACCGTCACCGCCCTCTCTTCCTTTTCCATCGAGGAGGAGGACGGCCTGCTGGCCGTCACCTCGGCCGGCCGCGACGGCCAGCCCCATACCCTGCATATCGCTCTTTGCCGTGAATAAGGCCATTCCCCGGCGGGTGAAAGGAGGAATTCGATGAAAAAGCGCGGTTCGATGGCGTTCCTCATGGAACTCATCGTGGTCATTCTGTTCTTTTCCCTATCCACCGCCGTTACGCTGCGCCTTTTCGTCGCGGCCACGAAAAGGAACGGGAAAGCACCCGGCTGAGCGACGCAGTCGAGAGAGCTCAGGATACCGCCGAGCAGTTCCGCGTCAAGGGGACCGCCCTGTTCGCTTCCTCCGATGGGTGGACCTATGAAATCCGGGACGATCTCTCCGCCCTCTACACCCGCGTATTCGAGGAGGGCCTGACCGTGACCGTGCTGGTGACCGACGGCGATGCCCTAGCCGGGCTCCTCGAAACCGGGGAGATCTGCGTCTACAGCGGGACGGACACGGAGCCGTGCTGCCGCCTTCCCCTCTCCCGTTTTGTCCCCTTTGCCGAGGAGGTGCCCAATGAACAAACGCCGTCCCGGCGGGATGGGAGCTTCCTCCATCCTCATGATTTTTTGTGGTCTTGGCACTGACTACCTTCGGTATCCTATCGTTTCTGTCCGCGCGGGCCGACCTTCGCCTGACCGAACGGGCGGCGGACCACGGTGGCCTATTATAAGGCCGATCGGGCGGTCGAAGATACGCTCGCCGCAATCGACGACGCCCTGGTCAAGGCCAGGCGGGAGTTCGCCTCCCTTCCCGAAGCCGAAACGCTGTCCGCCGATACGCTCCCCAGCCGGCAGGCGGTGTATGAGGAACTCTACCGGAAACAGCTCGCCCAGATCGAGTCGGTGTCCCTCACCGACGGGATCTTGAATTTTCCGTCCCGGTCGGGGACGGGCGGCGGCAGATCGTCACACAGCTCGAAATCCTGCCGCTTGAAAACCCCATGCGCACCACGGTTTTGCGCCGCGTTCTCCGCGGCACGGAGGAACCGGCCTCGGAAGCCCCCTTCCCGTCTGGCCGGGCAACGACTAAAGAGGAGGCCGTGACCATGCCCACCCCCCTTGCTGCCCATGCTGCAGGATGCCATGAAGGCGGGAGCCTCGGATATCCTGATTGTATCCGGCAGCCCGCTGGCGTTTAAAATCAACGGGCGCATCACCCATGTGGGGACGGAGCATCTCCCCAGGCGACACCGAGGAGCTGATCCGGGCGATCTATGAATTGGACCGCCAGAGGAGCCTGGACGCGCTCTTAAATTCCGGAGACGACGATTTCTCCTTTTCGGTCAGTGGTCTCGGCCGCTTCCGCTGCAGCGCGTATAAGCAGCGGAGTTCCTTGTCCGCCGTCCTGCGGATCGTCTCCTTTTCCCTGCCGGACGCGGACGCGCTCCACATCCCTCCCGCGGTCCTGGATCTCTGCGGCCGGCAAAAAAGGGCTGATCCTGATCACCGGGGCGGCCGGCAGCGGCAAATCCACCACCCTCGCCTGTATGATCGACCGGATCAATCACACGCGCGAGGGGCATCATCACGCTGGAGGATCCGATCGAATTCCTCCATACCCATGACCGCTGCATCGTCAGCCAGCGGGAAATCTCCCACGATACCGAGGGGTATGAGCCGGCTCTGCGTGCCGCGCTGCGTCAGGCCCCGGATGTCATCCTCCTCGGTGAAATGCGGGATTTCGAGACCATCCGACCGTCATTACGGCGGCGGAGACCGGGCAACTCGTCCTGTCCACCCTGCACACGGTCGGTGCCGCTAAGACGATCGACCGGATCATCGACGTTTTCCCGCCGAACCAGCAGCAGCAGATCCGGGTACAGTTGTCCATGGTCTTGCAGGCCGTCGTCTCCCAGCAGCTCATCCCCACCTTGGACGGCCACCTCGTCCCCGCGTTTGAAATCATGGTCGCCACCCCGGCCATCCGCACCATGATCCGGGAATCGAAAATCTATCAGATCGACAACGTGCTGTATGCCGGCGGGGCCCAGGGAATGCAGGCCATGGACGCGGATCTCCTGCGTCTGGCGGCTTCAGGGGTCATATCCCGGAAAATGCCCTGGCCTACAGCGCAAGTCCGGACACGCTGGCCAAAAAGCTGCCGGTTTGACAGCTTTGGTCATGGCCCGTCAATAAATCCTCCTATCATCCTTCATGTGACCGTCCTGTGACCGGATACTTTTATAATGGAAGAAGTTTGAAGGGGGACGGACTGCCGTGGTGGTTTCTGCCAAGCCGTTGGTGACGGCCATGTCGACCTTGGTAACGGTTCATGTCTCCTCATTTGAAGACCGTATCCCTTGCGGTGAGGTATATAACGGATACTATGACAAATCCATTCCCTTTCGCAACGATCGGGAACTGCTCGGTGTCCTGGAGGAACTTTTCGACACCCTGTCGTTCCCCTGCCGTTTTGACAATTATCGTTGCTTTTACGATAAAAAACGACCCTCACCCGTCAAAAAGGGAAAAAGGTGTGGAAACATGAGCGAAAAAACAAAGCGACCTTCATCATCCATGTCCAGTTCCGCCGCAATGCCACCTGGCAGGGGACCATACAATGGGTCGAATCCCAGAAACAACAGTCGTTCCGCAGTACATTGAGATGCTCCGCCTCATCGACGAGGCGCTCGAGGACGGCCCGAGCCCACGATTCAGTGGGAATGACCGCCGATGCCGTGATCGAATATCCGGATCTGCAACATAAGAAAGGCCGCCTTTAAAGGCGGCCTTTGCGTACCCGAAAATGACCACGCCGCCTTGTCCGCTTCGAACCGGTCAGACGGTATATCACTTGAACGTCTGATCCCTATTTATCACATAAAAGTATATTGTGAATCGGTCAGTATATGCTATAATAAATCTAAATCTGCGTCGGAGGACAAAAGAAGGAGCATTTTGTCTCGTAAAGTTGTGGAGCTGCCGCTGGAACAAAATCCGCCTATCCAATCCTACCAGGATCATGCATTCTGGCTGAGCATCCTGCTGGGGAACGATCCACAGCTGCTTCCCTGGCTGACCATGCAATATACCAACCTGATATGGAAGAAAGACAACCAGGTCCTCAGCCCGTATATATACAGCAAATGGCGGTTTGGGACAGAAGAGATTCTGCCGATGGAGCATTTCTTCAACGTGTCTCCCTCCCTCTTTTCGCGGCCATCGTTCGACATTGTGGCGATTGTGAAAGATATGCTGGATCAGGGGTTGTATCAGCTCGGTTCTTTTGATGAGTATTACATACCGGGCAAGAGCCGGTATCAAAAAGGCCATTTTATCCATAACAATCTGATTTACGGCTACGATGACGGAGAGGGATGTTTCCTTTCGATTGGATATCTGGAAGGCGCGCATTATAAGCCGTTCCGTGTCGCCTATCCCGACTTCGTGTCGAGTATGGCGAACGCTCAGAAAAAGCTGCTGGGTCTGCTTTTCACGGCGTATGCCCCGAAATCCCGTCTGCCAGTTTGAACCGGAACGGTACAGGCGGATCCTGCACGACTATCTCACGTCCCGGAATATGGACGGAAGCGACAACCAGTTCGGGATCGCCTGCCTCGCTTCGTTGGCCTTGGAGGCCGAGGGTATGAAGACGGCCGGGGACCGGGTTCTGGATATACGGCGGTACCGCTGCCTGCGGGAGCATTTCCAGATGACCTTCCGGGGCCTGGGCCTTCTGGAGCAGGACGGGATCCCGGCCGATTTGGCCCGCTATGCCGCACTGGTCGACCAGAGCTCTTCGGCCATGATGCTCGGCCTCAAATACAACGTCTCACGGCGTCCAGAGGTGTTGGACCGGCTGGCCGGGCTGCTGCGGCGGCTGGATGAGGAGGAACGGGCCTGTCTGGAGCCGGTGGCGCTGCCGTGAGCCCGCGGAACGGCCCCTGCCCTGCAAATTGATATCGGGAGATGTTGCCTCTTGTCACATCCTTATGCGCTGCCGCTGGAACAAAAATCCGCCCGTCCAATCCTATCAGCACCATGCGTTCTGGCTGAGCATGATCCTCGGGAACGAGCCGGCCACCCGCCCCTGGCTGACGATGCAGTACACCAACCTCATGTGGGACACCCGTGACGGCCTGCTGAACCCACATATACAGCGATTGGCGTTTTTGAGACAGAACAGCTCCTGCCCACAAAGTTTCTCGTCAATGTCCCGCCCGCGATGGTGCGCGGATACCGAACCTTGACCTGGTGGCACTGATCCGCGAGATGCTGGACCACGGGTATTATCAGATGGGCACATTCGACGAATTCTATGTCCCGGCGAAACTGGGTTATCAAAAGCGGCATTTTGTCCACAACAACCTGCTGTACGGTTATGACGACGAGAAGGGTTGTTTTTTGTCGATCGGCTATACCCGCAATCGGCTTTACGAGCCGTTTGCCGTCTCGTATACCGACTATGTGGAAAGCGTCTACCGGCTCAAACAGCGGTTTATAGGGGCTCTTTTCTGTTATTACCAGCCGAACCCGGCCTGCCGTTTCCAGCCCGGGACATATCGCGCCGTTTTGTCGGATTATATCAGTGCGGCCAACAAGGGAGAGACACGGAATATCTACGGCATCGAATGCCTCGGCGTGATAGCCGCGGCGCTGCGGGAACGGTCGGAGGGCCCGTTCGATTTGAGGCCGCTTCGCGTCATCCGGGAGCATGCGAACCTGACATACGAAGGCCTGACCCATCTGGAGGCAAGTGGCGCCGGGATAGATCCCGCCCGCTACCGGCCGGTGGTAGCCGCAGCCGAAACAGCGCTGAATCTCGGAATCAAGCTCCGCCTCACCGGCCGGGAGACGCTTGCCCGGGAAGCCGCCTCCGCTTTGGAGGAGATGGGCCGCATAGAGAAAGAGCTGCTTGCTCCCATATGCGGACCGGAGCGGTGAGCGGTTTGGCGGGGGATATCTCCGGAGCCATCTAATTTTGAAGAAACCATTATATCGGTTGTCTTTTTTTATGAAATTGCGTTTATAATGGTTCTATTCTGGTTGATTTGGGAGGTCCAATCGCATGCCTGAGCGTCACCATGTGGAGGAAGATCCGTTTTTCGTGTAACCATGCTGGCATTTGCTGTCCTGATGCCGGTTCTGGCGATTGTCTTGTATGTCGTGACCGCCATCCAGCCGCCGGTTTGGATCACGGCCGCCGTGGTTTCGTCCGTCTTGTCCCTGGTGGCCGGGCGGTATCTGGACCGAAGCCGCGTCGTGCGTATTGGGATGCGGACGCTCTATATCCTGATACCCATCCTGCTTATCGTACTCTCGATCCTTCTGATCGTTCTGACGGGGGGCCGGGGCTGGAGGGGGGGATGGAGATACCGGCTTCGGAATTCTGGATGTATGCCAATGCCTACCTTCAGATCCTGCTCAACACCGGGCTGTTGTTCATGCTGCCGGTGATTGCGTTCAGTGCCAGACACGGCCGCACGTTCGACGTGGTGGCGATGCGGGTATACGCGGTGGCGGTTCTGGTGTTGTCGCTGTTCCTATGCTTCTATAGGGCCGAGGGCATCGGAGTCCGTTTTCTCCTTGACAGCCCGTATGCCGGCGCTGCATTCTGCCTGTGCGCGGCTGTTTTGGTGGTGTGCAGCTTTGGCTGTCACCCACCCAAAAACTGGCCTTTCAAGAAACAGTATGAAAAGTGGAGGGAAAGCCATCCCCGGCCGGTGCGTCCCCTTCCGGATGGAACGGGACGTCGATGCTAAAGCGGCGGAGGAACCCGCCTCCCGCTCTCCGGAGGCCGGGAAGGCCCCTTCCGGCTCAAATACACAATCCCGTCCTGACAGAAAGGTGCCGCCGAATGCGCACAGAGGCAGTCCCTCGGGACATCGCTGTGCATTCGGCGGCACTTTTTCAGAGCCGTTGAGATTATTGCAACCGGGTCTCCGCGTTGCGGAGGAGGTTGAACAGGGACGAGGCAAAGAGAGGATAGTCCCGCGTGATGTCGTCGGGAACCAGAAGAGGGGCCTTGGATGGATCCATCCCTTGTCCCCCGCCGCGTCCCGCCCGGAGGCCAGCTCCCCGATTGCCGCGGCGGTACGCGCGAGCTCGCCCGTCACCGCCGGCTGGAACAAATATCCGGGAACAGAGAACAGGGCGGCGGGACTTTTGGGGTTAGCGGTATACAGCTGACGGAAAACCGAGTAAACCGCCAGGGTGAGATAGGCGGAAGCCTCATTGGTCAGCCCCTTTGTGGTTGCAGCGCTGCAACAGATCGAATATCACATGGATCGAATTGACGATCAGCTTTTTATTGAGGACAGGCAGTACGCTGCCGCGGAAATGGTTGTCCTTGGCGGCGGGATCGTTTTCCGGAATCTCGTCCACGGCGATCATGGCGCCCGATTTGTCCGCCGTGCGCCCGAGCAGGTAATCACAGGAAACCCCGTAGAAATCCGCGGCCCGGACGACAAAATCCAGTCCGCATTCCCGTATCCCCTTCTCATAATGGGACAGCAGGGCCTGGGAAACGAGCAGAGAGGAGGCGGCCTCCTTCTGGCTGATGCCGCGCTCTTTCCTGAGCAGGGTGAGTATCCGTGGAAATGCGCTGTTCATGAAATCCCTCCATGCCGTCCCGGGCGGACGTTTCTGTCGGCTTTGTGTGCGGGTTTATCTGAAAAACGGCGTCCATATACCGGACACACCGCGCGAAAGGCAACAAAACCCTTGCCCCGGAAGACGACACCTCCCGAAACAAAAAGAATTATACCACATGTACATGATTATACCGCAGAATGTTACCCTTTGTAAATCGTCAAAATAGGAGATTTGGAGGAAAATTTTGATGAAAAGCTACAAAATTCACCTTTTGCGCCACGGCCTGACGGAGGCGAATGAGAGGGGCTGGTATCTGGGCCTGACCGATCTGCCGCTGTCTCCCTCCGGTCTCGCGGCACTGCTTGAACAGAAGAAAAAGGGCGGTTATCCGGGCGCGGCACGTTTTTTACCAGCCCGTTAACCCGTTGCCGTCAGACACTGGAGGTGCTCTATCCCGGATGCCGGCCGGAGGTGGACGACGGTTTGGCGGAATGCGATTTTGGTGACTGGGATGGACGAAGCGCGGCGGAGCTGCAGGATGATCCCCATTTTCGGGACTGGGTAGCCGGGAAACGGCAGTCCATCCCGGACGGGGAGGACGCCGCTCATTTCCAGCAGCGGGTAACGGCGGCGTTTGAGGAAATCGTGACGGGGTTGATGCGTTCGGGGAAACCGAGGCGGTTGTCTGTACTCACGGCGGGGTGATCATGCTGCTCATGGCGGCTTACGCGCTGCCTCGGGCGGATTTGTCCGAGTGGGGGGACGCCCGGCAGGCTGCGGCTTCACCCTGCGAATCACGCCGGGGCTGTGGATGCGGGAGCCGGTGGCCGAGGCGGTGGGGCGGATTCCGTCAGCCGCTCCCGCCGGCTGACGGGCGCCTCCTGCAATAGCGGGAATGTAACCCCGCCCCTTTATGTCTTCGTCGAAGGATGGAAAGGTGTCTTCCTTTCACCTGTTTCCCCGTTGCCTCTTCCAATGGGATGGTGGGTTCTCACAGAGGATAAAATTCCATGATTTTATAGCCAGCCAAGCCCTCGGGGCCGTAGCCCCTTTATGTATGGGCGTTGGTTCAAAAGATGCCGTACCCGCCGGCTTTCCTAAAAGGACTCCGGCCTCGCCCCTGAAGGGCTCTCTATACGGACGGGCATCGGGGCCGGTTACCGGCCATTGGGTGTCCCACAATGGCCCTAAAAAATCAAAATACCAGGGGGGGGGCTCCCCCTGGCTTCTTTTCCCCCTTTCTTTGTGTAAAGAAAGGGGGCGCAGGCCAGACCCGTTTTTGCAGGGCGTGTTGGAGTTTGTCCGCGCATATAAAACGTTGTCCTAATGAAAAGGGATATCAATGCGCGGACACGTCCTTTCTCCGCGTGGAGAAAGGACGCAAAAGGAGACGCCGGGGCTTCGCCCCCAGGCCCCGGAGAAGTTGCGGATTTTCTCTTCATAAAAATCGGCTGGGACGACATCTCCTGAACCGACGTTCATACAACAAGGGGGCCCGAGGCCCCGGGAGTTGGGTGGTCATCATTTTATGGGTTTTGTGACCAGTACAATTCCGGGATCCCAGACCTTTTGGCCGTCATACAGACATAGGCGGCACAGCGGCAGCACGTGAGCTGATGATACGCCCGTTCCGGGCCGGAGATCTCCAACCGGTCCTGCAAATCTGGCTGGATTCCAACACGACGGCACATTCGTTCATATCGCCCTCCTATTGGCAGGATCGCCGGGAACTGGTGCATAAGGCCCTGCCCAATGCCGACGTATACGTATACGAGCTGGAGGGGCCGTCGTGGGTTTCATCGGCCTGTCGGGCGATGAAGTGGAAGGGCTGTTTGTCGCAGAAGGCCGGCGGTCGTGCGGTATCGGCAAAGCCCTCCTGGATTATGTAAAGGCGCGGCATCCCCATCTCGCCTTGTATGTCTATGAAAAAAACACCAGGGCCATGCGTTTCTACCTACGGGAAGGGTTTATCCCCTCCTTCTGTAGAACCGCCCCTGATACCGGCGAGGCAGAATACTATATGGAATTTGCAGTTCCTTCGTCCTAACGGCCGGATAGGGGCCGCCCTCACCGGTTTTGGCTGCCCGCCTGTTTCAGCGGACAGGACAATGGGCAGGCTTTGTGCCTCGCCGGCTTTGAATAGCTGGCCGGGCAGAAGATAGGCGGAGGCACAAAAGTGCCTCCGCCTCAAACTATCAAATGGCGATGGAGCGTTAGAATTATGCATGGAAGCCACGCGGTATTCGACCGATCATACATCTGAGGACATGTTCCTCGGATGTATGCCGTATAGACAACAGAACGGCTCAAATGCCGGCATTAGAGCTATTTTACAAGATAGGGATGGGGTCGGGGCAACCTTGCTTTGCAGAGGCGAAACACGGGAGCAAGCCGAACTCGTGAAGCGCCGCGATCCGATACCCTCTGTCCAGCAGCGCATCGATTTTACCGACGCGCTGAGGCGGGCGCCATCGGCGTCCGCCTGTTTTGATTTGATAGGCCCTTTAATCGGCGTTTTTGCCTGACCCGTCGTCGGAAGAGGGCGGCCAAATCCCACTCATGCCAGGGTCCAGCTCTGCGAATGCGCCAGATCGTCCGTCGGGGAGGTGGATGAGGTGCGCGGCAGGATGGCCACCGCCTGCCGCCCTAAAGTCTCATAGCGCTTCTCAACCGTGGTTTTTGTGGTAGCTGACCAGGCCGTTGGAATTATAAGGGTCGTTAAAATAATACCGGTCGTCATCGTATCCCACCAGCACCAGGCAGTGCTCTCTGGCGGGGTAACGGTACGTTTTGCCGTCCTCCGGTGAGATCCATTCGTAATAAAACGGGACCTCCACCATTCCGATCGTCGCCCAAACCGCCACCGGGATCCCCCGGTCGATATACGTTTCCAGCTCCCTCAAGGGAAGGCCGGTGAGGCTTGCCGCCTGGTATTGAGCAGGCGCATATTCCTCCAACGCCCGATTCAGTGCCCGGACGATCACAGGAAAAAACAGCCGAACCCGCCCCCGTTGGTTTTGGGAGTCCCCGCATAGGCTTTGGCCGGATCGGGACCGTATCGGGTATCGCCGTCTTTCCAGGTCGGCTCGCAGTCCAGATACCGGTCGACGAAATCGAGCGGGGCAATGTGAATCGCCCAGATGATGCAGCAGCATCACCCGCTGACCGCCTCACATCCGTTGGGCAAAATCCCCTTCTGACTCAAATAGGGGACATCCAGCATCAGCACCGTCTTACTAGAAGTATGGGGAGGCGGCGTACTCGACAGCTTCCCGGACTCTGTGGACCGGATCGAGGTCTCGGACGGCGCGCTCGTTTGCGGCGGAACCTCACCGGACGCCTCCGCTGTCGTTTCCGGCGACGCCGTCGGCTCCTCATGTGTCGCGGCGGACTCCCGATACTCCAGCACCTCGGCCGCATCGGGTGTGGACACACAACCGGTCCATATCAGGCAGCCTGTCACCATGGCCGCCGCGACCCGCATCTTCATCCGCCTCATCTCCGCCCCTCCTCTAGTCCTAAATCGGTTTCAATTCTTCACTATAAATTTCCCAACCGTCCGCCTTCATCGTGAGTATGGTCTCAAACACGGCCAGCTTATACCGGATTCCCTGTCCGTCCACCGCGTAAATGAACTGCCGCAGCCATAACCCCACCTGCCCGTCCGGGAGCGTCACAATTGCGGGTTGCTTCTCATACGCTCCGCTTTCACAGGTTATCTTCACGGCGAGCTCCCCATTCTCGTAAAACCAGTCGTCATGCCCGGCGATATCCAGGACATGCTCCTTACCGTCCGGCAGGCGGTAGGATACCAGCCGGCGGCCGGGTAAGAACCAACTGCTTAGGTTCGGGTTGCTGAACAGGTCAGCCGCGATCTCGATCCAGCTGCCGTCGGCACGCTTGAGCACATAGGGCCGCATCCCTTTCGGCAACACCCATCCCGTTTCGATCATCATTTCCTTGACGCCGTCACTGTCGAAATCGACCGCCCGCAGCATGATATCGCCGTACATCACGGGTTCGGTCCAGAAATCCATGAACATGTCCCCATTGATCTTCAGTACCGTCCGTTCTTCCCCCTGCACCAGCTCCAGGGCGGTCAGGCTGTCTTCGTCGAGATCCGCCAGAATGTTCACCGATCCCTGGAACGCGTCATACAGATAGAGAATCGTATCGGCGGAAACGATGCCTTTGGGCAGCTCCAGATAGTAAATCCGTCCGTTAGCCCCGCCCGGATCGGCATTCTTTTTTGTGAGTACGATATCGAGCGCACTGCCGGAATCGTTTTTGAGTGACGTGACACCGGCGATATCCCATATACGATCAGAATATGGCTGCCGCAGATACAGTGTGACAAGGTCATGATCTTGAAAATAGCTCTCGTCGTACCGGTCCAGCCTCTCTCTCGCCGCAGCGTCGGGAGGCGGCTCTTCAAATCGGCGATGCCCTTCGTATCGGTCAGGATCCGGTTGGCTGCGGCGTTTTCGGTATTGACCGCGACCGCCTCCACCCGGTATCTCATGGTCTGCAGCGTTTCAGCCTCGGAATGCTCCGACGCCCGGACTTCGAAGACAAAGCGGTCACAGTCCTCGACATCCGTTTTCTCCACTTCCACAAACAGCGCCTGACGCAACCCGGCATAGACATCCTCCCTCGGGGCGGCCTGGGACAGGTTCACCGTCAAGACCGTGCCGGTTCTGCTCACCCCTGTCACATCCTCCGCCGCATAACCGGTTTCCCACGGATAAAGGAGCATCAGCAGCACATGCTTTTCAAAATACGTCTCGTTGTAGGGCAGCTCCGCTTCTATTTCCCGTGGATAGGGAACCTCTGTCGACACCCGGGTTTCCCCGGCGGTTTGCAGCCCGATGCGTGCCAGCACCTTCTGAAACTCCGTGTAGGACTCGATCAGGCGGAGGCTCTCCGAGCGGTTGCCCTCCAGCCCGTAATCAGGCGCCCCGAGGATATCGGCCCGCGCTTTGAACGACAGCTCCACCCTCTCCTCCAGAGTGGAGGAAGCCGGCGGCATAAGAACCGGATACAGCAGCGTCAGGCCGGCCGCCAACACCAGGAACAACGACGCGGCGACCGCCACGGCCGGCCGGCGCCACCATGTTTTTCGGGTGGCGGGTTCTTCTGCCGCCTCGAAGGAATAGCGGGTATCCCGAAGGCCGGCCTCTATCCGGCCCCACAGAGGCGGGGTTTCCTGTCCGGCCGCTTCTTTGAGCCTGTTTTGAATATCGCAGTCAGATTGTCGTTTCATTGGTCCATTCCTCCCTTTCCATCATCATCCGGCGCAGCTTTCCCATGGCCTGGCGGTTTCTCCAGGCAACGGTACCAAGCGGTTCATCCAGAATGCGGGCCACCTCCCGGAGGGGAAGGTCTGCGATCAGGTGCAGGGACACCACCTGCCGCTCCGGCTCACTGAGTTTTTGCAGCGAGCCCTCCAGAAGCAGCCTGCTGCAGGCTTCCTCCTCCAGACGGGCTGGAGACGGAACCGTCTCCAGAACAGCATCCTCTGTGGGGTGGGCCCGGCTCTGCCGCCGCATCATCTCGGCGGCGGTGTGATGAGCGATGGTCATCAGCCATGCCCGATGCCCGCTGCCGCGGCGATAGGTGCCAGCCTTGCCCCAAACACGAAGGAAGGTTTCCACCGCCGCATCCTCCGCGTCGGCACGTTGTCCCGTCACCGAGAGACAAACCGCATATACGCTGGAGGCATACGCGCGATAGATCTCCTCAAGGCCGCCTACGTCACCGGCTGCCACACGGGCTATCGCTTGATCAAACAATCCATTTTCCAAGTCGACGCCTCCTTATGTGAAAAGCTTTTCGCCAATGATACGACGGCGGGCCCCTGTTTTTTTATGGAAAAGGGAAAAGAAATTTTTGGATGAAGTTTGCGGGGAAGGTGAGTAAACCATCGCCTCCTGTCAATACTATTGCCGGAACACACCCGTTCAACACCAAAGAAAGGATGACTGCACATGGAATTTAAAGGAAGCCGCACCGAGGCGAATCTCATGGCCGCCTTCGCAGGAGAGAGCCAGGCGCGCAACAAGTACACCTATTATGCCTCCCAAGCAAAAAGGATGGCTACATGCAGATCGCGCGGATCTTTGAGGAAACGGCCGCGAATGAGAAGGAGCACGCGGAGCTCTGGTTCAAGCAATTGCACGGCGGCAGCATACCCAGCACAGTTGACAATCTGGCGGACGCCGCAGCGGGCGAGCATTATGAGTGGACCCAGATGTATGCGGATTTCGCCAAGGTAGCCCGGGAGGAAGGCTTTACCGCCATCGCCACGGCTTTTGAGCTCGTCGCGAAGATTGAGCTTCCACGAGCAGCGCTACCTCAAGCTTCGCGAGAATATAGAAACCGGCAAGGTCTTCAAACGGGGCGCCGGCACCGTCTGGATCTGCCTGAACTGCGGCCACTCTATACCGGCGAAACGCCCCCCGCCCTCTGCCCGGTCTGCAAGCATCCGCAGTCCTATTTCCAGCTCCACATCGAGGACTATTGAGGGCGGGCATGGACAAGAAAAGAAAACCCGGTCCCACCGCCCAGCGGGCGGCTATGGAAGCGCGGTCACCCTGCGGGGGAACAAGGGCGCGCGACATCCTTTCCGATGTGCTCGGCAGCTATACCGGCACCGCCGAATCCGGCGAGATTCCCGAGCAGGACGCGGACGATCTGTAACCCGTATACAAGCACTGCCGTTTGCACGGCAGTGCTTTTCCCAGCGTCCGCATCCTCATAGAACTTGAGCGGTCGGTTTCGTTGGCAGCCCGCCAGCGAGGGGCGAAATTCCCCTTGCTTTTCAGTGTTTCCAGCATATAATGGGATACAAGACCCACCGGGCCGGGAAAGGAGGGCCGCCATGGCGAACCGCATACCGGAGAGTTTCCCCTGTTTTGGACGAGGCCGGGCTTCCGCTGCACGGCTTCTGTCGTTTTGAGGAGATACGGCCGTATCTGTTGTCCTGCCGGGCCGCTTCCCGGATCCCGGCCGCGGCCTGTACTGTCATCATCGCGCTGTTTCCCTACCGCTTCCCGGACGACGGCGGGCCCGCAACCTCTCCCTTTACGCCTGTCCCCGATTATCATCGGGTGGCCGGCGATGTCCTGCGCCGCGCGGCCGGCCAGCTGGCCCGGTGTTATCCCGCCTTTGTTTTTGAACCCTTTATCGACAATTCGCCCATCCCCGAGGTACGGGCAGCCTCTCTCTCCGGGCTCGGCCGCATCGGTGACCATGGACTTCTGATCCATCCCCGGTATGGTTCGTACGTGTTTATCGGGTCGATTGTCACAAACGCGCTCCTGGCCCAAAGTCCCGGCGGGATCCCCTCCGCCTGCCCGCATTGCGGTGCCTGCGCGGCCCTGTCCGGGCACTGCCTCTCCGGCACCTCGCCGGACAAAAACCGTTGCCTGTCCTCCCTCACCCAAAAAAAGGCGGGCTGACCCCGGATGAAGAACGTCTCATCGGGATAACTGGCCTGCTTTGGGGATGCGACACCTGCCGAGGAGGCCTGTCCCCTCAACGCGGACGCGATATGCGACCCGCATCCCTGTTTTTCCGAATATCGCCCGCTGGCTGGGCGGACCGACCTGGAAAACCCGGACGGGAAAGCCTATGGCTGGCGGGGCCGGGGAGGTTCTGCGGGAATTGGGCCATATGCCGCGGCAAGAAACGCACCCGATTAAGGCACTTGCTCTGTTATTCGTTTTGGGAGCGGTTTCCCTTATAAATGAACGAGTCCGTTTTTCACTTGTTTGCTGTCGCGTCGTTGGCCGGCCCGACATAAATGGATTTCCTGCGCCGTCGTTCGGTTCACCAGCCCAAAAGCCAGGGCAAAAGCGCTTTTGCCCTGGCTTTTCCTCTTCTCATCGGCAAGACCTGGCAATCCGGATCTGCCGTTGTCTTCCTCGTCTAATAGGCCGAAAACCGGACGGGACGGAGCTCCCGCCCGGTGTGATATCGCCTCATCCATCCCGGGTGGCGACGACGTCCACCGGTATTCGGGCATATTGGGCAGAAGCACCTGCCCGGGGGGCCGTCACCCGCAGCTCCGCAGGGCGGCGGCCTCACACCCGTTCTCTAGGGATGGGCTGGTTTTGACCGGCAGCCGGGGATGAACGCCTCCCTCCAGTGCCACCGTAGCGGTGAGCACCCGCACCGGCGCGAAACAGTTCCTGCCGGGCGTACGTCTCCCCCGGGGGCAGGCATTTCCGGACACCCGGATCTCCTCCCCCTTCCTCCACCGTCAGGCGGCAGCCCCGTGGACAGACGATGCAGACGAGCTTCTTCATGATGACACCTCCCCCCAAGTCCAACGCCACCGTCAGCGGCCCGGCCGCCTCGCGCAGCAACGCCGCCGGTATCGCGAGGCGCTCCATTTCCCCCGGCGCCAGATGCTCCCGCTTTCGGCGCAGCAGATCCCTCCCCATCCGAAACGACGATCTCCGCGTTTTCATATAAATGCCGCCGACCCGGAAAAAACCTCCGCCGTCTTCTGCAGCTTTCCGGGAGGATACGCTGCGGGACGGTATAGGTCACGCCGGCCCCGCGCACACCTCGAGCGGTGCCCCGCGCGGCGGAGGAACCCGTCCCCATGGCGTAGGCCGCGGCGGCGCGGCCCGCTTTCTGGCTTTCGAGGGTGACGAAATCCACCAGGTCATGCACATGCACCGCATTGCCGCAGGCAAACACCCCCGGCAAGCCGGTCTGCATCGACTCATCGACGAGCGGCCCGTTCGTGCGCGGGTCCAGCGGGATTCCGGCTCCCCTGGACAGTTCGTTTTCGGGGATCAGTCCCACCGACAGCAGAAGCGTGTCGCAGTCGACACCATTCCCGGAAACCGGCCGGCGTTTTTCATCCACCGCCGACACCACCACCTGTTCCACCCGCCTGCGGCCCCGGATTTCGGTGACGGTATGCGAGAGGTAAAGCAAATGCGAAATCACCCTCAGGCATTGGTGCGTGTTGCGCTAAGCCCCTGAATAGGGCGGGCTGCAGCTCGACGCAGGCGAGTACCTCGGCGGAGAGCACCATCCGCCTTGGCCATGATCAACCGATGTCCCCCGATCCCAGATCACCACCCCGCCTGCCGACCATCTGCCCTCAATGTTCAGATACCGCTGGGCACAGCCGGCGGTAAAAACCCGCGGGACGGGTGCCGGGGATGCCGATCGCCCCTCTCGTCCGTTCCCGGCAGCCCATGGCGAGCACCACGGCATCCGCCCGGTATTCCGGTATCCCTCCCGACGGGCTGACCGCCCACCACCCGGTCGCGCGTGATGTCGAGAACCATGGTATCGGTCTCGATTTCCACCCCGGCTCTCTTCCGCCATTCGGACGAACCGGCGGCATATTCCGGCCCGGGGAGCTCCTCCCTTGAAATAGTGGAGGCCAAAGCCATTGTGGATACACTGGTTGAGGATCCCGCCCGGTTCGGTGTCCCGTTCGAGCACCACGACACGGGGACAGCCCGCCTCCTTCGCGGCCACGGCCGCGGCGAGCCCGGCCGGCCCGCCGCCCACTACCAGCAGCGGTATATGCTGTTCATTCATTGTCTCATCCACCCTTTTCCCCCTATTTCCGGTGCCCGTTCACAAGCGGCCCGTGAGCATCTGCGTACCCGGGCCGTCCTGCGGCCTCCGCCATCGGGGATGCCCATCTCCCGCGCGAGGATCGCGCGGTTCCCGAGGGCCGCAGAAACCGCCCTGGCACCGGCCCATTCCCGCGTTGCACCGACGCTTGACCCCGTCGACCGACACGGCCGGGATCGGCTCGTGAGCGGCGGCCACCACTTCTCCTTCGGTCACGGTTTCACACCGGCAAACCACCCGCCCGTACAGCGGATTT
>VOFI01003538.1_pt1 | contig 30140 bp, 42 predicted proteins | sample 5384131 | NCBI WGS metagenome assembly VOFI01 (sample SAMN12384728, study PRJNA508395) | human gut metagenome | isolation source: healthy gut H | host: Homo sapiens
AGTTTATTGCAGCTTCTTCGGTTAACCATGTGTTCTAAATAAAAAGGCGTTATTCAGAAAGACGATTATAGAAAATATCCACAGTTGTAAGGGTTAAAAAGTCGCTTTTAGAGAATATGATAGTGCCGCTTCAGCAATTTGCTCAATCGTTGCTTCGCAGATATGCCGGTTAAACCCGATAATTAACTTTAAAGCTCTCACAAATTAGATTAGGAAGCAGTATAATTTCCTTAATGCAGAACCGCTGCTACGTCGCGTGAATAGAGCAAACAGCAGCTCTACGTGCTTGATTTCTTTGAGGCAGCGGCCTCTTCCCCGGATGGTGCCGCTTCAGGGCAAAGAACCGTCAGGCGTGCCAATGGAATTGAAAAGAATACCGAATTTACCGGCCGGTTATTCGGTTGTTTTTCTGGCAGGAGGTGCCAGTACGGAATTCTGTCGTGTTCCCTATAACTTTTTGGAGAAGAAAGCGCAGCCATTTGAATGTCTGAGGTACATGGGCCAAGAAGCGCTATGAAAGAAGCAAAGTTGTTCGGTGAAGTGGTTGAAGTAGCTTCTTCGGCCGAAGACAACTATACCTATATTCCGAAAACTTTACGGTACCGGCTGATGCCGATTATTTGCATATTACGACAAACAATACGATTTTCGGAACGGAAATGCGCTATGATTTGGACAGTCCTGTTCCTTTGATTGCGGATATGTCGTCGGATATATTCTCTCGTCCGGTAGATGTGAGCAAATATAATTGTATTTTTTACGCCGGAGCACAGAAAAACGTATCTATGGCCGGAGTGAATATCGTTATCGTAAAGGACGAAGCTTTGAATAAGGTAAGCCGCCAGATTCCCACAATGTTGGATTACATGACCCATGTGAAAAATGGTTCCATGTTCAATACGCCTCAGTGGTACCCATCTACTGTGCCATGAAGAATTTGGAATGGGTGAAGCAAAACGGTGGTGTGGAAGCGATGGACAAGCGTGCGAAAGAACGTGCGGACATGCTTTATACCGAAATAGAACGTAACAAGTTGTTCCGTGGAACTGCAAAGGCAGAAGACCGTTCATATGAATATTTGTTTTGTAATGAACGACGAATATAAAGAATTGGAAGCCGACCGACTTGCAGTTTGCTACGGAGCGCGGCATGGTGGGCATAAAAGGCCACCGTAGCGTAAGGGCGGTTTCCGTGCTTCATGCTACAACGCACAAACGATAGAAGGTGTGCAGGCATTGATACAAAGCATGAAAGACTTTGAAGCTCAGCATTAAGAGCTATAAAGAAGCAGGCGCGCCTTGTACAGAGAAATGTACATGCTTTTATTTATCAGGATGTATTTAAATAAAATAACTATGGCTAAAATATTGATTGCTACAGAAAAACCGTTTGCAAAAGTTGCAGTGGACGGTATCAAAGAGGTTGCAGAGACAGCCGGATTGGAAGTCGTTTTGTTGGAGAAATATACGGAGAAGGCACAACTTCTGGCGGCAGTGCGGCCGACGTGGAGGCCATGATAATCCGCAGTGATAAGATAGATAATGAAGTTTTTGATGCGGCGAAGAACTTAAAAATCGTTGTCCGCGCCGGAGCCGGTTACGATAATGTGGATTTGGGGCTGCTACCGCGCACGGGGTGGTGGTGATGAATACACCCGGCCAAATTCCAACGCCGTAGCCGAACTGGAATGTTGGTATTCGCCGTACGTAACTTTATAATGGAAAGGCCGGTACGGGTTGAAAAAGGAAAGAAATTAGGAATCTTGGCCTACGGTAATGTCGGTCGTCGCGTCGCGCATATCGCAAAAAAGGATTCGACATGGATGTTTATGCTTACGACGCATATTGTCCTGCGGCGGCCATAGAATCCGATGGGGTGAAGGCAGTCTCTTCGCAAGATGAGTTGTTTGAACAGTGCGAAGTGGTTTCCTTGCATATCCCGGCTACGGCAGAGACGCGTCAAAGCATCAATTATGCCTTGGTCGGCAAGATGCCTAAGGGAGGAGTGTTGTCAATACGGCCCGGAAAGAGGTAATTAATGAACCCGAATTGCTGAAATTGATGCAGGAGCGTACAGACCTGAAGTATGTCACGGACATCATGCCGGAAACGGATGCTGATTTCCGTATGTTGGGAGGACGTTATTTCTCTACACCCAAAAAGATGGGTGCACAAACAGCCGAGGCCAATATCAACGCCGGGGTGGCTGCGGCACATCAGATTGCCGCATTCTTCAAGGACGGATGTACGAAATACCAGGTAAATAAATAATTGCAGGGGCTATGGCTTGGGTTAAACCGTTTAAGGGGCTTCGTCCGCCTAAGGATTTGGTGGAACGGGTAGAGTGCCGTCCGTACGACGTGCTCAGTTCGGAAGAAGCCCGTATAGAGAGGCAGGCGACAACGAAATGTCGCTCTATCATGTGATCCGTCGGAGATAGATTTTCCGGAGGGACGGATGAATACGCTGCATGTGTGTATGAGAAGGGGGCTGAACTTTTGCCAAGTTCAACGTAACGGCTGGTTGGTGGAAGACGCTAAGCCCATGTATTATATTTATGCACAGACCATGAACGGGCGGACACAGCACGGCATCGTGTTGGGAGCTTCGGTCAGGACTATATGGACGGGGTAATCAAAAGCACGAACTGACGCGGCACGAAAAGGAAGAAGACCGGATGAAGCATATCCGTATTACGGATGCGAACATAGAACCGGTTTTTCTGGCTTATCCCGACAATGCCGCGTTGGCTTCCTTGATAGACCAATATGCAAGGCATGAGTCGGAATATGATTTCGTTGCCCCGCTCGACGGTTTCCGCCATCGGTTCTGGCTTGTGGATAATGAAGCGGATATTGATGCGATTACGAAAGAATTTGCAGCCATTCCCGCGTTGTACATTGCAGACGGCCATCATCGTACGGCTGCGGCAGCTTTGGTGGGACAAGAGAAAGCTTTAGCCCATGGCAGGACGCACCCCGAGGCGGAATACAATTATTTTATGGCCGTGTGCTTTCCCTGCAAGCGAACTGACTATATTGGATTACAACCGTGTGGTGAAAGACCTGGGTGCCATACTTCGGATGAGTTCTTGCAGGCTTTGGAGAAAGGATTTCGAAGTGGCTTGCACGGGCTGTTCGGTGTACAAACCTATGCGACCTCATGAGTTTTCGCTTTATCTGGATGAAAAAATGGTACAGGTTGCGTGTACTTCCGGGACGTTTTGATGAAGACGATCCGATTGATGTGCTTGACGTGACTATCAGTAGTCGGCTTATATTGGATAAGATTTTGGGAATTAAGGATTTACGTAGGGATAAGCGGATTGATTTCGTAGGAGGACTGCGTGGTTTGGACGAACTGAAAAGACGTTGCGACAGCGGCGAGATGAAAATGGCGTTGGCACTGTATCCAGTGTCTATGCAGCAAATCATGGATATAGCAGATTGCGGGAAAATCATGCCCCCAAAAGCTACTTGGTTCGAGCCTAAATTACGTAGCGGACTGGTGATTCAAACTGTCGTAAGGAAAAAAAGTATCTTTTTGCAACTCCGGTTGCCGGTAGAATCCGGTAGCCGGAGTTTTTTGAACAGTAGGGATATGGAAGGAAATGACGTATATAAGACGATAACAGCACCGGCAGAAGGGGAGTATAGCGAGAAACGGAGTAAATTCCTGGCTTTTATTCACCCAGTGCATACGATAGACGAAGTGAAAGAGCAGGTGGAGCACTATCAAAAAAGAAGTTACGATGCACGCCATTGTTGCTATGCCTACATGTTGGGACACGAACGGAAGGATTTCCGTGCCAATGACAACGGGGAGCCTTCCGGTACAGCCGGGAAACCGATTTTGGGACAGATTAATTCTTACGGGCTTACGGATGTCTTGATTGTCGTCATCCGTTATTTCGGTGGAATCAAGTTGGGGACGAGCGGCCTGATACAGCCTATAAGGCAGCAGCCATCGAAGCCATACAGGCGGCCCGGATTATAGAAAAACGGTGGACGAGGAAATCACCTTTTTCTTTGAGTATCCTTTCATGAATTCCGTCATGCGCATTGTCAAGGAGGAAGAGCCGTCTATTGTCTGTCAAGGGTATGAACACGATTGCAGCATGACGCTGCGTATTCGGAAAGGGAGCATGCCACGTCTTAAATCGAGACTGGAGAAAGTGGAGACATTGAGATTTGAAGGCGATGGAGAGTAGAAGAGGGAAGTGCCAGATGGAATAAAAAGAAACGGTGTGTTCCGCCAGAAGAGGGGGGAATACACCGTTTTTTTTTGATATGGGTCAGGCCTGCAAGTTGTTGCATTCATCCATCCATGCCACAGCCGACGCGTCGCTAGGCATTCGCCAATCTCCACGAGGACTCAGGCTACAGCTTCCCACTTTAGGACCGTCGGGCAGGCAGGAACGCTTAAACTGTTGGGAGAAGAAACGGCGGAAAAACGTTGTCAGCCATTTCTTTATCACTTCGTCTGTATACTTTCCGGCAAAAAGCATATTGGGCCAGATAGAATATCTTGGACGGGCGGAAACCGAAACGCAAAGGTATAATAAGGAAAAAGTCATGCAGTGCGTAAAGGGCCGACCAAGTCTTCTGTCTTCTGGCTGATGTTGCCCATTTTCGTCTGCCGGTATCAGTTCGGGGCTAATCGGAGTGTCCACGATATCCAGCAAGGTGGCTTGGGATGGTTCGTCAATAATACTGTCGGCCACCCACTTGACCAAATGTTTCACCAACGTCTTGGGGATAGAGGCGTTGACGCCGTACATGCTCATGTGGTCGCCGTTGTACGTGGCCCATCCCAGAGCCAGTTCCGACAAGTCACCGGTTCCCACTACCATGCCGTTCATCTGGTTGGCCACATCCATCAATATCTGCGTACGTTCGCGTGCCTGTGCGTTTTCATACGTCACATTATGGTTGGCCATGTCGAAGCCCAAGTCCTCAAAATGTTGTATGCAGGACTTTTTGATGCTGATTTCTCGTAGGGTCACCCCCAGGCTTTTCATAAGGTTGACGGCATTGGTATAAGTACGGTTGGTGGTCCGAAGCCAGGCATGGTCACACCGACGATGCCTTTGCGCGAAAGTCCTAATTTGTCGAACGTCTTGGTGCAGACCAACAGGGCAAGGGTGGAATCCAGTCCGCCGGAAATCCCGATGACTACGGTCTGTGTTTGTGTATGTACCAATCTTTTGGCCAGTCCTGCTATCTGTATGGCAAAGATTTCTTCGCACCGTTCATTCAGTGCCTTTCCTGCCGGGACAAAAGGCATCGGGTCAACTTTACGGCTTAATTCGATGTCCTGGAAGCGAAGAGTTCGGTATCTATCCGCATGGTATCGTGCGGTCTCAGCCGGAGCTATGGAGGCGCTGAACGTGGTGTTCACACGCCTTTCCGCACGCAGGCATTCTACGTCTATTTCGCTGTAAACCAATTGCTCTTTAAAGAGAAACGTTCGTTTTCCGCCAACAGCATCCCGTTTTCGTAGATAAGGGCCTTGCCGGCAAAAACAACATCTGTGTGCTTTCTCCGAATCCTGCCCCCGAAAATACATAACCGGCGAGGCATCTTGCACTTTGTTGTGCCAACAAGGATTTGAGATAGTCTTGTTTGCCTACGCCTTCATTGTCTGCGCTAAGATTGAAAATGATTTCTGCTCCCTGGGTACCAATTCGGAACTGGGGGGATGGGGGCCCATACGTCTTCGCAGATTTCCACACCGAAACAGCAAGAGGAGTGTTGAAGACCAAGTGGCGGCTCAGCGGCACCATTTGCCCGCAAACCAATACATTGCTGTTTCCGTGCACATCGCCGGACGTGAACCAACGTTGTTCATAGAATTCCTTGTAGTTGGGCAGGTAAGTTTTGGGGATAAGCCTAAAATTTTTCCTTTTTTGTATCACTGCCGCGCAATTCAGCAGCGTGCCGTGGTAAGCGACAGGCAGTCCTATGATAGAGATGATGTCCAATGAGCGGGTGAAGTCGAGGATGCTGATAAGGCACATTTCCGCCTCGTCGAGCAGCAGTTGTTGGGCAAACAAGTCACCGCAAGTGTAAGCCGTGATGCTAAGTTCCGGAAAACAAATGATTTCTACGCCTTTACCTTCCGCCTGAATAATCAAACTTTTCAATTTGTTGCGCATTATATTTGCAATCTCCTACTTTTACGCCGGGGATGGCTGTGGCAATTCTGACAAATCCGTAATTCATGTTGCTATGTTTGATATTTGTGGAACAAAGATAATATAAAGGTATCAATAAAAGCAAAAAAAAGCTGTTATTTATCAAAAAAAAAACACGGGAAGGCTTGCACAGGAACGGAACTTACGCTAAATTTGCATTGTAAACATTACAAATTTATATTGAACATGGTTAACAAAGAGGCTTTGGATACATTGCAGAAATATGGGATTCACCCCTCCGTACAACGCATAGCAATTATGGATTATTTGCTTAAGAATCATACGCATCCCACAGTGGATGAGGTGTATGTGGCTTTGTGTAAAGTTATACCTACGTTGTCTAAGACGACCGTGTATAACACTTTACGGCTTTCCGATCATGGAGCTGCCTTGATGTTGACCATTGATGAGAAGAAAGTTTGTTTTGACGGGGTAATTGTTCCCCATGCGCATTTCATGTGCAAGCGGTGCGGAAAATTATTCGATGTGGCTCTTCCGGAAAGTTTGAAAGACTTTTTACCGGCAGGCTCGGACTTTAAGGTGGACGAAGCGCATGTCTATTATAAAGGTGTATGTAAAGCCTGTGCGATGGAGGCATGAGCCTGAAGGGCACGGGCAGAGAAATAATAAGAACGAATGTGTAATTTAAATTAAAAACGGAAGAAAATGAAAAAAGAAATTTTGTGTACAGTATGTGGTTACATTCATGAAGGCGAAGAAGCTCCGGCACAGTGCCCGCAGTGCAAGGCTCGGCTTCAAAGTTCAAAGGAATTGGTAGATACGGAATTGACTTTCGTGACCGAGCATGTTATCGGCATTGCCAAGGACGTTGACCCTGAAATCAAGAAAGGTTTGCAGGCAAACTTTGAAGGAGAATGCACCGAAGTGGGCATGTACTTGGCCATGAGCCGTCAGGCTGACCGTGAAGGCTATCCTGGATTGCGGAAGCTTTCAAGCGTTATGCTTTTGAAGAGGCCGACCATGCTTCCCGTTTCTGCGAATTGTTGGGCGACATGGTTTGGGACACGAAGACCAACCTGAAGAAGCGTATGGAGGCTGAAAGCGGTGCTTGTTCCGGCAAGATGGATTTGGCCAAGATGGCCAAACAGCAGGATTTGGACGCCATTCACGACACTGTGCATGAAATGGCAAAGGACGAAGCTCGCCATGGCCGTGGTTTCGCCGGTTTGTACAACCGTTACTTCGGCGACAAGTAACCAGTCACTTGAAAAATCCCCCCCTTTTTATTGGGTGAGATGGAAAAAGTTCCGTGGAGGTAGGATTTCTGTTTCGCGGAACTCTTTTCAATGGAAGGTATGTGCAGTATAAAATTCTTCTACCGAATATTTTTATTGAAACCAAATAGATTTGTTTAAATCACTTTATAGTTTACCAAATCTTCTAAATCGTATTTGATACTCTCAAAGTCTTGAGTCAAATCTAAAATTCTCACCATTAAAATATTTCCCATCATTAGTACGGTAATTACCTTCAGGTTGAACATCAGCTACCGTCTTTGCGTATAGTAACATGCCATCAACATTTCCAGTATGCCCTCTATCTTCATTCATAACGTATGTGTGAATTTGATAGATATTAGGAGAGTGTATGGTGAACTTACCGAAATGTTCTTGTAGGTTTTTACTGTAATATTTAGTGTCAATGATAAGCGTTCTTTCGCCAAGTGCCAGTGTTATATCAGATTGCATAATCGGCAATATGTTGGATGAACTGGCACTGTTATCACTGAAATTCCATTTTATCTGTTTTTGCGGCCGCTTTATACTCAGGATGATGTTTCTTATAATACTCCATGATAAAGCGTTGGAATAATAGGTTCATATGTTCATCCGAGAATTGAGGCAACTTTGTATTACCATGTTCTGTAGATAGCAAAAGGTTTTGCATGATGAAGTAACATAGGCTATGTATCATCTGATAGGTTCTGGTATTCCCTGTCATATCTTAATAGATTCCATCTTATTACAGGTTGGTCAGTGTCATCAACACCGTCAAAGAATAGCATTAATCTCCTAAGATTGTTCTTTCTCTCATTTTTGACATCTGACTTACTTATGAGCACGCCAACAGTTGACTTTATAATCTGATTAAAGACATTATTGATTGTGAGTTCATCATATTCGCAAAAGCAAGACGGGAGTGTTGAGATTTTTTTCCTTAATTGTTCCTTGCAGATTCAACTTGCCTCTAAGAGTTGTTATAGTGTCTTCCTTAAGGACAAATTCTTTATGTAATCCTTGCTTCAATAGATACGCCACGCCCTTGGAAAGAATTTCGGCAAATAAGTCATAGATATTATCGAATTTTTCCCCGGATATATACTCATAATTGTTATGCTTCAATTCCTTGAAAGCATAAGTGAGCATATAAAAATATTCTTTATGGGGATGTTCTTGTCTATTATCATTTCAATAAGTTCCTTAACGCATTAATGTGTGATTCATACTTTTTGTATGTCATCGAACCAATACTCTTTAAGCATCGGCTCAATATCGTATTCAATTACATTCTCCAACCATTCCAAACTGAATTCTTCCTGATTGCAGAAATAGCTATGTCCGACAAAAGCCATTGCCTAATGAATCATCTTGGCAAATAGCCTCGTTGAGTGCCTGTATTCCGCCTATGATTCTATTAAATTTCTCATTTGACAATGATGCCATATAGTTCTTAAAGCCCTTTGTCGTAAAAAGCCAGGTACCATCTCAAAAACTGAATCTTCTACGAAGTGCATAGTCAATCATAGCCAAAGAACGGTCCGCTGTATTCATCATTCCAATGATATAAAGATTCTTTGGTACGGTAAACAGTTCATCCGTGTATGCCAACTTTATTTCTTTTCCTCGATAGCTGTTTTCAATAAGCATAAGCAGCTCGCCGAATATCTTACTAAGGTTTCGGTTGATTTCGTCTATGATAAAGAAGAAGTCTTTGTCTGGAGGTATTCAATGCTTTCTTGCAGAATTTATAGAAAATCCCATGCTTTAGTTCAAATCCGCCATCCGGGTTTGGCTTATAACCAAGAATAAAGTCTTCATATGAGTAGTTCTGATGGAACTGTACCATCTCAACTCTTTGCTTATCTATTGTCCCCATTATATGCCAATCTTTCAGCGGTGAACGTTTTACCTACCCAGGTGCTCCTTGAAGTATGATATTCTTCTTGTTTCTAAGCAAGGCTTTTTAATCTCTGCAATTCGGAAGATGACATATACACTTCTTAAGAATTCAAAATCTGTATATGTAGCGAGAGATTTTGTTGCAGAGAGGGTTCTCTTTACGGATAATTTCCATTAAGACTTGGTATTCATCTTCTGTAACCTTGAAGAGTCCGCGTCCGCCTCAACCATGCACTCCATGCCTTGCAACTCTTCATACCCTTTGATAATTGAGTAATCAATCGGGGTGAGAAGTTGCCTCGGTTTTTCTGAAGTACAAGTGTTTGCATCAGTATCTTTTGGCTATTTCACCCAATGCGACGACACAGCCAATGTTGGAGTTGAAGCATAACCAATAACCATGTCTCAACTTTGGCATCAAGAAGTTTTGATACACTCTTCGTTTATTACCATTCTCATTTAACAGCGTGTATTTCGATTATATCACCAACGTTAATGTCAGAGAACTTCCATACATCAGGAGACGCAACCACCACCAATATTGTTTTGCAGATGCCGCACTGTCTATATCTTTCCCTCCTACAACCATATCATTTAGGTTCTTTACAATTCAGGATACTTGCTGATATCAGTTAAGGTCTTCTGTACAAGCTTATGCTGAGAATACTCCCATTCTCCATAATGGGTCCATTTTACTTTTCTGATATGGCGATAAGTCAAATAGCTTTCGTCATAGCAGTAATCACCTTTTAACGATACCCCGGCCTATAATTTTGTTAATGCCTTTCTTGGCATACACAATATCTCCCTCATGTAGCTCATGTGCGAATTGCCATAAGGCGAGACTGTCATTTTTGAACGTAGCATCTGCCTTATTATATGCCACTTGCAATGCTTTTGGTCAGTTCTTCTCTATTTTTGAATTCGGATATGTCACCAATAGGATTCCATCCTAAACAATTGTCTGGGATTCTTTGCATTCATCCCACATAGAAGCATTTTCTCCTGGAGCGAAGAGCCAAACTTTAGTTTCTTTGTTGGATTGCTTTACATTCATGATGGCAAGCAGTTCATCGTAGAACATGTATAGGTCTTTGTCTCCTTTTTTCTCTGACAGATAATTATACAACTCTGCTCTTGAATGTTTCTTTGCGTCGGATAGGCCGAAATGAGCGGCAATAGGAACCAACCAACTGTCTTTGTCGTAAATAGGTAGCAATTGTTCATTGGAGTATAGGAAGGCAATCTTCCATGTAGTTACAGGCCACAATTCATTTATCTTCTCTATTTCGTCCCACTCCGCATTGCGTGCATGATTGGCAATTCTTACAATTGCATTTCTGACGTTATTGAATGCCTCTTTCGACGTGCTTCCTAAACGGCTATTCCAAGAATATTTTTCATCATGGGCATATTTGGAATTATCCTGCTTTGGCGTTTTGTCAAACTTAAAGATTCCAAACTTATATGCAGAACCGCCCCATATAGAACCCAAATCATAAGTTTTAGATTCAAGCCAGTAACAGAAAGAGTTATCTTTATCCAAGTTAGTATATTCTTCCAATGTCATCGCCTCTAAGTTCTCAATAGGGAACTGCTGCAAAAAATTGGTTATATAATGTTCTTCTATCCATGTTCATAAATGCTTTTTGGGTGTCTAAACCATTCATAATAAACAACTCATGTACGTTGTGTTAAACAAAGATACGATAAAAAAATGAAATACTTTCCCAAATTTCCGTTACAAAAATGCGGTCGCGTATCGAAAGCGGTCTGCATGAACTTCATTTCCTACAAGTTAAAGGCCGAATGAGACTGTCGTTTACGGGGAGGGGAAAACAAGACGGCCAATACCCTTTACCTTGTAGACAGCCCCTCGCCTTGTCTTCCTCCAAACAGTGGGAACATTATGATGCACACGACAGCATGAAAGGATGTAGCGGGCGGCTGTTCTTTCGGATATGTCGGTAAGCTTTGACAAAAAAAAGGCTTGTATGAGAGTGATTTATCATCTTGCGGCAAACGGAAAATCGTTTGCAGGAGAACGAAAAATCAATCTCAGGCGAATGATTTTTCATTTGGCGCAGATTTTTACGCCGTATTCAAGAGCTTGGAAAAGAGGAATATAGAAAATGGAGAGGCTTTTTTTCCTCAGCAGGAAAAAATATTTGACGCAAGGGAGGGAGAGAATGGAAATGATAAAAAACGACGGACGGTTTATTCGTAGTCTTTCAGTCGTTTGGGATTTTTCGGGAACCAACCTTTCAGCACCCGTTTGCGTTGGTCGAACACTTTCGAGTATCCCCCCCAAAAGGAAGAGAACGATATGACACCGAAAAATGATACTCAGGTACACGTTTTCCACATAGAGGGACAAACCGGCACATAGGATTCCCGTCACGAGGAAAGCCCACCAAAGATCGGGTTCCGAAATAGTATTCGCCCTTGATGACTAAAGGATGGAACAGCCGATAATCAGGAAGGTGGCCAAGCCGATAAGTATGCCTACGTAGTTCATTGCCTTTGCGTGTATTTAGTTTGCAGGGTGCAAAGTTAAGATTTTATTTCTATATAGCAAGTGTTGCATGAGACCTCGCACGAATAAAAGAGGAGAAAAGCCAGCCAGAGTGCGTGGTTTTGCCATATAGGGAAGAGGGTGAGATAGACACTGAAAAAAGTCAGGTGGCACCCAACATGGACAGAGCAGATAGCGTGTGGCCGTGAGCCCGATGAAAACACCGTCCCAAATGAATGCCGAGAGGCCTGCAAAGGGGATGAGGACTGCCCAAGGCAGGTAGTCGGAAGCTGTGGCGACGACAGAGGCTTCGTCGGTGAGCAGGTTCATGAGAGCCTTCCGCCGGCCATATAGAATAAGGTGAAAGCCAGTGCCACGCCGCTTCCCCAAAGAAAAACAGTTACGGATGACTTTTTCAGGGCCTGATAATCTTCCGCGCCGGCACATTTGCCCGAGAGGGCTTCTCCGGCAAAGGCGAAACCGTCCATGAAATAAGAATAGAGGGTGAAGTATTGCATCAGCAGGGCATTGGCCGCTAAGATATATTCCCCCTGACGGGAACCGGCGGAGGTGAAATAGAGGGTGACGCACACGAGGCAAAGGGTGCGCAGGAAAATGTCGCGGTTGACGCTGAAAAAAAGCGGCGAATGGCGTTTTTACGGAATACGGAAGAGGGAGGAATGCAAAGGAAGGCCGAGCCTACGGTGCATACGGTGGCAATAAAATAGGGAAAGCGCCAGTCCGCAATATTGGGCGATGGCTGTCCCCAAAAGCCACTCCGGCCACGCCCATGTGCCATAAGAAGACGAAGGGACAGGCGCTGCTATGTTGACGAGGTTTTGGACGATGGCCACGTAGAGCGGGTATTTTGCATTTTGCAATCCGATGAACCATCCGGTCAGGCTGTAAAGCCGAGCACGGCCGGGGCGCCCCATACGCAGATTCTAAAAATACACCGAAGCAAAATCCGCCACAGCTTCAGTGGGCGACATGACGGGGACAGGGCCAGATGGAGTAACGGGCCTTGCAGGAGTATGAGGATGGCTTTATGCCCGTGGAGGTGGCCAAGGAACGATAAAGCAACAGTTGCATTTCTTGTTTATTGTCGGCACCGTGAAGGCTTGTGAAGTCATCATTCATGGCGGTCATTTGTTTTAAAGCAAAGGCACTGTCACTCGCTGCTTGTTTTACAGTGCCTTTTCTGATGGTCGGGGTAGCGGGATTCGAACCCACGCCCCCCTGCTCCCAAAGCAGGTGCGCTAACCGGACTGCGCTACACCCCGAGACTTGAGAGAATGTGGCATGCCTTTGCCATTTCTCAAAAGCGATGCAAAGGTACGTCTTTTAGACGACATATCCAAACTAAATACAAAAAAGTGGCATGCGTTCGGCGCATCGACGTTCAGTTTGTCGATGATAGGTTTGGGACAGGCCTTCGACCACGGTTTCCTGCGGACCTACAATGTCTTTGTACGATAATCTCGTTCTCGCCCTTCTTCAACCAACATCCGGGCATGTAAAGCGTCTGTTGCGGACCGATTTTCCAGAAGCGTCCGATGGCGTGTCCGTTTACGTAAACCTGTCCTTTGCCCCATGTTTCCAGGTTCAGGAATGTCGCCGGTCTTTTTTCAGGTTGAAAGTCCTTTTTGGTAGCATCCCGGTACTTTCTGGTCCTTCAGCGGAACATATTTCATGTCCTTCTGTACCTGATAGCTGTCGCTGAGGGTGTAAATCTGCCAGTTTTCAAGTTGACGGTCACTTGGCTGCCGGTATTCATGGTGTAGCTCAATTCCACTTTTCCGTAATGCCCTTGAAGTCCTTGATGGCACGGCCGAAGGATTCGTCCCATGGCTTCCACAAGGATGTCCAGTTGGTCTCCTTCCTTCATGGCCGGCAGCAACATGGTCTTCTCATGGTTGCGACGGTCGATGGAGCCGATCAGTTTCCCATTGATAAAGACTTGCAGTGCGAAGTCGTGCGCATCCGTTATGGTCAGGATACTTTGTGTCGGTACGGCCGGAGTCTTAGTGCGGTAAAGAATGGAACCCCATCCTTGGTTGAACGCTTCCATCGTTTGAATGTCCATCGACGCATGAGGTGCAGGGAGGTTCTCAAACAAAGGAGCCACTTCCGTAAACTGTATTTTGGGGAACATTGATTACAGGGAATTCTTTGGGGATGGAGGGTAACTTCTTGTCGCTATACCCCGATAGCATCTCTCGCAATTCCATGTATTTAGGAGTGGCTTGTCCGGCCTCGTTGATGGGAGCATCGTAATCGTATGAAGTCACGTCGGGTGAGAATCCGGGGCTGTTGGCACCGGCCCAGTGTCCCCAACTGGTACCTCCGTGCGTCATGTAGAGCGAGAATGAAATGCCTTTGTCCAACATTTCCTTCAGCCCACCGACCATTTCCTTGCTGCCGCGCGTTTCGTGACGCCCGCCCCATTTGTCGAACCATCCGCTCCAGAACTCGGAACACATTTGGGGGGACTCAGGACGCAACTCGCCCAACTTCTTGAATTCGTTTTCGATATTGGCGCCGGTACCGAAGTTCATGGTCCATACCAGATCGTCCAGTCCGTTTTTGGTAAAGTTGGAACTCCAGTCACATTGGAACAAAGTTACTTTGTCGAAACCTGAGTCGCGGATGATGTCGCGAATGGCCGAAACATACGGTTTGTCCTCGCCGTACGACCCGTATTCGTTTTCTACTTGCACCATGATAATCGGTCCGCCTTTTTCAATGGTCAAGTCTCCGATCTGTTCTCCCAGTTTTTTGGCGAAGATGCGGTAACGTTCCATGAAGTACGGGTCTTGTTCTCCTCAGACGGATGTCTTTCTTCTTCAACAACCACCAGGGCAGGCCGCCCATTTCCCATTCGGCGCATACGTACGGGCCGGGACGCACGATGACATAAAGTCCGTTTTCTTGTGCCAATCGGATAAATTCCGCCACGTCGTTTTGCCCGTGAAGTCGAACTTGCCTTCTTCTGTTCCGTTTCGTGTATGTTCCAAAAGACATACAGACAAAGCGTGTTCATTCCCCAAAGCCTTGCACATCTTGATGCGCTGTTCCCAATAGGACGCGGGATGCGGGGATAATGCACTTCGGCGGCTTTGATGATGAAAGGCTTGCCGTTAAGGGAGGAATGTCTTGTTTCCTACTCCGAAAGTTTCGGTTTTGGCCGCAGCTTCTGTCGGAGTGAAAAAGGAACAATCCGGCCGTAAGCAAAAGGATGCTTTAAGCACGTGGCTGATACTTCTGTTTAAATTCATCATAGAAATCAGTTATTAATGATATGGTTTCTCAAATTTTGTGGGTTCAAAAAATACGACACTTATTTTTTTATATACAAGTTTTTTTGAAGAAAAGGATAAAATAAGAACGAAAACTTTTTTATCTAACGTTGAATTCCTCATAAAAAAAGGATAACTTTGCATGTTGAATCTTAATATAAGCAAACAGATATGTTCAGGACAAATACTTGTGGTGAGCTGAGACTTGCGGATGCCGGAAAGACCGTGACGTTGGCCGGGTGGGTGCAACGTGTGCGTAAGATGGGAGGCATGACTTTCGTCGACTTGCGTGACCGGTATGGCATTACACAATTAGTTTTTAATGAAGAAGTGAATGACGCGCTTTTGCCCGGGCTAATAAGTTGGGGCGTGAAGATGTGATTCAGATAAAGGGCGAAGTGAACGAGCGTGAGAGTAAGAATAAGAATTTGCTGACAGGGGAGATTGAAATCATCGTGTCGGAACTGACTGTACTCAATGCTTCCGTTACTCCTCCTTTCACGATCGAAGACAATACGGACGGAGGGGATGATATACGTATGAAGTACCGCTATTTGGATTTGCGCCGTGTTTGCGTGAGGAAAAATCTGGAACTCCGCCATCAGATGACGATGGAGGTTCGCGTTATCTGGACAGCAAAGGTTTTTGGAAATAGAAACACCGATGCTGATTGGGTCTACTCCTGAAGGTGCCCGTGATTTTTGTGGTGCCTTCCGCATGAATCGGGGCAGTTTTATGCGTTGCCGCAAAGCCCGCAGACTCTGAAACAACTCTTGATGGTAGCCGGTATGGACCGTTACTTCCAGATTGTGAAGTGTTTCCGTGATGAAGACTTGCGTGCCGACCGCCAACCGGAATTTACACAGATTGACTGTGAAATGAGTTTCGTGGAGCAGGAGGACGTGATAGCCCTTTTTGAAGGGATGGCCAAACACCTCTTCCGTACGATACGGGGGTATAGAACTCACGGAACCGTTCCCCCGCATGCCTTGGAGCGAAGCCATGCGGCTTTACGGTAGCGACAAGCCGGACACGCGTTTCGGTATGGAGTTCGTGGAACTGATGGACGTGTTGAAAGGTACGGGAGAGTTTTCCGTGTTCAATGATGCGTCCTACATCGGAGGTATTTGTGCGCCGGGATGTGCTTCATATACCCGTAAGCAGTTGGATCAACTGACGGACTTCGTGAAGCGCAGTCAAATAGGGGCAAAAAGGATTGGTATATGCCCGTGTGCAGGAAGACGGCAGCGTAAAATCCAGTGTGTGGATAAATTCTATACGCAGGAAGTAGTTGTTGCGCTTGAAGGAGGCGATGAAGGCCGTGCCGGGCGATTTGATACTGATAATGAGTGGCGAGGATGCCATGAAGACGCGTAAACAGTTATGTGTTGCGTTTGGAGATGGGAACTCGTTTGGGATTGCGCGATAAGAACAAATTCTCTTTGTTTGTGGGTGGTGGATTTCCCGATGTTCGGAATGGAGCGAAGAGGAAGGGCGCTTGATGGCGATGCACCATCCGTTCACGCATCCCAAGGATGAGGATATCCCATTGTTGGATTCCAATCCGGCGGCTGTGCGTGCGGATGCTTACGATATGGTTTGCAATGGAGTTGAAGTAGGAGGGGGGTCCATCCGTATCCACGATCCGGAGCTTCAGGACAAGATGTTCAAAGATATTGGGCTTCACGGAAGAACGTGCACGGGGAGCAGTTCGGATTCCTTATGAATGCGTTCAAGTTCGGCGCACCTCCTCATGGTGGTTTGGCTTACGGTCTTGACCGTTGGGTAAGTTTGTTTGCCGGACTTGACAGTATCCGCGATTGTATCGCTTTCCCGAAGAATAACAGTGGGCGTGACGTAATCTTTGGATGCGCCTTCTTATATAGACCAAAAGCAGTTGGATGAACTGAATTTGGCACTCGATTTAAAAAGATTGAGCAAAAGAAGGATATAGAGAAATATTATAGTTATAAAAATGTGCGAGGATTATTTCCCTCGCATATTTTTATAATATCCATTTCATGATAACGGAAATGGAATTATTCAGAAGGTGCTTCTGTTGTAGAGTGAAGTGGTTTGCTTACCGGAAATAATTTAGTGAATAAAGTAGGGAAAGGGGTCTCGAACTCCATTGGTTCCCCCGTGATGGGATGGTAAAAATTCAGTCGATAGGCATGTAATCCCAACCGTCCTATCGGATCGCTTCCATTGCCGTATTTTGAATCGCCGACTACCGGATGGCCAATATCTTGCATGTGTACACGGATTTGGTTTTTCCGGCCGGTTTCCAATTTCAATTCAACCAACGAATAACGCTCTCTCGCGTCTAACGTATGAAAATGTGACGGCATATTTTCCTCCGTTGTCTGTCGGACTGGAGTACGTTACATACGCTTTATTGTCTTTCAACCAAGAAGATATGGTTCCGCCTTCTTTTTCCATCTTCCCACTGACTACGGCCACGTATCTACGGTCTGCACGATTTCCTGCCAGTGTTCTTCCAAAATCCGTTGTACCTCTATATTTTTTGCATACATCATCAAACCGGATGTGTCGCGGTCCAAACGGTGTACTACGTGGGCTGTGCATTTGAAATGCCGTCGGGTAAAATATTCATCCAATACGGTTTTGATTGAAAATTGTTGTGCAACAGCGGGCATAGAGAGAATGCCTGCACTTTTTCAATCACAATCAGGTCTTTGTCTTCATATACAATCTTAACGTATTTGTTTTTCAGCTCATTGTTACGCTTATGTTTGCTTTACCCGTACAACCATACCGGGTCGTAATTCATAATTATATTGGGAGACCGATTTTTTGTTTACCGTAATGCCATGTCCCGTCAGAATATCTTTGGCTTTATTCTACTGATTCCGTTCATCGATTCCATAATGAAATCCAATAATAACATGGGTTTATTGACTGTAAACTCTATGTATTTTGATGCTGCATATTGTGCACCGGACTTATTTCTCATCTTTTCTTCTGTTTTTGCAAAGGTAAGACTATTTTTTCAAATACGGCCTTGTGGCTGCTTGAATCTTGAGATTTAATACCTAACCGCCATTATGTTTAATAAGAAAGAAGCTTTTTAATTATTCATTCTACTTCGAAAGTTTCTTTCAAAAAAAGGAAAGAAAGCCAAAATCCTCTTCGGCTTTCTTTCCTTTTCTTTATTTTGTGTTTTATTTTGCTGTTTAGAGAAGTTCCAACTGCTTGAATACTTTTGTAAAGTTTCTGAATCGCTTCATCCACTTGTTCGTGCGTATGGTTAGCCATCAGGGCAAAACGTACTAAGGTATCCTGAGGCGCACATGCAGGCGGAATCACAGGATTAATGAAAACTCCTTCGTCAAAAGCCAATTTCGTAACCATGAATGTTTTTTCCGTATCACGGACGTATAAAGGAATGATAGGAGATTCTGTGGCACCGATTTCAAATCCTGATGCGCGAAAACGTTTTAAGGCATAATTCGTTACGTTCCATAAATTTTCCAAGCGCTCCGGTTCTTGCTGAAGAATATGCAGGGCTTCTAACGCTGAAGCCGTAGCGGCCGGTGTGGCTGATGCACTGAATATATAGGTACGCGCATTATGCTTTTAACCAATTAATGATACTTTTGTCTGCTGCGATAAAACCTCCGATTGAAGCCAAGGACTTGCTAAATGTTCCCATTATCAAGTCTACCTCCTTCGTCAAGCCAAAATAATCACATACTCCTCTACCCTGCTTGCCAAAAAACACCAAGACCATGAGCCTCGTTACCATAATGGAAGCGTTATATTTATGTTTCAGGCGCACAATTTCGGGAAGATTAGCTAAATCTCCTTCCATTGAAAAGACTCCGTCTACGATGATTAATTTGATAGCGTCTGGATTACATTTTTGTAATTGCTTCTCCAAATCAGCCATGTCATTGTGCTTGTACTTCAGGTTTTGAGAGAAAGACAAACGTTTGCCATCTACAATAGACGCGTGGTCCCGGTCATCGCAAATAATATAGTCTCCTCGTCCTGTCAAACAAGGGATGACACCGGAGTTGACTGTAAAGCCTGTTGCGAAACAGAGAGCTTCTTCTTTGCCTACAAAAGCCGCCAATTCTTTTTCAAGTTGAACATGTATGTCTAATGTTCCGTTGAGGAATCGTGAACCGGCACAACCGGAACCATATTTACGCATAGCAGCCACGCCAGCTTCTATGACGCGGTCATCGCCCGTCAGACCTGATAAGCGTTAGAACCAAACATGAGTACGCGATGACCTCCCATGAGGACCCGGTGCCTTGTTTGCCTTCTATTTCGCGGAAATAAGGGTATATGCCTTCAGCCATGTACTTTTGTGGCTCGTCATATTTAGCTAATTTGTCTTGTAATAAGCCCATTTTAATAAGTTCGTAATTAAAAAACTTTGCAAAGTTAATAAAAAACATCTTTTTTTAAATAGCCTTTTAATCATAAAAATCTTTTTAATGTTCTTGTAAGCCTTAAAGCCAGATGCTGTATTTTTCATTTTTTATCCTTATCTTTGCTTCCGATTTAAAAGCAATATGGCAAAGAGGAGCATCGTTTTTATTATTATAAACCCTATATCTGGAACTCAAAGTAAGGACAATATCATAGAACTGATTTCTCAGCATTTGGATCAAGATAAATTCAATTATCAGGTTGTCCGGACTGAATATGCCGGACATGCTACTTTATTGGCACAAGAGCATGTTGAAAAGGCTGTGATGCGGTTGTGGCTATTGGGGGCGACGGCACTTGTCAATGAAATAGCCCGTTCTTTAGTACATACTTCTGTGGCTTTTCGGTGTCATTCCTTGTGGTTCGGGAAACGGATTGGCACGTCATTTACGTATTCCAATGGAGCCGCTTGGCGCCATTAAGGGTGCTTAATCGTTTTGATATTGAGTGTTTGGATTATGGGAAGATAAATGACCTCCCTTTTTTTGTACATGCGGTGTGGGGTTTGATGCTTTGTAAGTTCCAAATTTGCTCATTCGGAGAAACGCGGAGTATTGACTTATTTGGAGAACACGTCTTCGAGAAGGCTAAAATATAAGCCGGACACATATGAGATTGAAATAGAAGGAGAAACGTCCAAATACAAGGCCTTTTCTGATAGCTTGTGCCAATGCGTCTCAATATGGGAATAATGCATATATCGCTCCTCACGCTTCTATGTCGGACGGACTTATGGATGTAACGATAATGGAGCCTTTTACAGTTCTGGAAGCTCCTCAGATTGCCGTTCAGTTGTTCAATAGGACATTGTTGCAGAATAATAAGATCAAGACATTCCGATGCAAAAACATTCGCATCCATCGTGAACACCCGGGGTGATTCATTTTGATGGCGATCCCATGTCGGCCGGGACGGATATTGACGTACAATTGATACAAAAAGGCTTGAATATGATTGTGAATACTCAACAAGCCTCAGACACTGCGTTTGGGCGGGTTGTTTCAGAATTATATGACGAACTGATTTCTTTGAGTATAAGCGTACGTAATCGAAATATCCGGCGTATAGACAGCTTTAACAAAGAAGTCATGAGACGCCTGAAATTATAATCAAAAAATGTATGTAATATTCTTTCTGTGAGCTTTTTGTATTCTTCCGTGTAAATACCATTTCTGTCTCTGACCATGAGCCGTGTGGTTTGAGGGTAAGGCGTATTTCCTTTTTTAAAGCTCAATAAGGCTCTTTCGGCATACTCTCAGGCAAACTGTGTATCATGCATCTTTTGTGGAGATTGAGCCCCCTCTCCCACGCCATTTGTATGAAAGCATCGGCTGACGATGCAGGGAGGACGACGTTGAAACAAGCTCCGTCGTTCAACCATGTATATGCGTTAGCGATGAGTGCATCGAAAGGAAGAGCGTCACTATGGCGTGCATAGTTACGTTTTTCTCCAGGGCATTGCAGTGAATTCGTGAAAAACGGCGGTTACATGTTATCAGGTCAAACTTTTCTGAGGAATGTAAGTGAGGGCATTTTCTACTTCAAAATGCAGACGTTGTGACCAAGGTGTCTTTTTCCCGTTATCTGTGGCTTGGTTTACTGCTTCCTCGTCTATGTCTATTCCTATGATGTATGCGTTGCACTTTGAGCTAACATGATGGCTATCAATCCGGAACCCTGTGCCTGATGTCGAGGATATATTTGGAATCGGGACAAACTTCCGTCCATGCGCCCAAGCAGTACTCCATCCGTACCAACCTTCATGGCACATTTGTCGTGATAAATTGTGAACTTCTTAAAGTCAGAAATGAGTTTTTGCCATAAAATTCGGGTGTAATCTTAGAGTCTATCCTTCGTTTTGCTTGCAAAAGTAGCAAATATTTGTTATTTCCACTGTATATCATACGTAGAGTACACTCTTTTTTTGTATCTTTGCCACGTTTTGTGAAAAAAGTTTTGTTCACTAAATCATTTAAGATTTTTTAATATGCATATTGACGATAATCAGAATCCATTTTCATTGGTTGCAGATTTTTGAAGGAGATGAATCCAGTGTTTTCGACGTGGAAATGGAGGCCACATTACCGATTTTGCCGTTGCGCAACATGGTGTTATTCCCAGGTGTGGTGATGCCTGTGGCAGTGGGACGGAAGTCTTCTTCGTTTGGCGAAAGCCGCAGATAAAAATAAATTGAACATCGGCGTAGTTTGTCAGTTGAGTCCGGAGACAGAGAATCCGGGGTTTGATGATTTGTATCACATCGGGACGATGGCAAAGATTATTCGTATTCTTGAATTGCCAGACCGTTCTACCACTGTCATCTTACAAGGTATGAGCCGTTTCGATTTGAAAGGTATTGTGTCCGACAAGCCTTATCTTACCGGTATGGTAGAGAAATTAGAAGACACGCTCCCTTCGAAGAATAACAAAGAGTTCGAAATCTTGGCGGAAGCTTGTCGCGAACGTACGGTGCAGTACATTCAGATGAGTGACCAAATGCCGAAGGAATCCATGTTCGCGGTGAAAACGTGAGCAACAATATGTTTTTGGTAAACTTTGTATGCGCCAATTTCCCATTCCCCTATTGTCCGCAAGATGGAGTTGTTGAGAGAGGGGCACTGGATTTGCGTACGGTCAACTTGCTCAAGTTGTTGAACAAGGAAATCCAATATTCTGAACTTCGGGCCGAAATCAACGTAAGACCCGGGAAGATTTGGACATGCAACAACGTGAGTACTTTTTGCAACAACAAATCAAAAACATACAGGATGAACTCGGCGGTACGCCGCAGGATCAGGACTTGCACGATTTACGTACTCAGGCCAAAAAAGAAATGGCCGGAAGACGTTGCCAAGACATTCAATCGGGAAGTGGACAAACTTGAACGTTTGAATCCCCAAAGTCCGGATTATAACGTCCAACTCAATTATTTGCAAACAATGTTGAGCCTGCCTTGGCAGACCTATACGGAAGATAATTTAAATTTGAAGAATGCCGAAAGAGTTTTGAACAAAGACCATTACGGCTTGGAGAAAGTAAAAGAACGCATATTGGAGCATCTGGCCGTTTTGCAACTAAGAGGCGACCAAAAATCTCCGATAATCTGTTTGTACGGTCACTCCGGGTGTCGGCAAGACATCTTTGGGTAAAAAGTATCGCCTCTGCCTTAAAGCGGAAATACATCCGCATGTCTTTGGGTGGATTGCATGACGAGGCTGAAATCCGGGGACACCGCCGCACGTATATCGGAGCTATGCCCGGGCGCATTATAAAAAAGTATGATAAAGGCAGGTTCATCCAATCCGGTGTTCATCTTGGACGAGATAGACAAGGTGACGCAGAATACGGTGAATGGCGACCCCTCTTCTGCCTTGTTGGAAGTGCTCGCCGGAACAGAACAGTGCTTTCCATGATAATTTCCTGGATGTGTAGACTATGATTTGTCCAAGGTCATGTTTATTGCGACAGCGAATAATATCGGCACGATACCCCGTCCCTTGCTCGACCGTATGGAACTGATAGAAGTGAGCGGCTATATCACGGAAGAGAAGGTAGAGAATAGCTAAACGTCATTTGGTGCCCAAAGGAAAAGGAAAACAATGGCTTGGCCGACCGGTCGGAAATCAAAATCAGCAAGCCGGCATTGGAGTACATGATAGAGAACTACACCGTGAGTCCGGTGTGCGAGGATTGGAAAAACAAATAAACAAGGTGTTCCGCAAGATGGCATTGGAACCACATTGAAATGGTGCATTTTCTTGTACGGACGTGAAAGTGGCCGATGTGGAACGCTTGTTGGGCAAACCTTTATATACTCGCGACAAATACCAGGGCAATGGCTATGCCGGTGTGGTAACCGGATTGGCATGGACTTCCGTGGGGGGAAATCCTCTTTATAGAGACGAGCCTGAGCAAAGGGAAAAGGTAGCAAGTTGACGCTCCACGAGGGGAAATTTGGGCGACGTAATGAAAGAAGTCGGCGGTTTTGGCATTGGAATATATCAAAGCGCATGCTGACCATTTGCATATTGATGCGCGGATTTTCGACCTATGGAATATCCATGTGCACGTGCCTGAAGGAGCCGTACCTAAAGACGGACCGTCGGCCGGTATTACCATGGCTACTTCCATCGCTTCGGCATTGACCCAACGTAAGGTCCGCCCGATCTGGCTATGACCGGTGAGATAACGTTACGTGGAAAAGTGCTGCCCGTAGGAGGCATCAAGGAGAAAATCCTGGCAGCAAAACGTGCAGGCATCAAAGATATCGTCATGTGTGAGGAAAACCGCAAGAACATAGAGGAAATTCCGGAAATGTATCTCAAAGGGCTGTCGTTCCATTATGTGAATGATGTGTCCGAGGTCTTGAATTTTGCTTTGTTGGATGAAAAAAAAGTAACCAATGCCATCGAAGTTTACTTTCGATGAGCCTAAGAACAAACGTAAAATGAAGTTTGAACTCCAACATACAGATTCCCTTACGTCGGCTCGGGCCGGGGTGTTGACCACAGACCATGGCTTGATAGAGACGCCTGTTTTCATGCCGGTGGGCACGGTGGGCTCGGTCAAAGCCGTCCATCCGTGGGAATTGAAGGAAGACATCAAGGCGCAAATCATTTTGGGAAATACTTATCATTTGTACTTGCGGCCTGGTATTAATGTCCTGGGAAAAAGCCGGTGGGTTGCACAAGTTCAACGGTTTTGACCGCCCTATCCTGACCGACAGCGGAGGCTTCCAAGTCTTTTCGTTGACCGGTATCCGTAAATTGCGTGAGGAAGGGTGCGAATTCCCGCACATCGACGGTTCAAAACATATTTTTCACCCCCGAGAAGGTCATGGACATTACTGAGCGTGCCATCGGGGGCAGACATCATGATGGCATTCGACGAATGTCCACCGGCACATCCGACTACGCATACGCGAAAAAAGTTTGGGGCTGACCCACCGTTGGTTGGACCGCTGTATTCGTCGTTTTCAATGAGACAGAACCCCGATACGGTTACCAACAATCACTTTTTTTCCCATCGTGCAAGGCTGCACTTATAAGGACTTGCGTATCCAATCGGCCGAGTTCGTGGCATCGAAGGAGGCCGAGGGCAATGCCATCGGCGGTTTGGCTGTGGGCGAACCTACGGAGAAGATGTACGAAATGATAGAGGTGGTCAACGGGATCTTGCCGAAAGACAAGCCTCGTTATCTTATGGGGGTCGGTACACCGGTGAATATTCTTGAAGGCATAGAGCGTGGGTAGACATGTTCGACTGCGTGATGCCTACGCGTAACGGGCGCAATGCCATGCTGTTCACACAGAATGGTATTATGAACCTGCGTAATAAGAAAATGGGAAGACGACTTTTTCGGGATCCAGACGGGACTTCTTACGTAGACAGGCATATAGCAAAGCCTACCTGCATCATCTTTTCAAAAGCTCAGGAATTGTTGGCGCTAGCAAATCGCCTCCATCCATAATCTTGCTTTTTATCTGTGGCTGACACGCGAGGGCGCGACGCCATATCATAGTCGGGGACTTCTCTCTTCTTGGAAAGCCTTGATGGTAAAAAGGGTGGCCGCACGGCTATAATTAAAGAAGTACTGTATATGAAGTGGTATAAACGTCTCATTTCAAGTTGGATATGTATCTTATCAAGAAGTTTCTGGTACATATTTCTTTTCCATTGCATTGATTATTTCCATTGCCTGGTATTCGACTTCAATGAGAATATCGATAAGTTTACGACCAACCATGCCTCCCGTGGAAGGTATCATTTTCGAGTACTACGCCAACTTCGTCCCTTATTTTTCAATTTGTTCAGTCCGCTGTTCGTGTTCATCTCTGTGATATTCTTCACCTCCAAACTGGCAGAGAATTCGGGATTATCGCCATGATGGCCGCCGGGATGAGTTTTCAAGCGCCTGATGCGCCTTATATGATTTCGGCAGCCATCATTGCGGTGATGACTCTTCCTGTTGGGAGCCACGTTATTCCTAAGGGAAGCGTCACGCGACTAAACTTTTGAGAACACATATAAAAAAAAAAAGGACGGAATTCGCCCAGAATGTGCAACTACAGGTCGATACGGGGGTTATTGCGTTTATCGAACATTTCGACGGGCGTACCAAGACCGGTTATCATTTCTCGTTGGACAAGTTTGTGAACAAGAAGCGTGTCACACCTTACGGCGGCTTCGGTGTCTTACGACACATTGTCGGACGAGCGTTACCATTGGCGAATCAACAATTACACGCTCCGCGAATTGAAAGGCATGCGTGAGTACATTTCCCATGGTTCGGAGGATAGATTCCATCATCGCCATGGAACCGTCGGACTTCTTGCTGACGCGTAACCAACAGGAAACCTTGACCAGTCCGGAACTGAAAGAATATATCGTCAAGCAGCGTGCCCGTGGCTCGGGGAATGTGAAACCGTTCGAGGTGGAGTACCAGAAACGGTTTGCCACTCCCTTTGCTTCGTTCATCCTGACGATTATCGGTCTTTCCCTTTCGGCGCGGAAGCGGAAAGGGGGGCATGGGACTATATTTGGGCATCGGGTTGGCACTAAGCGCCTCTTACATTTTTGTTCCAGACGGTTTCGTCTACTTTTTGCAATCAATGCAGACTGACTGGCCGCCGGCTTTGGCGGCGTGGCTGCCCAATATAATATTTGCCTTTATTGCGTTCTTCCTTTAAAAAAGGCACCGCAGTAGAGTGGATGTAGGATTTAAAACACAAATTAGAACAGTGGATTTTTACGATTTGATTTAAGCGACCAAGTGCTCGATGCCTTGGACGATATGAATTTTTACCGGAGTGCACGCCTATTCAGGAACATGCCATCCCCGTGATTCTCGAGGGGCGTGACATGATTGGTGTGGCGCAGACGGGGACGGAGGTAAGACTGCGGCTTTCCTGCTTCCCATATTGAGTAAGCTAAGCGATGGCGGTTATCCCGGAAAAAGCCATTAATTGTATCATTATGTCCCCCACCCGGGAACTGGCCCAACAAATAGACCAGGCCATGGAGGGGTTTTCCTATTATATGAACGTGTCGAGCGTAGCTGTATATGGTGGAAACGACGGGATACGTTACGAGCAGGAGAAACGCGGGTTGGCCATGGGAGCCGACGTGATAATCGCCACGCCGGGACGCTTAATCAGTCATTTGAGTTTAGGCAACGTAGATTTGTCTGAAGTGTCTTTCTTTGTATTAGATGAGGCAGACCGCATGTTGGACATGGGTTTCAGCGACGACATCATGCAGATTGTCAAGTATTTGCCCAAAGAACGCCAGACCATCATGTTTTCGGCCACGATGCCCCGGAAGATTCAAGACTTGGCGCGCACCATCCTGCACGATCCGGTAGAAGTGAAACTGGCCGTATCGAAACCGGCCGACAAAATCGTGCAGTCGGCTTACGTATGCTATGAGGCGCAAAAGGTGTCATTAGTCAAAAAGCTGTTTGCCGAGCGGCCTCCACATCGCGTGATTGTCTTTGCGTCTTCCAAATTGAAAGTGAAAGACATGGCCATTGCCTTGGGACGTGCCGGATTTAAGGTCGGTGCCATGCACTCGGATTTGGAACAGCAGGAGCGTGACGAAGTGATGTGCATAAGTTCAAAGCCCAACAAATCGACGTGTTGGTAGCTACGGACATTGTGGCGCGTGGCACGACATCGACGATATCCAGTTGGTCATCAATTTCGATGTGCCTCATGATGCCGAAGATTATGTGCACCGTATCGGTCGTACAGCCCGCGCCAACAACGACGGAGAGGCGATAACCTTGGTGAGCGAGAAAGACCAGCAACGTTTTGCTTCCATCGAGCATTTCCTTGAAACTGAAATAGAAAAACGTTCCCGCCGGAAGGGCTTGGAAAGGCCCGGCCTATCGGCCGGAAAAAGGTGGCGAAAAGGGGAATGGCAGACATGGAAGTCCAAGACACGGCAGGCGGCAAGGCAAAATCGGGAAACCGCAGAAAAACAAGCCCCATCCCACAAACACATACCAAACAATACCAAGGCACAAGCTTCCGGTTCAAAAAAGTGCGCCGGTAAATGGGGACGCGCCGAAATCGCCATCTTTGACAGAGAAGAAAAACAAGAATAAGCCTCGAAGATATTTTAATAAGAAGAAATCTGCAACCGTTTCGCAAGGAAGCGCAGAAAAGAGGGAAAATACGAGGCGGTGTTTCCTGATAGAATTGTTCGCATTAATGGAAACCGTCCGTTTGCCTTCGCGAAGGCAAACGGACGGTTTTTTTATTTCTCTTTTTCAGTAAGTCCCTGATTTCCGTGAGCAGTTGGATGTCGGCCGGAGGGGCAGCCGGAGCTTTCGGTTCCTCTTTCTTCTTTTTGTTGAGGGCGTTCATTCCTTTTACCAAAAGGAGAGATGGCCAGTGCAATGATGATGAAGTCCAACGTGGTCTGGATAAAATTACCGTAATTCAGCGTGACGGCCGGCGTCACCTCTGCCCCTCCCTCCACGACTGCTTCTTTCAATGTGATTTTCAGGTCGGAGAAATTCACTCCGCCGATGAGCAATCCGACGGGCGGCATGATGATGTCGGCCACCACCGAAGAAACGATTTTACCGAAGGCACCGCCGATAATGATACCGACCGCCATGTCCACCACATTGCCACGCATGGCAAATTGCTTGAATTCTTGCAAGATTTTTTTCCTAGTTCCCAGTTCTGTTTATGAATTACCAGGGCAAGTTAAGCAAAAATTATTCCAATGGCCAAATTTCTCTTTCATTCTTTCCTTTTCTTTTTCCCTCTTATTGTTTTTCTTTACAGCCATAGTGTTGTGTCCTTTTGTTTTTAAGATAAAATCATGATTTTCTAAACCTTTGTATAATAAATACTTATGGATTTAAAATCAATCTCCTGAGATTGAAAAATCAATCGGCTGAGAACGATTTTCCGTTCTGCGGCAAACGATTTTTCATTTTCAGGAGATTGATTTTATGCTTTGAGAAGGTGTGCGGGAGAGGGTCATCCGGGCATTCTGAAAAACATACAGAACGGACGTACGCTCAATGCCTGAACCGGGAAGTATCCACTTCCTTGATTTCCTTTTTCTTATATCCTCCGAAACGGAAACTGAAGTTCAGGGTGAACGTTCTTAGGTAAAAAGAGTTTCCATTCTCACGTCCTGGCCGCCGTAACGTAGGTTTACATTCCGGCGTACTTGTATTGAATATGTCGCTACAACGGGCAGAGAGTGGCTTTGCCTCCGGCAAAGGTCCATTTCACCCCGGCATCTACCGTACCCACCATTTTCAGGTCGTATGTACCTTGTATGGCCGGAGTCTGCATGGAATCCGCGCAATTCGAAAGCCAGATTCTTGTTCAGCTTGAACGTGTTGTCCCATTGGCACTGCAAAATCCACTTTTTCCGGTCGAAAGGAAGGTCGAAAAAGTCGTCGCAACGGTGGCGTGCGTATTGTTCCACAACGGGAATCCCACCACGTTCCGACCTGGAACGGCACCATGAGGCCTACGTACTGTGTGTAGTTCCAGTTCATCATCTTGTAAATCATGGCCAACCGTTCTGTGGACTGATAGGCAGTCTGCATGAACTGGTCTTGGGTACGGGAGAAGTATGCGCCGAAGACATACTTCTGCTTCAGGATGTAGTTGGCATTCACACTGTAGTTCGTCTGAGGACGCAATCCGGGTGTGCCCCATATTTCGGAATATCCGTTGATATAGCTGACGGAAGACTGCATTTCCCAATATCCCGGATAAGTCTTTCGGGTGGAGAGCGAGAGTTGCAGGATGTGTTCGGGGAGTCTTCATGTAAGTGAGGGAAGCCTGAGGGTAGAAAGCCCATTTGCGGTAATTGCCGATGGAGTAATACTCCCCTGTGCCGATACCGACCATGATATACCACCGGGGTAATCTTTCCCAACGATACGTAGAAGTCTGTGGTCTGTTCTTTTTAACTTGGAGTCCGTAGAGGGAGTGGCGATGTCGCCTTCCACCTCGGTGTAGGTTTGAAAGTCATGGTTATGGGTTTTGTGTATAAGAGACGCCATATCCCAGATTCCATCCTTGGGACAGTTTGTGTTTCTGGTCGGCATACACGTTGTAGCGGTCTATCCGTTGCCCGCCAGCCAAGGTGAAACGGTTCCGGTTGCCGTCGGCATACTCGGCGTGCATCCACCGCCTGTTGTCGGTCGTATAGTGCGTATAGTCCCCTGCCGGCATCCAGGCCGAATCCCGAACGGAGGTGCAATGCGATGTTGTGCATCTGGGCTTCGCGACGACCGTCTATGTCACTGGTTTGGAAATTTCCTCGTTGTTTGCGCGTCCTCCTTGTATATTCGGCATGTATTTGCCGGTATAAGCCAAGTCTATGCTGCTGTTCTCGTTGAAGTGGTATTCTCCGGCCACCCGCATGTTATGCCTGTGAAGCTTTGTTGCGAAGCTGTTCGTTTTCTTCTATGGAATATATCTGTCCGTCCAGGGTGTGCCGTGAAAATAAGTTGTAATATTGCATCGTGTGTACACGGTCTATGCC